>ERZ773007.26-NODE-26-length-71732-cov-4.918858_pt1 | contig 71732 bp, 71 predicted proteins | sample MGYA00580665_ERZ773007 | MGnify/ENA primary metagenome ERZ773007 (study PRJEB29015, sample SAMEA2738122) | human oral metagenome | biome: human oral; feature: human-associated habitat; material: saliva | place: China | collected 2167 ... | reverse complement strand
CTACAGTTCGCCGGAGGAATTATTTCAGACTGTCCTACTTGATCTTGCAATCTAGATATTGCATCTCGAATTGCACTGTAGGAGTAGCCTTTGCGGAGCAGTGCCGCAAAAATCCGCTGTTCTTCCTTCTTGTCGATGTCTGCGGCGTAGTGCCTTTTCTTAAGTTCCCGACAGATTTGCGCGGTCTCATCCGGCGCCTCTTCTTCTAGCAGCTCTTCAATGAGCTCCTTGTCGATCCCGCGGTTTAAGAGTGCGGTCTTTAAATAGCGTGCACTTTTCTCGCCGCTCCGCGTCCGGATATAGGTCTCCGCGACGCGGCGGTCATCGACATAGTGCAGTTTCCGCCCATAGTCAAGCGCGAGTTCTGCGATTTCTTCCGGATAAAAGCCTTCGCGGAATTTTCGCCGCAGTTCCGCCTCGGTGTAGTCCCTCTGCTTTAAAAGATAGAGCAGGCGCTCCCGACTGCGGCGAATCAGTAAGGGATAAAGTTTCGTCTGTAAAAACTCTGCCGTAAGTTCCCGCCCGACTTCCAGCTCCATTTTTTTGACTTCCCCCCGGTAAAGTGAAAAAGCAAAGTCCTCGTCGGTGAGGACTTTGCTTTTTTTCGCGCCGAGCGGCAGAATTTCCGTGATAATCATTCCGCATCCCGCTCTTCCGTCAGCGGCAGTGTGAATTCGGCGCCCTCCGGGAGCGCCTCGGTCTCAACCGGCGCAAGGCCGTGCGCTTCGCGGACGCGATTCTCGATCTCCGCTGCCAGCGCCGGATGCTCGTGCAGGAAACTCTTGGCATTCTCGCGGCCCTGACCTATCTTATTGCCCTCATAGGAGAACCAGGCGCCGCTCTTTTCGACAATATTCTCCTTGACCGCGAGGTCCAGAATATCGCCCTCCTTTGAGATGCCCTTGCCGAACATAATGTCGAACTCAATTTCCTTAAACGGCGGCGCAATCTTATTCTTCACAACCTTTACGCGAACGCGCGTACCCACAATCTCGCCGCCCTGCTTTAAGACATCGATCTTCCGGACATCCAGACGCACCGAGGAGTAGAACTTCAGCGCTCTGCCGCCGGTCGTGGTCTCGGGGCTGCCGAACATGACGCCGATTTTCTCGCGCAGCTGGTTAATGAAGACCACGGTGCTGTTCGTGTTGCTGACAATGCTCGTGAGTTTACGGAGCGCCTGGCTCATGAGGCGCGCCTGGAGACCCACATGGAGGTCGCCCATATCGCCCTCAATCTCCGCCTTCGGCACGAGTGCCGCGACCGAGTCCACAATGATGATGTCCACGGCGCCGCTCCGCACCATGGTCTCGGTGATCTCGAGCGCCTGTTCACCGGTGTCCGGCTGGGAGATGTAGAGGTTGTCGACATCGACCCCGATATTCTTTGCGTAGACCGGATCCAGCGCGTGCTCGGCATCGATAAAGCCCGCAATGCCGCCGCGCTTCTGCACTTCCGCGACCATGTGCAGTGCGACCGTGGTCTTACCGGAGGACTCCGGTCCGTAGACCTCGATGATGCGTCCCTTCGGAATGCCGCCGAGTCCCAGCGCGAGATCCAGGCTCAGCGACCCAGTCGGCGTGGTCTCCACATTCATCATATTGCTCGGATCGCCAAGTTTCATGACTGCGCCCTTGCCGAAATCCTTTTCAATCTGCTTTAACGCCTCATCGAGCGCTTTTCTCTTTGCATCCTGATCCATGCCGCACCTCTTCTCTCAAGTCAAATCGCGGGAACCGCATTTGCAAACATTCGTTCCGCGAACCTTTGTTCTGGTATCAGTTTACCCGCTTCCGGCGGATTTTGCAAGCGAAACTCTTATTCGCCGGTTCCGTTTACGGCAATTGACTTGAGAACTTCGATTTCTCCCTCCGTAAACGAAGTGAGTTCCTCTCCGCGCCCCACAAACTCCACCGTGACCAGCGTGTTGTGCACGCAGAGTATCGCTTTCTTCTTGAGGAGTTTCCCGAAGGGCTCGGTGCTCTTATCCAGCTGCAGGGTCACAAAGAAGGGCTTGTCGCCGTAGACCTGCACGCCCACCTGCTCGGCCTCGACAAACTGCGAAATGTACGCATTCGCGCTGAAAATGGCTCTCTCGAGCGCGTTTCCGCTGTTCACCTCGGTCGTGACCTCGATGTAGGATTCGGTGTTATAGTCCGCAACGTTTAAGTGCCGGTGATAGAGCGGTCCGTTCTGGCTCGAATTAAACTGCGCGGGAAGTCGAATCGAGATGCTTTCATTGTCCTCGTTCCCATGGAGTACCACGGTCTCGCCGCTGAACGAGGAGCAGTCCTCCACCGCACTTAAGTCGAGTTCCTTCATCTTCTGCAGATACGCATCTCCGAGCAATCTGACGCCCTTCCGCATCTTCTTTAAGTCGCCCGCATCGAGGCTGAGCGGCACCGGCTGCATGAATTCTTCTACGCCGGTCACCGTATTCGGCTTGACATTTGCCTTGTCGACATACGGATTTAAGTCGATTCCGGCCGGGTTATACTCTTTCACCGGGACCGTCGCGATGGATTTTACCATCTGCTCCATCAGCTCCTCGGTGAAGGGGGACTCGGTTCTTCCCCTGTATTCCTCCGCAGTCGTGCCGTATTCAAAGCGAAGCACTACCTCGCGGTTTGCGAGAAAGCCGATGTAGTCGACAAAGTCCCGAACCACCCGGCTCTGCCCCTTCCCTCGGTCCGAGCGATAGGAGAGGCGAAGCCACTTTTGCTTGCCAACGTTGATGACCTTGGCCTTCATGTCCGTGTAATCCTGGTAGCTATAGCTCGTCTCGAGTGAACGCACGCGATCGGCGCCGCGCCGCACACCGGATCCCTGGCCCGCCGTCACCTCGAGCGTGATCGTCGCAGCGCGTCCCTGCCCATCCTCCGTGACCGCCCAGACCTCGTAATTGGCCTGTTCCGGATCGTTGGAGCGCTGAAAGCCCTTGGCCGGAAGTTCCGCCGTGATGGGACCCGAAGTAAGCGTCAAAACGTCGCCCTCCGGCTTCTTTGCGCTGCTCTTCTTCTCGTCGTAGTTGACGTCTCGGAGCTCCGTGAACGCCGCTCTCACCTCGGTCGGGAACTTACTGTCCTCTTCGCTCGCCTTGCTTGCCGCAGTTGTCCCACCGGATGCACTTGCACTGCCGCTCACCTTCGCCGCTTCGCTGCTCAAAGCCTCGGAAGTTTCCGCCTTTGCCGCAGCGGTCTGATTGCCGGATTTCGACTCTGCCTTTTTGCCGCCGCAGCCCGAAACCGCCAGCGCCGCCGCCAGAGAAAGTGAAAGTAACACTGTCTTCTGTCTCATCTTCATGCCGAACTCCCTTCTCTTTTCCCCGTTTTTCTGTTGTACTACCACTGATGCCAAGAAGCTTCCGTTATTATACCCTAATCTTTACTATTTTAAAATAATAAAACAGTTAAACTTTCTTAAGGTGCTGCATTTCGCTTTCACAACTGCCCCGCTTCGAGTGCGAGCAGATATTTCTTCCGCTCGAGTCCGCCCGCATAGCCGGTCAGGCGCCCATCCGCGCCGATGATGCGGTGGCAGGGAATCAGAATGAGCAAGGGGTTATGCGCGACCGCGCCACCGGTCGCATGGGGGGACACATAGCTTTTTCCCTGCCGCGCGGCAAGACTCTCCGCGAGCTGCTTGTAGCTCGCTGTCCGCCCGTAGGGGACCGAGAGCATCTCCCGCGCAATCTCCTTTCGAAAATCGGAACCGCTGAGTGAGAGCCGCGGATAAAAATTCGGCTCCCGCCCCGAAAAATAAAGTTTTAACCAGCGCACGGTCTCCCGAAAGATTGCAAGACTATCTGTCTCGCATTCCCGCACAATCTCCTCTTTCAGAAGGGCGCGGTCGTATTTCTGCCCGTCGATCCAGAGCCCCGAGAGCGTCATGCCATCGGCACTTGCGAGAGTCAGCGCTCCGACGGGTGAATCCGCGTGCGCGATATACATCATACTTCCTTCTTTCCGACCGGTCACACTTCGCATACCCGTGCCTCAGTCAAAGTCCATCCAGACCATGTGCTTTCCGCAGTGTAGGCAGCGGAACAGGTAGCACTGCATGGAACCGCCGTTCACGGACTCCCGTATCCACTGCTTTTCGTTCTCATCCCACATGGGATCTTCCAATACTTCTTCGAGCACACCCTGTAGCTTCATTTCTTTGGCGCCAACGTCGCCGAGGTAGGCGCAGAAATCGCCGCAGTGGGCGCGCCAGTGCTCCTGCTGCCAGCCGATATAGCCCGGCGTGCGGTGAATCAGCTCATCGAGACGCGCCGGGTCCTCAACGCCTTCATCGACCGAAAATGGATCCTGAAATTCTCCGTCATATTTCCGTGCGGCTTCTCCGCTCGCTATGCAGGTCGGGCAAAAATGACTGTCCGCGTGAAAGCCGTAGAAGGGGCCTTCGTAATAAATCTTGGTCGGCTTTCCGCAGCAGTCGCAGGAAAGCGCCTCTTTCACCTCCCGGAACACACCGGTCTCCAGCGGGTGCGGGTGGTAGCGGAAAAACGGAAGTCCTTCCTCCCGCTTGCTATCTTCTTTGATCTTTGCCGCTGTCTTCGGGCATTTGACCGCAAAGGTATCGCCCCAATTCTCGGCGTAATCCTTGAGGCTCCCGAGACGCTTTAAGTCCTTCCGATCGGTCTTATTTGCAAGGACTAAAAAGAGCTCATAGGCGCTCTTTTTATAATCCAATAAGTCGTAGACATCGACCAGCACGCGCCTGGCTTCCGGCGCAGCTTCCGCCTCCAGAGCTTCCTTCAGCGCATAGAGTGCGCGCACGCTGTCCGCATCCTCTTTCTCCCGGTAGCGTTTCGAGCATTCGATATACTGTCTCTGAAATTCATTCATCGCGCTTTCCTCCCAAGTTTTCCCGATAACGCTGCCATTATAACAAGAAGCGGCTACCGCGCTCCAGTACAAGTTTCAACGGCGCAGGCCATCCCGCGGGATTGCTCCCGCGGCCGCTTGTTATACCCTAGGCCTATCTCTCTGGCGATACGCGGCAGCGTATCCGGGATCTGATAAAAGATAATGATATTACCCGGGCGGAACCGGCCAGCCGGATTGGTCTCTACGGACTTCCCGAAGAGCTTGGGCTTTCCGCTGAATCTGCTGCCGGAACATCCAAGTTCCCACATTTGATTTCACTGCTCACACGATACCGGGATGATACGATGCGTGCCGGTGTTTCCGTCATGAATCAGAACCTGTCATCCCCGAGTTCACATCTTTTCGGCCCGACCTTTCGCAAAAAAAGAGCCTGAAACAGACCGCGCGTTCAAGGGGCGCACTCTGTTTCAGGCTGCCGTTACCATCGCAAAGGTATAACACACCGGACTTTCCGCGGGAAAGTCCGGTGCCAAGTGGACACTGTCCGCCTTGACGCCCCTGCCACGAAACCTATGGTTTCTTTGGATTCTTCCTTTTCCTCTCCGGCAGTTCCTCCCACATGCTCTCGACCAACTTACACAGGAACTCTCGGTTGTCCACATCATCTACCAAGATCATCTCTTTCGCCCCATCATACGGAAGCTCCATTGGAGCATCCGGCATCAGCTTCACCGCCGTCGGAACAGGCTTAACCAGGAGTCGGTTATCATATATGCCGCCAAACACCCTGCCGCGATAATACAGGATATACTCACCCATCATCGCCCGATAGGATATTTCGTCCATGCCCGATAGCTGTTCTATGACGAAATCCAGATATTCTTTCGTTGATGCCATATCAATCTCCCTTTGCCTTGATCGGATGCCTGATAACAGTCTTCAGCTTCTCCGGTGCAACACGCCTCGCATCAGACAGATAAATCTCGTGGTGCCGCCTGTCATCGGACATATCATTCTCGTATCCGTTTTCATCCAGATACCGATCCATCATGACAACCGTGGTAGGCTCATCATCGTAAGCCCCGATATGCATACACTGCACACAGAGTCCTTCTTCAATCGTAAGGAACTCCACCTTGCTGAAATCCTGCTTTTTCTTATTTGTTGCGTCATTCACCGCCCACTTGAAATCTTCCTCTGTCACAAAGTCGGGAAGCCTTATCACGGAGAGCCACTGAAAATCTTCCTTATGACTGTAATCAACCCCTGACAAACCATCCTGCCACCAGAAACCTTCCAGCGGGGGAACCACATAATCAAAATATCCCTCGATCTTATGGTCGCCCTTCTTGCTCATCTTGATTGTAAAAGCAATCGCGTATAAAAGCCCGATAGCCGCCTTGTAATCGCCGTCTTCCGCATTCGGATCTCCGCTTCCGCGGACGGCAATATAGTTCATTTTCGGAACCGTGACAATCTCCGGCTTTGCCTTCGGCATATAAAACTCTTTATATTCTTTTTTATAATCAAATGCCATCTGTGCTTCCTCCGGCTTATTGATCTTTTTCTTCATACGGCTTGTTCCATGAACCGATCTCAATCAGGTTCCCTTCGGGATCGGCGATATAGCAGGTTCTCTGCCCCCACGGCTCCGGTTCAGGCTCCAGTACCGGCGTTGCACCGTTCTCCACCGCCTTTTTGAAGGCAACATCAACCTCATCAAAAGTATCGACATACAACGCGATCTCAAAATGACCATTCAAGCCCTTGATATACTCATATCTCCGGCTTGTCATCTTTTCAAAATCATTCCTTCCATACAGTAAAAACAGGGTTCCATCCTTCACAAGGTACACATTGGACGTATCCTCCGCCTCCCTAATCTCAAACCCCATCACATCCCGATAAAAGCGAATCATTTTCGCCATATCTTCAACCAGTAATCCAAAACCGTCTAATCTCATACTGCATTATCCTCCATGTAGTTTTTTAATGTTTCCTCAGCAGCTTTCCTAATCGCCCTGCGAACTTCCGGCGGTTCCAGAACCTCTGCGTTGCCACCAAAAGTCAGTATCCATGTGACAAAGTTCTCCATATTCGTATAATCCGCAGAAAAGAGCAGCCGCCCGTCATCCATCTCGGTAAAGCATTCAGGACCGAACTCTTCCACAAGCCGCCACTTCACATCCTGCGTGAAAAGAGCCTTTACCGGGATGCCGCCCGGGAATATCTTCTCATTGGACAGATCCGGCATTGGAACTTCTCGACATATAAAGGCCTCTCCCGTGTCTGAAAGCCCGTCCATACGGTTCAGCTTAAACAGACGGAAATCCCTGCGGCTTAAGCACCAGCCCCATACATACCAGCTCGACCACTGAAATACCAAATAGTACGGCTCTATCGTGCGGACACTCTCACCCGAAGGCGCGTAATACTTGAAATCAAGCAGATGCCTGTTATCTATCGCTTCCTGTATGATCTCAATCTTTGGCGCAAGCGTCCCCTTGTACCACGAGGACAGGTCGATAAGCATGGAATCCCTGCCACTTATAAATTCGGATGAGCCTGTCCGAATCTTCTCCATCAGCTGCCCGTAATAGCTGCTTCCGCTCACACTGTCAAGGCTCCGGAGCCCGGCAAGGATCATCTGCATATCCTTTGATGTAAGAATCGTCCTGTCCATGCGGTATCCGTCCATGATGCTGATACCGCCGCCTGTACCCTGCATCGTCCTTATCGGGATTCCGGCTTTGCAAAGATCCTCGATATCCCGGTTAATCGTTCGCCTGGAAACCTCAAACCGCTTCGCCAGTTCCGGCGCCGTTGTCTTCTCTTCCTGCAGCAAGATCGACAATATCCCGATCAGCCTGTCTATCTTCATTGCTTTTCACGCTCCGTTCATATCTTAACAAAGATAACACGACATAAGTATGTCATGTTTATTGTAGCGCTACGTCTTTTTTCTGAAAACAAAAAAGACGGCCAACAGAGCATCACGCTCCACCGGCCGTCAATCTTAAACTTTATTCACTTCAAAATCCTCTCGTATATCCTCACCCCCTCATCCTTACAGACATTAAGAACAACCCGGATATTACTGCCCGTCTCCGCAAGCCATTTGCGGACTGTCTACACCGCAATTTCTGCTGCCCGCCGGTTCGGGAACATAAATACCCCCGTAGAGATACAGCAGGATGCGATGCTTTTCAGGCCGTTTTGTGCCGCCAAGTTCAGGCAGAAAGTACCTATACTTCAGATTTGCATGCCGATTGAACATCATCAGCGAGCTTTTCCCTTTCAGGTAGCCTATGAAAGATGACACACTTATCTTCGGCGGTATGCTCACTAGCATGTGCACATGATCTGGCATCAAATGACCTTCTATAATCTCTACGCCCTTGTATGCGCAAAGATCATGCAGGATTTGAGCCAAATCCTTCTTGTATTGATTGTAGATTATTTTTCGTCTATACTTTGGCGTAAAGACGATATGGTACTTGCACAGCCATTTGGTATGTGCAGCACTATCTGCCTTTGGCATGAAATCACCTTTCCTTTCTCAGTAGTGGCTTGGACACCTCTATTGTACGGAAAGGTGATTTCAAGGACAGAGGCCTTCCCCATCCCAAAGGATGGGGAAGGCCTCTTGTTGTCTCTCACCCGAACTCAATTTTCACTGCGCCTGTCGCAGTACGCTTGAATTGCCTTTTCCGCAAACTTCGCACTTCCTTCGCCTGCCGCGCGGTCTATGTTCTCCGTGAATTCACCGCCGCAGGCGTACACTGTTCCGAGCGAGCGGAGAATCTCATCCGTGCACTCGTAAAAATTCTCCGTGATGTAGTCCTTAAGCTTCTTGACCCAGAGCTGCGCTTCGACTGCTTCCGCCGCTCCGTCCTTCAATTGCCCCAGTTCCCGAAAAATTGCCATAAGTTCTGTCATCATAAGCCGCCTGTCACTTTGACTTCGTTTGACATCCGCCTCCTCGAACGCTTTGTACTGCGGCGTATGCCCCCAGGCTGCCTTTGCCTCTTCGGCATATGCTTGAATCCGCTCTGTCGTAAAAGCCGAAAAATCCATACGTTTCACTCCTATTCGTTTGATTCCACAGGCAAACGCAATCAATCTTTCCAACCTCTCTTTCTTTAATTCGAGAAGTCTGATTTGTTGAGAAAGAGCCTTATTCTCATCGTAGTCGGCGCATTCCAAAATGCGCTTAATTTCGCTGAGCGGAAACTCAAGTTCCTTGAACAGCAAAATCTGTTGCAGCTTGGCAAGTGCCGTATCGTCATACAGCCGGTATCCCGCTTCCGTATGGTCTGTGGGATGTAACAAACCGATTTTGTCATAATATTGCAAGGTGCGTATACTCACCCCGCTCAACTTGCTGACCTCATTCACCGTCCTCATATGCTCTTCCCTCCTGTGTGCTTTCATCCTAGACTATGACCTAAGGTAAGCGTCAAGTGTTTTTCACAGCAAAAGAGAGCCTCCCGCCGCAGCGGAAAGCTCTCCTTTTTGTTTGCTATTTGCCCTTGCCGTTTTCGGACTGCTCTCAGTCTTCCACCAGCGGACTCTCGAGGTAAGCCATCACGAGGGCCTCGGTCGCATCGATCGACTCCTTGTTGGTGCGCTCATAGGAGTGACTCGACTCAATGCCTGCGCCGAGCAGCGCGTGCTTAATCTCCGCGCCCGCGTTCAGCGCTGCGGAAGCGTCGCTGCCGTAGTAGGGGTAGATGTCCACGCGATACGGAATCTTCTTTTCCTTCGCGAGGTTCACGAGCTTCTGGCGGAATGCGTAGTGATAGGGGCCGGAGCTGTCCTTTGCGCAAATCGAGACCGTGTACTCATCGGTCTGCTGATCGTCGCCCATGGCGCCCATGTCGCAAGCCAGGAATTCGACGACCTTCTCCGGAATCGAGGAGTTGCAGCCGTGTCCCACTTCCTCGTAGACCGAGAATGCGAAGTGCGTCGTGTACGGCAACACAAGCTTCTCGCTGTGAATGCGATCCAGAATGTCGAGGAGAATCGCGGCGCTCGCCTTGTCATCGAGGAAACGGCTCTTCACAAAGCCCTTCTCGGTAATCAGCGTGCGCGGATCGAAGGAGACAAAGTCGCCGACTTCAATGCCAAGTGCTCTGGTCTCCGCCTCGTTTGTCACCTTCTCGTCGAGGCGCACTTCCATATTGTCCTGGTTTCTCTCGGCCGTGCCCGCATCCTTATAGACATGGCAGCTGGTCTGATGAATCAGAATGGTGCCGCCGATTTTCTTGCCGTCGGCCGTGTGCACGAGGCAATTCTCTCCCTCAATCATGTTCCAGGGATAGCCGCCGATCTGCGCAAGCTTTAAGCGTCCGCTCGGCTTCACCGCGCGCACCATTGCGCCCAGGGTGTCGACATGCGCCGTCACCATGCGCTGATGCTCATCGTCCTTGCCCTTCACTGTTACAATGACCAGTCCCTTTTCCGTATGCTTCACCGGGAAACCGAATTCCTTTGTCTTTGCAAGCAAGTACTCCTGCACTTCCTTCGTGAAGCCGGTCGGAGAGGGAATTGCCAAAATTTCCTGTAAATATTTCAATGTTTGAGACATACCATTCCTCCTCACAAAAAATAAGATACCCGGCAGCGGATATTTCGTCAATTTGCAAAAGCTATCTTAGCACAGCACACGATGCTTGTGTAGTATTTGCCAGGATTTTATTGCTGTCGCAGTTTCAGACAATCCGGGCAGCCGCCGGTACAGAGCTCACAGGAGAGCTCCTCCGGCACCAGCTGCTCAAAGCGCCTGCCGTCAATCTCGAAATGGTAGAGCTTGGACGAAGCCCGCGCGAGGAGCGCATTCGTCTCATCAAACAAAAGATAGGTCACTGTCTCCCCGAACACATCGTCCTCATACTGCGTGACAAACAGGCGGTAGCTGTGCCCGCCCATCCGGAAGGCAACGCGGTTCCGCTCTGCCCTGCAGTCCGTGACCTCTGTCTTTACCAGGCCCGCGCGGGCAATGACGGCCTCGAGAAGCAGTTCCAAGTGCCTGACACGAAAGGTCTTCTCTTCGATTTCTCTCATGCTCCCTTCTTCAAAACCCGATAGTCCTGCATCATCCGATCGTTCTCCATCAGGAAGGTGCGTGCGGTCGGCTGGTTCTCGTCGATGTCATAGAGCCCCATCAGGTAGGCGTTCAAACTCGCGCGGTTCTCAAAGCGCAGCGCGCGGTACTGCTTCTGAAACGCCAGTTTCTCGACAAACAGGAGCTTTCCGCTGTCTCCCGACACCAGGACCCCGACATGACCCGGAAACAGAATATTTTCTTCCGGCGTGAGTTTCGAGTGCAGCCAGACCGTGACAATGCTCGCTTTTCCGTCCGCAAAGGAAATGCCTCGCTCCTTCCAGGCTTTCCGCACCTGTTCGCACTGTACACTCGTGTCCTTTGTATCGGCCGCCGGCACTTCCGCAAAGAGACGCTCAAATTTGCCGTTGTCTCCGCTACTCCAGAGCTCTACCGGCGCCTTTTGAATCGCCTCCAGATCCAGAAACAGATTTTCATCGGCACTCTCCGCCGGCGCCGTGCCGCCCTCTACCTTGACGAGGGAGCGCGCGAGCATAAATGCGGTAATCCGGCAATTCGTTCCGACAAAATCCGGATAGGCCTTCTCCCAGCGATCTGCCATCACATCCTCATCCACGGCATCACCGACCGCGCTCTGAAAGCGCTCCACCTCGCGGAAAAACTCCTGACTGTCTTCCGCCGGAATCCCCGCCCCGTTTAGCGCCTGTCGCACTTCCGCCTGACCGCTCTGCTCCTGTAAATTGATCTCAACCGGTTCACTCACGCGCCCGTTCTTATGAAAAGAGCTGCAAGCCATGAGGCATAGCCCCATGAAACTCGCAGCTGCGAGGCTGAGTGCTCTCTTGCCCACCCGCATTACGCCTGATGGGCCGCGACGATCTCTTTGATCTTCGCAATCAGCGTATTCACATCGATACCGGAAGTCTGCGACACCTGCTCCAGATTAACCTGGCTCACAACCGCCTTTGCGAGCGGGTTGTTGAGCGCCGCGAACTTGTCGCTGTACTTGACGAGCTCGTCCTTTAAGAACGGGTACTGCTTGAAGAGCTCCGCGAGTTTGGTCAGATTGTTGATATCCATGATTATCTCCTTTCTGAGGCAGCCTGTTGCCTCTCAAGCGCTATCAAAAAACAATAGCGACAGGATCGGATGTCCTGTCGCTATAGTATAGCAACCCGCTCCACTTTTTTCCATACCTTTTCTGTGAAGCTTTTCTAAGTCTTCGTCAGCGTTCCGGATGCTGTACCGAATCGACAATCAGCGCAATCATCAGCACGCGGAGCGCATTTCTCTCATCCGGCACGTCGATTGCATAGGTGTCGCGAACTTTGAGATAAGACTTGGAGATATTCGCAATCTCTCTGCCCTCCGCATCCGTCACCCGGTACTCGTGGTCAAGAAAGTTGCCCTGCACTGTCCAGCCGGACTCTTCCAACTCGTAGCGCGCGCGGAAGAGCGTGATTTTCTTAGCCATCCGATCCACCCTCTCACCGCCCGCAAAGAAATTATAGTGCGGCAAGAAGTGGAACATCTCGAACTTCGTATAACCGATTTCTTCGCCCTCGGCATTCTGAATGCGAAGCTCCGGCGCAAGCGCAAACTTTCCGTTGACCTGAAAGAGCTTCTGTCCTGCCTCGTCGTAGATATCATAGTGATCCAAAACCGACAAGAGGCGCTGGCGCATGATAATTCTCATTGCTTTTTTCTCCTTTGACACGCGGGTAGACACGACACTGGCCCGCTACGCCTGCCAGTATAGTGTCTTTTCCGGGCCTTGCCAATACTCTTATGTCCCTCAGATTGCCGCCAAGCAAAAAGGCGGTTGTCTTTCGACAGCCGCCTCGTAAGATTTATTTTAACAACATCATCACGATCGGAATCACAACCAAAAACAGTATTGTGCTCGTAACAACGGTATTCGTCGCATATTCCACATCTCCGTCCGCATCTCCCGCCAAAATGGGCAACACCGTAAGCGCAGGCACCGCTGCTTGTACGATCATTGTATTTCTGAGCAGTACAGGTACCGTGATACCGAAACGCCCTGCGAAAAGAAGTGCACACGCCATCAAAGCCGGACTTAAAATAAATTTTCCGAGCAGCGCGACCAGCGTATCCTTGTCAAAGCGCACACTCTTAAGACCCGCTTCCGAGAGCACAATGCCGATATAGAGCAGCGAGAGCGGTGTGACCAAAGAGCCCAGATAGCTTAGCGAACTGATTACAGGTTTCGGCAGGCTCAGGCCGAAAAGAAGCACCGGTATCGCAAGCAACAACCCTAAAATGGGCGGAGACAAGATTTGTTTGAGATTGATTTTCCCGCCCCCCGCTTGTTCCGTGCGTCCGTCCCGCGCAATCAACACAGAACCGAGGGTCCAAGTGGACACCGTATTCAGCACATAGTAAACCAAGAAATAGGAGACTGCTTGGCTCCCGAAAAGTGCCTGATTGAGCGGCATTCCGATAAAAATCGTGTTTGCGTTCACGATGGTATTCAGAAAAACTCCTCTGCGATCGCGCGGAACGCGCACCACTCGCATGAGAAAATACGATAGCAGATAATTGGCTGCGAACGCAATCATTCCGATCATCAAAGGTTTTGCGAGTTCTTCCAGCGTCTTAATCGTCAAGTTATTGACGACCGACAGAAAGACCGACGCAGGCAGCGCGATATTCATAACCAAAAAGGTTAGATTCTTGTCGAGCCCCTTGCTCAGATACTTCTTTTCATGCAGAAAAAAGCCCAGTACAATCAAAAGTACAATTGGAACAATACTTGCCAGTACTTGTAAAATCACAGCCTCCTCCTAAGTCAGAGCGGCTTATATTCTGCTTTCCAGGAAATATCCGCAATCAGTTTCTCCACATCTCCATCAATACGGTTCAGCTTCTGCTTCACTGCACATTCCGCAACCACTGTAGCCACTGTATGCGAGAACTCTGTGAGTCGGGCAACCGGCGGGATCACCGCCGCCCCCGGCTCATCCGGGGTGAGGAAGGCTCCGAGTGCGTGCGCGGCAGCGGAAATCATCTCATCGGTCATGCGACTGCTGTTCACGGCAATGCTTCCAAGCCCGAGTCCCGGATAAATGAGAGCATTATTCGCCTGACCGATTTCGTAGCGGACGCCCTTATACTCCACCGGATCTGCGGGAATTCCCGTTGCGACCATTGCCTTGCCTTCGGACCAGACAATCAGATCCTCTGCCTTCGCCTCTGCGAGCTCAGTCGGATTACTCAGCGGGAAAATAATCGGGTGCTCACACCAAGAGCTCATGCCGCGCACAATCTTCTCGGTGAAGGTGCCGGGCTGGGTCGAAGTTCCGACCATGATGGTCGGTCTAACCGCAAAGACCGCTGCTTCCAGTGTCGTGAGCTCATCGGCATTTGCAAATTCCGTGCGTTTTCTCGCAAACGGCCGCTGCTCCGGCGTGAGATCCGTCATATCGTCGAAGAGCAGCCCCTGCTTATCAACCAAGTAAAAGCGTTGTCTCGCTTCCTCTTCGCTGAGACCCTGCGCGACCATCTCCTTGAACACGCGATCCGCTATTCCGGCTCCTGCCGTCCCCGCTCCGAAGCAGAGATATCTCTGTTCCGTGAGCTTCTCCTTGTTAATCCGCATGGCACCGAGTATGCCTGCGAGGGAAATAATGCCGGTGCCTTGCACGTCGTCGTTAAACACCGGGAAGCTGTCGCGATAGCGCTTCAAGACAGCTGCCGCATCAGCTCTTCCGAAGTCCTCAAAGTGTAGATAGAGGCGCGGAAATAGCTTTTCTGCAGTCTGCACAAAGCGATCCACAAACGCATTGTACTTCTCTCCGTAAATTCTCGGATGACGATTCCCGAGGTAAAACTTATCCTTAAGGAGTGATTCCCGATTTGTGCCGCAGTCCAACACCACCGGCAAGATACTCGAGGGGTCGATGCCTGCTGCCGCAGTATAGACCATGAGTTTTCCGACCGAGATGTCCACACCGTTGGTACCCCAGTCGCCGATGCCGAGAATACCTTCCGCATCTGTCGCGACAATCAATCGAATATCGCGCCCCTCCGCTGCAGAACTAAGCGACGCTTCAATTTCCTCCGGTCGATCAATTGAGAGGTAGCAGGCGTGTTGTGTATCCACAAACTGCTCACTGTACGATTCAATGCTCTCGGCAATCACCGGGTCGTAGACAATGGGCATGAGCTCCACCAGATGCTCGTGAAACACATAGTAAAAGAGTGTGCGATTGTGATTAAAGACATCCATGAGAAAACGTCTTTCCTCAATTTGAGAACTCTTTCGCTTCATCTCCGCATAAACACGTTCGGCCTGTAGCTCTATCGTCTCAACCGCCGGAGGCAGCAGCCCCTCCAGCTGATATGCCTTGCGCTCCTCCTGCGTAAATGCCGTCCCCTTGTTGAGGAACGGATCCTTTAAGAGCTCATATCCCAATTTTGCCATTTTGAACCTCCTGTCTCAGACGCCCGGTCAACCTCATGACAAGCTTATACGCTCCTTATAGCACGAAAGTTTCACGCATTATATTGAATATTCCTTAAATTTAAAACTCTTGTCTTTTTTTTGCATCTATCGTTTCTTGCTGTCAGAGTCGTCTCTCTTTTTTAACTACTGTTCTCAGTTCACAAAAACGAGCAGCGTTCGTATTGTCGCACCGCTGCTCGTTTCTGTCCTTTATATTTCATCATTTTCCCGCTTACGCTTTATCCTTTCCCCATACCTCTTCCGCTATCTCCTTGACCAAACGAAGCTTTGCAAACTGTTCTTCCTCGGTCAGCTTGTTGCCGATTTCGCAGGAGGCAAAGCCGCACTGCGGGCTTAAGGAAAGGTCGCGAAGCGGCACATACTGCGAAGCCTACTGCGACGGCACTTCGATGTCCGTATCCCAGAAATGGTAAATCAGATTTCCCGACCACTGCTTTTTGACATAGGGCTTCATCAGATACTGACACTGCGGATAGTAGAGCGGTATGGCCGTACAGTCATCCCTTGAGAGCAGCTCATCCGCCTTCGCGTAAAAAACAGCGCGGTCCGGCTCATAGGGCTCGCGCCTTGCGTCATCGAGCCAAGCATCCACATCAGCGTTGCGCCCAAAGAGCGCATTCGCCGGTAAATTTGCGCTGTGAAAATAGGGATACAGCGCCTGGTCTCCTTCGGGATAGGGATACCAGTTCTCCTGCCAGACGAGATCCGCCTGCGGGTCGTTCAGCGCTTCCGCACAGCGCGCTTCGTCTGCCCCCTCAAGCTTCAATCCTATGCCGACTTTTTCCCACTCCCGCTTCACTTCCCGCATGAATTTCAGATTTTGTCGCGGCACCACCGCGGTGAGCGTAATCTGCCCGCCGTAATAGCCCGCTTCCTTGACCGCCTCTCTCGCTCTCTTATAGTCATAGTAATTCTGATTTCTCGCGTTGTTGTGCCCCGGCACGCGGATGTGCAGCAGGGAACTCGCAGGCAGCCCCGCACCGTCAAGCGCCTTGTCAATGCAACGCCTGCGGTCCAGACCTACGGTCATGGCCCACCGGAGCCGACTGTTCTTCAGCTTTGAACTGCACGGATTCATGCGCAGCGAAATCAGCGCAACCGGATGGTGAATGTGCACCTCATCCTCCAGGGTCTTTTTGCAACGCCGGTACTGCGCCGCATTGATCGCCGTAAAATCGACCTTATTGTGCCGGTATGCGGCAAAACACTGTCCGTCATTTTTATAGTACAGCACGCGGAGCTCATCCAGCTTGGCCGCGGTACCATGGTACTTCTCGTTCCGGATCAGAACGCACTGCCTATCCCCTTGCTCTTTCAGCAAAAACGGTCCCGACCCGAGCAGTTTTCCCTGTTTGCCCCAGCTCTCACCCGCCGCCTCGCAGGCTGCCTTCGGATACACAGTCGCTGCCGAGAGTCCGAGATTCTTTAAAAAGGGCGCATAGGGATATTGTAGACGTATGGTAAAATGTCTGTCATCCTGTACCGTGATGCCGCGAAGCACACGGCTCTCTCCGCACTGCACTTCCGCAGCCCCGTCAATCATCGAAAAATAAGTTGCCGCGGGCGATGCTGTCTCCGGGGACAACAGCCTCGTCAGGCTGAAACGCACATCCTCCGCGGTCAGCGCCGTGCCGTCGGAAAAACAGAGCCCTGGCTTCAGGACAAAGCGATATTCGAGCCCGTCCTCCGAAATCTCCGGGAAATCCTCCGCAAGTGCAGGCTCCAGCAGACGCTCGTCCGTAAAGCGAAACAGACCCTCCGCGACCTCATCCGCAATCAGAGAAACTTCCGGATTGTCCGAGCGCTGCACATCGAGACAAGCGCCGGGCTGCACCACCGCAACGCGAAGCACTTTTTTGCCCCCGAAATCCGGCGGCAGAGCCGCCTGCTTCTTCTGACAGCCGCAAAGCGCTAGGACCGCAAGCAGGCAGAGCGCCGCCGCACATCTCGCGTATTTGCCCCCTCTTCGTATCCTCATGGTCTTTTCCTCTTCAGAATCTCTGCCTGCATCGCTGCGCTTGCGGCACTGTCCCAGTCCGCACAGTGCTGCCGAAATTCCGCGATGTGATCCCGGTGCTTTGCAAACTGCTCGCGCCGCTTGTCCGTGACCGCCATCATATCTTCGAGATTTGAGCACACCCCGAAGCCGAAGCGGATGCCGCGAAGCTTTGCCCAAAGCTCCCGGAGCGCCGCTTCCCGCTGCTCTGCGCGGGCAATATAACTGTCCAGAAGTCCTATCACTTCGCTCGACTTTTCGAGATCGATCGAGAGCCTTCCGCTTCGCACCGCGAGCGGATCCCGCGGCATAGCCGGAAACGCCTCGAGCGACAGGCGCCGCGGCATAGGGCTGCCGAGCGGCGGAAGTTCGAGTTCCATACTGTCCGCCAGGTTCCCGAAGACCTCGCCGAGACGCGCATTGCTCTCCTCTGCAGCCGCTATCTTGCCCTCAATGTCATGTGCCCCTACTTCATTCTGCTCTTTCAGCGCCTGCAGCGCCGGATGTGCCTTCAGCGCCTTAAGGTCCTCCGCCAGCATGCCGCAGGTGAGACCGGCCATCTGTCCGCACGCCGCCGCGTTCTTTCTGCAGAAACTCTGCAGCTCATCCAGCTTCTGCGTCTCGCCCGGCTTGTCCTTCACTCCTTTCCGCAGCACGGCCAGCGCCCAGATTTCGAGCGCATCCCGAAGACCGATGCCGTCCGGCATTGTCTCGGCGCTTTTCGCGTCTTTTCCGTCTTTTTTCTTCTTAAAATATTTGCTCTGCAAGCCGTGCAGCGTGTAGGCAGTCGTCAAAGCCCCCGCCAGATTCGAATTCAACTCATCCAAATCCCTCTGCAGCCCGTCCGCGATACCGTTTGTGACAATCGCGCCAAACCGATTCATCCTAAGTCTTTTCCGGAAATTCTCCGCGAGCTTTTTGTACTGTCCCAGTTTAATCTCGAGAAGCTCCTTGACGGAATGCTTCTCCAGCACAAAATAGTCGATTACCGAGGCGCTGAGCAGCATACCGCTTCCCAGAAGACTCCGCTTTAAGGCGAAAAAGGCGGAAAGTTCCCGCATCGCATTGTCCCATCCTGCCTCTTTATCCGCCTTCGCAAGTGAAAGCCGCAGTCTGGTCTGACTCGCCTGAAATGCCCTTTGCACCGCATAGTCGAGGCACGCCGCAAACATCGGATTCTCTTTCTGCAATCTGCTTCTCAGGCTGTCCAGATTCCGCTCTAACTCTTTCTTGCATCCGTCAAAGAGTCCCTCCTCCAGAATCACCTCTTCGGTAATCCGGAAAAAGAGTGTCATGCCCTCCTCAATAATTTTCGCATTTTCCGCCGCCGTCTTTACGTCATCGGCGCCGCGCTTGCCGCCGCCCATGAACTCCTGCGCGAGCAGCATGAGTGCCTGTATGACAAGTTCCCGTTCTTCCTGACTCAATTCCAACATAATGCGCTCGGAAATTTTCCGCACCAGGACATGTACCGGTCCGTCCGGTTCCGTCGCAATCGGCGCGACCCGCATTTTCCCGTCCGGCCCCTCGACCAGAAAGGCATCCGGATAATGGTCGTGGAAGGGATCCAGGAGCGCCTCCAGCATATTATAGTCCGCGCACTGCCGCACCACGCACTCGCCGGCGAAATAGCCGTAGCGCGGGTTGTACCCGAGCGCACTGACCGGATCGTTGCTCCCGCGAATCAGCACGATTTTATCGCGGTAACTCTGAAAGGCCGCCATGCCGTCCTGATATACCACATCCTCGACAAATTCCGGCGAAGTCTGGGGCGCATCAATCACATAGGCCAAGGGAATCCACTCGGGGTAGATGCAAACCGCCATCTCCGCCATGAGCCCGCCGCGCGACTGCCCCAGCACTTCAACCCGATAGTTTCGAAATTCCCGCTGAAACTCGGGATCTACACCGGGCGCATCGTGGAGCAGCTCGAGGTACTGCATGGTCGGAACCGTCATCGAGGAAACCGCCTCAAACGTCCTGTCGCCGTGCTCACAGCGCCCCGTCCAGAGTGCATAGTTGTTCGCATGATCATGCCAGTCCCGCGCCGTCGTCCCGCGAAACCCGATGCGATATCCCTGCTTAAACCCCTGCGCCTCGCTGCCCTCATACTGAAAAACAGCGTTCAGCTGGTAATCCTTTCCCGTCATATGTGTGATTTCTCTATCCGAAAGCCCCTGCGCTTTCAGCATGTCCTCATCCATACAGCAGCTGATGTTCGAGACCATAATCTCCCCGAGTTCCGGATAGCCCTTCTCCTCGCTGATGCAGGCCTTCAGGGTGGCAAATTCGTGCTTTTCGGCCTCGCTGAGAAAGTCGGAATCCTTTTCAAGTCTTTCATCTATCTTCGAAACGATTTTTCGAATTGAGGTAGGAGCATTTGCAAATCCATCATCCCCCAATTTTAGTTCTTGGAGCGGCATATAGAGCACCAAATCGCAGGTATGAATCTGCAGTTCTTCTCGATTACGACGCTCTTCTTCACTCATTGTTATTTCCGACATGCTTCCACCTCTCTTTCATTTCAGAATTCTCAAATACCCAGTCTAATTTAACTCGCTCAGACGAATAAGTATTGATATCCAACCAATCAAAGGCAATTTTATTCCCCGCTTGATCAAAATAACTAATATATAAATCCAGTCCCCAATTGCGTTCCAGCATGCGTTTTCTCAGTACCTCGATGGCCTCTTCGCTTTTTGTAAAATCTCCCTTTACATCCAGTGCAATCGAAAAACCCTCTGCTGTATTGAGGTATTCCTCCAGTCCGGTTTCCGGTCCGTAATCCTGCCAGTCCGGCATCAGTATGGCACCACCGGATATCGTATACTGCCCCTTTCCAAAGGCCTCATCAAAGAAGGGGACATAAGCTTCCCACATCTTTTTCTGATACCATAGACACATATAATTATCCAGGTAGTGAGCACCGTTTTCATCCCACCAGTAATCCCGCTCAATCGGATAATGACAGAATTCGGTTCCATTCGGAAACTTCTCCGAATAAAATTCCACACTGCTCACGCCATTCGGTCTTTCTTCGTTTTCCCGAAAAAAGCGAAACCGGTCCCCGAATTTCCGATACTTCCGGTTCATGTACTGTTCCACAGCATGGGCATACCCGAGGCGTCGTTTTTCCTCCCGATAGACGCATTTCCCCAGCTGCACTGCCAGCCACAGTGCCAAAAGCGGCAGCAAGATGCGTTTTATCCGCTTCTTTTGCCTGCGCTCCTGTTCCTCCTGCCCGCGTTCTTCAGTCGTCATTGTCCTCATCCTCGTGGTAGCGTTCATCTTCCTCTTCGAGGTCCTCGATTTCCTGCTGCAACCGCTCCATCCAGTTCCGCATGGAGAGATTCAGGTCCACATGGCGTTCAAATTCCTCGGTTGTAATGCCGCGAAGCCGTTGCCAGAGCTGATCCCGCAGGAAATCCGACACATAGAAAGCCTCTTTTTCCTTCGCCAGAATGAAATCACCGGCCTCCCGTTCTCCGCCTAACAGATTACTTAAAGACACCGATTTATGATAACAGGCCTCCAGACGCATGTGCTCTGCCTTACAACAGCGTATATCCTCACACCGACAGCTCATTCCGACCTCCTATCTGTTTTGACCGAAGTTCACCACTTAGTCGCAGTTACAATATACTTATTTTAACTTTTGTACATATTTATGTCAATGTCTGTCCCAATTTTCAAAGCTAATACTCCTTTATATTTATAACTTTTTTCACAGTCCGCAGCACTCTTCCTTGGATCCTTCATAACTTTCTCACAAAAAAGACAGCTGTCTTTTGACAGCTGTCTTTAACGCGGATTTCCGCGCTCCTTTCGGTGTACTGTTTCCTGCTCGCTTATGCCTCTTCCTTTCCCCATACCTCTTCCGCTATCTCCTTGACCAAGCGAAGCTTTGCAAACTGCTCTTCCTCGGTCAGCTTGTTGCCGATTTCGCAGGAGGCAAAGCCGCACTGCGGGCTTAAGTAGAGGTCACGAAGCGGCACATACTGCGAAGCCTCATAGATGCGACGCTTGATAAGATCCTTGGATTCGAGCTCCGGGCGCTTGCTCGTGATGAGGCCGAGCACCACCTTCTTGCCGCGCGGAATCTCTTTTAAGCTCGTAAAGTTGCCGGAGCGCTTGTCATCGTACTCCAGGTAAAAGCTTTCCACCTTTTCCTGCGCAAAGACATAAGGTGCCACCTTGTCATAGGGGCCGCTGCTCGCATAGGTCGAGTGGTAGTTGCCGCGGCAGATGTGGGTGTTCACGACCAAATCCTCCGGCAAATTCTCGAGGGAGAGGTTATTGACCTTCAGATAGCGCTCCGCCTCCTTTTCAAGGGTTGCGCCGTCGCCTTCGCGCATCTTCCAGTAGCCTTCTTCGTCCACAATCATACCCCAAGTGCAGTCATCGAGCTGGATATTCCGGCAGCCCGCCGCATAGAGGTCGAGGTAGACTCTGTGATAGGCCGCCGCGAGATCTCGGAGCAGTTCTTCCTCGTCCGGATAGAACTCGCGGGTAATCCGCGCATTGTCCTCGCGGAAGAGCTCGGCGAGGGTCTGCGCCGGGGCAGGCAGGGTCTGCTTTGCAATCGTGTTCTCGTCCTCAAACTGCTTCACGAAGAGAAAGTCCTGCACAATCGGATGGTTCTCGCCGCTGATTTTTCCCGTCATGCGGCAGGAACCGTGTGTGGTCTCCTCCCCCTTAAAATAATAGCCGTGGTCCAGCTCGATCTCCTCAATGCCGTTGAGCCCCCACATGAAATCAAGGTGCCAGTAACTCCGGCGGAACTCGCCGTCCGTGATCACGTGGTAGCCGAGTGCCTTCTGCTTCCCGATTAAATCCGTGATGCAGGCATCTTCCACCTTGCGGAGTTCCTCGCGGGAAATCTTTCCCGCATTCCAATCGGCTCTCGCCTGCTTTAAAGTCTCCGGGCGCAAAAAGCTCCCGACGTAGTCATATCGAAAGGGTGTTGTCCGCTTGCTCATTGTTGAATCCTCCTTGCTTGTTTCTCATGTCCCTTATTGTAGCGACTTGTTCTTCTCCCGGAAAATATTTATAATATCTCGAAAAGCATAGCTAATTTCTATGAAACGAGGTGTGTTCCATGACTCTGCGTCAGCTCCGCTATATCGATGTGATTGCCAAGCGCGGCTCTCTGACCGCCGCCGCCGAAGCCCTGTTTGTGACCCAGCCCTCGCTGACTGCCGCCCTCCGCGAACTTGAACAGGAGCTCGGCATCACCCTCTTTCTCCGCTCTCGAAAAGGTCTCACGCTCACCCCCGCGGGCGAGGAATTCCTCGGCTACGCGCGTCAGATTCTGGACCAGGTGTCTCTTGTCGAACAGCGCTACACCGGTGAAGCGCGCGGACGCCGCCACTTCTGTGTCTCCTCCCAGCACTACTCGTTTGCGGTCGAGGCCTTTGTCGCGCTCCTCAACGCCTACGGCGGCTCCCAGTATGAATTTCACATGCGGGAGACCGAGACCTACCGCATTCTGGAAGATGTTGCCAAGGTCCGCTCGGAAATCGGCGTCCTCTATCGGAATCAGTTCAACGCAGCGGTGTTGCAGCGAAACTTTCAGGAGATGAAACTCTCCTTCACGCCCATCTGCCGCGTGAAACCGCATGTCTTCCTCGGGACACAACATCCGCTCACAAAAAAAGCGGAGATCTCGATGGAAGATCTCCGCGACTATCCCCGCCTCTCCTATGAGCAGGGACAGCACAATTCGTTTTACTTTTCCGAGGAAATTCAGAGCGCTGCCGAGTCCGACAAGGACATCGTGGTCTGCGACCGCGCGACCCTCTTTAACCTCCTGATCGGCATGAACGGCTATACCATTTGCTCCGGCATCATCAACACCGAGTTAAACGGCGAAAACATTGTCGCGCGTCCGCTTGCGGTCGATGACTATATGGAACTCGGCTATGTTCTGCCGAAGGAACGCCCGACCAGTGATCTGACGCTCGCCTATATCGACCTTCTGCGACAATTTGTGCGCTGACCTTTCAGGCTTCGTCACTACCGTACGGCTCCTCCGTGTCTGTCAGAACCTGATTCCAATTCCCGCTGTTCCGCAGTTTCTCCGCCAGTTTATAGGCCGGAACGCGCGTCCCGAACAGGCCGTTCAGCTCTTTTTCCAACACTTGTAGGGACATACGCCCGCGGACAGCAGCGAGCCATTCACACATCCGGCTTAAGCTCAGCGACGCACTGTTTCGCGACAAGATGAGCCCGCCCGCCACCGAAAATGAAGATATGCCCGCCTGTTGGCGCATGATACAGGTCAGCATCCAGTCATTGCCACGAAGCCGCCGTATCAGCGGGAATTTTTTGACTTTATTCCAAAGACTCCTGCCGTTAAAATACGGCAGGTCATAGTAGGCAGACATCAAAGTCTGGATGGCCCGGATGTCTTCAACTTTGAGTCCGTACACCTCTTCGACCTTGCGCAGTGACATCAGAACGCGCGGTGCGGTCTCGATATAGTCCAGATTCTGTTTCTTTTTTTCGAGCACGTTCGCGAATATGGCAAGATCAAGAAGCCGCCGGTCCAACAGCTCAAGATTAATCTTATCTGCCGTGAACACCAACTGCTCAAAAAAGCGGAGCGCCGTTCCATAGGCGGCGTCATAGGCATAGGAGGTGTTCAGCGTATAGCCGATGGCGCGAAATGCCACGGCATTGATGGCTTCCGCCGAAGTATGAGAACAGACCCGCAAAAACAATGTCTCGAGTTCGTCAATGAACCAGATCTGTTTTTTGGCGAGCGCCGCGCGCAACGGCCGGACATCCCGCGGATCGATGCCGGGCACATCAATCACATACATTCCGTCGGTGTAATATTGGTTGACGGTATTGTAAATCAGGGGATTTCGCTGGGAGGTCTCCCGCCTGACGCCGTAGCGCTCCTCATAGGCCGCATAATAGGCCTGAAAAGACACCGGCGAAAGTTCCCGTAGCAACTTCAGCGCCTGCTCATCTTCGGAGGCCTCGCCGATCACCAGCATGGGCACCCGACGGCACCAGATGCGAAACGCGAGCGAGGTCTGCGCGGCAACCGCGGACTTGATGGCATAGAAGAGCTCGTGACTGTCCAGAATGCCGAGTTCTTCCATCAAGCCCGGGTAATCGCGAACAATAAGATCGGCGGAAATAGCCATATCCTGATACCGCCTGAAATCAATCGCCTCAAAGAGACGCGAAGCCTTTACAGGGCACCAGCGAATCAGACTTTCGCAGTTGAGTACAATATTGGGCGCATTCCTCAGATAGTTTTCGAGGGTGCGGATGTTGAACTGCAGCCGCTCCTTCTGATAGCCCCGGGTTTCGATGTAGCGGTAATACTTTTCTTCCAACTCTTCGATGCTGAGCGGCGTGTTGCGGTTTGCAATCAGTACGCGCTTGACTATCTCGGCCTTCGAGATATTTTCCCTCGCATTTTTTGCATTCTCCTCCGCCAAAAATTCCCGCAGTCTGCGCCGCCAGAGACCGGTGTAGGTCGCCAGCGACTCCGTATCCAGTTCTGCTTTGCCGTGTGGGTAACGAAGCGAGAGGAACTCATAGCCCTCCGCGCTCACTTCCGGAAAGGCCTGTAAAAAGCGGGACTTCGACAGATAAAAATGCTGATAAGGCTCCGAAAAATAGTCTTCGAAGAGCAGCGGAAACTTCTGCATCATGCGCGCCGTAATCTGCCGAATGCGCTCACGGCTCACCTGAAAGCGATCCCCGATATCCTGTAGCGTCTGCCCCTCAACCCGGAGGCGGAGAATCTGTGCCGCACGCTCGTCCTGTCTCCGGATTTTACGGTAAGCCTCCTCAAAGTTATCGCGATGCAGGAGAACCATCCCTCTGTTTTTGATCAGAACGCCGCTCTCGATCGAGGTCTCAAGCAGCATCGTCTCGTCAAACGGCAGTTCTAAAGCCCGCAGGCGCTCTGAGAGTATGGCCTCCGCAATCACGCCGTGGCGGGAAAGCCCCTCCCAAAAAGACCGGAGCGGTCTTTTCAGCTGCGGCAACAAGAGTACCGTGCGCAGCAGCTCCTGCTTCGCAAAGTGCTGCGCCTGCTGTAGCAGTTGCTCGGCTTCCAGATAGTGGTACAACTGTTCCCAGCAAAGCGCCGCCACCGGGTGCAGTTCCGCGCTGAGTTCCTGCAGACGGCTTTTCAGTCCCTCTTCCACTGTCGCCTCGGACAGGTCGCCGGCCCCTTCGAAATGGTCGCTTAGCCAGCGCGCGACAGCTTCTTTGATTTCATCGATGGATTTTTTCCCAAGTCCCCGCAGAGTCGAAAAAACAGGCATTGCCAGTACGACCCGGTCAAGTGTGCGACAGCCCTCCCGACAGAGCACACGATAGGAACGGACAGACAGATTGAGCTCTTCGATCGAATGCTTCGACAACTCTTCCCGCTGCTTTTCCGTCAGCGCTATGACCTTTTCTTCTTCGCCCTGCAAGTCCTCTTCGAGGCGCAAGCTGTGCCGTTGCGAAGTCACAGGCTGCTTCATCAAAGCATCCAAATCCCGCAACGCGGCCTGAATCTCCCCCAGTGTCTTGACCCCGATGTTTCTTTGCGCCGCAATCTTCTCCATCGGGGTTATCTGCAATTTCTCGACAGAATGGATTCCCATCCGATGTAACACATTGCTCGCGCGAACCGATAAATGCAGCCGTTCGATAGAGATTTCCGCCATACCCTTCCCCCGTGATGATATCGCTTCTCCGTAAAAGTTCGCCCCGTCATTTCAATGTTATTTTATTTACTATAACACAGTTTCTCTCGCTTTTTAAGTCCCGAATACAACAAAAACAGCACGCCCGCAAGCATGCTGTTTCTTAATTTCGAAATGTAAGCAACCGTGCACGGAAGTACGGCAGCATTGCCGTCACAGTTCGGGCAAATCCCGATAATATGCGGTACAGGGATAGCCGCCGAGTGTGGTCTTAAGTCCGATGGCGCGGTAAAAAGCATTCGAGACCGCATCTTCCGCATCCGTAATTAAGAGAAACTGCCGCACGAAAACAAACTGTTTCGAAATCTGCCGCATGAGCTCTCTCCCTATGCCTTTTCTCTGCAGGACGGGCGTTACAATCAGATCCTGCACATAAACGATGTGTTCCCCGTCGCCGACGCAGCGCACAAAGCCGACCAAAGCGCCGTCTTCAAAAGCGCCGAGCAAAAAGAGGGAGCGCCCGAGTGCCCTCCGCAACTTTTCCTCATCTCCCAGATAACTTGTCCAGCCGCAGGCCGCATAGATTTCCTGCACTTCCGCCAGGCATTCCGCACCGAATTCCCGATATGTCCGCATAAAGAGCACCTCCTGTAACAGTCCTTCCGTCCGTTTTTGCAGCCACACAAAATACGTCGCAAGCCACACGACGGCTGATTACAGTATAACACGGAGAAGGGCGCTGCGATATCGCAGTGCCCTTTTAAAATGCCGTTATACAAGCGTTTTGGTCTTATTTGTTTCGATTATTCCTCCCAAAACAGTTCATCGAGGGTCTTATCCAACGCGTGACAAATCGCGAGACAAAGCCGTATGGTCGGATTATAATCCCCCTTCTCGATTGCGCTGACGGTCTGACGGCTCACGCCGACCAGATCGGCAAGCTGCTGCTGCGATAAATCCTTTGCTGCGCGCGCGGCTTTCAGGCGAAGATTCTTCATCGCTCCTCCTCTCGGCGGTTCATCACGTACTTGATACCCTGCAGTAAGAGCATGCCCGCAAAGAAGATGCCGAGCAACAGCGGGAGCAGGGACTGCGCCGAATAACGCCCGTTGATTTTGAGCCCGCCGCTCAGTATTTGATTGCGGCTCTTCGCGAGCGAGAGCAGGGCCATGACAAGCCAGAGGATCAGCACGCGTTTTTCCTTCTTCTCCCCGCGGAAGCTCCAATAGGCATCGTGAAACAGGCAGTAGCCAAAGAGTATCAAACCCGATAACAGCAAAATCGCAATCGGGATGACCCCCGGCGACACAAAGCGTTCCGTCTGCTCCTCAAAGCCCGCATAGAGCATGAGCAACGCAATGAGGGTCATATAGGCATGCTGAAAGCCGCGGCCGCGCGCAATCAGCTGGCGCTCATCGTAGACCACGGTCCCTTCCTTATCCCGCTTGCGCTTCAAAAAATAGAGCAGCACGCCTGCCGCAAGCATACCACACATCAGACCGGCATAATAAGAACTCATTTTTCTTTCCTCCTCTCAAGATATAGACGACACAATGTCTTTTATATTTTACATTATCAAGATAGCATCGGCTCTCACCAGTGTCAAGTATATATTACTTTTTGTCGTCGAAAGACTCGACCTTGTTTTCTTTCGAAATACCCCCTATACTGGTTCGGAAGGTTTTTAAAATAAACGATCGGAGAGGAGCTCACATGTCTGTCATCAGCGTCAATCAAAAGCTCGCCACGGAGCTTGGACTCAACTACGACCGCGAGAGCGGAATCGTCGCAGGCATCTACAACGGTTACCACATCGCTTTCATCATGCAGAACAATCTGCGCCAAATCATCGTCTCGGTTTCGAACGGCGTCGGCCAGATGCCGGAAAAGGAAGTCTTAAAGCAGGCACACAAGGAGAACAAGAAAGTTCTCTCCAACCCGTCTGTTCAGGGCTACCGCGCGACCTATTCCATCCCGAACGCAATGACCGACAACGGCAAACTTGAGCGGAGCGCTGCCGCCGCCGCGGTGCTCACCGAATTCCTCAAGGCGAACAGCCTCCGCGACTGCAGTGAGCTGAGCGGCCGCCCGGATGAAAGCAGCTGCTACTATGTGAGCGGCGGTCTCCGCTTCCTGACCCGTGATGAGTACGACACGGAGCGCAATCGCGCCCAGTCCTCCTTTAATGAACAGAATGCCAAGCGCGGCAACCCGATTGCCGGTATTGTCGGCGCCTTAATCGGAAGTTTCGCCGGCCTCTTTGTATTGTAATGGTGTTGATCGGTCAACTCGGCTATGTCTCACCCTGGACTGGCCTGGTCATGGGTGTCTGCGTCGCAAAGGGCTATGAGCTGCTCTCCGGCAAGTTCGATACCGTCGGCCTTGTGTGCAGTATTCTCATCATGGTCGGTATGACCTACCTCGGCAATCAGCTCGACTGGGCCATCACGATTGCGCGCGCCTATGAAGCAAATGTCTTCGATGCATTCCCGGTCGTCAACGAGGTGGTCAAGACAAGCGAACTGCTTCCGGTCTACTACCGCAATCTGGCCCTCTACTACTTCGCGATGCTGTGCGGGGCAATCCCGACCATCTATGGCCTCATGAAGAACCGGCAACTTCTCAATGTCTCCTACCCGATCGGACCGGAGGCACATGAGGAAGTGGTCTATGTCTCCTCGCATGATGAAACAGATTCCGAATAAAAGACACACAAGGCCGAAAACGGCAACGAAAAAGCAGCGCCCGCATTTGCGGATGCTGCTTTTTTATTTTTCCGATAACGCCCGCCCGCTTTCCCACTGCCCGATTCGTGGTATCATACATTTCAACATCCCGAACTTTCATTCCTTTTCGAACGGAGGACACGCTATGCGTAAACCGCTTCGCTTTTTTCCGCTTCTGCTCCTTTTGCTCTGCCTGCATCTTTTTCGCCCCGAACCCGCCGCAAATTCGTACCCCTACGGCGTATTCATCGGGCTTGAGGCCTCAGACCTAAAACGCCTTCGCCCCTACCGCACAGTCGTGATTGAGCCGAGCGCCTTTTCCGCAGAGCAAATCAAAGCGCTGCAAGCCGAGGGAAAAAGCGTCTACGGCTACTTAAACTTAGGTTCCATCGAGAACTATCGCCCGTATTATGAACGCTTTGCAACTATCACCCTCGCCCCCTACGAAAACTGGCCCGAGGAGCACTGGGTGGATGTCTCCTCCCCGGCCTGGCAAACATTCGTGGTCGATGAACTCGGGGCCGCGTATGCCGCTCTCGGGCTTGACGGCTTCTTCCTCGACAACTGCGATATCTACGCACTCTACCCGCGCGAAGATATCTTCAACGGGCTCACGACCATGCTCCACGGCCTAAGCCGCTATCAAAAACCTTGCATCATAAACGGCGGTGATGTCTTTGTGAGCGCCTGTATGGAAAACGGAACTGCCCGTACGCTTTTCGCCGGCGTGAACCAGGAGAGTGTCTTCACGAAAATCGACTTTGCGAAAAACCGCTATACCGCACAGGATGCCGAGACCCGCAACTATTACCTCGACTATCTGGCTCGCGCCAAAGAAGCGGGCCTCAAGGTCTATCTCATTGAATACCGCCCCACCGCAAAGCTTGCGGCGGAAATACAGAGCTATTGTGAGAAAAACGGATTTACTGCATACAACGCAAACGAAAAGGAGCTGCGGTAGGCAGCTCCTTTTCGTTTGCACTGTATCATAGATATCTCTAGCTCATCATAATCTTCTGCAGGAACAGGCTCACTGCCGTAATTCCGCCCCAGCAAATTGCGCCGAGCAGGAGCGGTTTGCCGCCGCTCTTTACGAGTTTCACGAGATTGCTGTTCAGGCCGATCGCCGCCATGGCCATGATGATACAGAACTTAGACAGTTCTTTTAACGGGCGGAAGGCAGAAGCCGGAAGCCCCGCCTGTACCGCAACGGTCGTGATGAGCGCCGCGAGAATAAAGTAGAGAATAAACATCGGGAAAGCTCTACGGAAGCTGAAACTCCCCGCCTCATTTCCGGCCGCTCTCGCACGGAGCAGGCTTAAGACCAGTGTAATCGGAATAATCGCAAGGGTTCTCGTCAGTTTCACGGTCACGGCCTTGTCGAGTGTCTGGCTGCCGAGCTGCCACATGCTGTCCCAGGTTGAGGCCGCCGCCGTCACCGACGAAGTGTCGTTGATTGCGGTTCCGGCAAACAGGCCGAAACTCTCGCCGCTTGTCGTGTCGAAGCCGAGAGCGCGGCCGAGCATCGGGAAGAAAATTGCCGCGAGCACATTGAAAAAGAAAATGACCGAGATTGCCTGCGCGACCTCATCATCGTCCGCGCCGATGACAGGTGCTGTCGCCGCAATCGCGGAACCGCCGCAAATCGAGGAGCCGACGCCGACCAGAATCGCGGTGTTGCCGGGGATGCGAAGCCGGCGGCAGAGCAACCAAGCGAGCAGCAACGCGGTACTGATGGTACACACAATAATCGGGAGCGACTGGCTGCCCGTCTTTACCACCACACCGAGATTCATGCCGAAGCCGAGCAGTACAACCGCAAACTGCAACACCATCTTCGAGGTGAAGCGGATCCCGGCTGCGGCCTGTCCCTTGTCGCTCCAGACCATCCCGATTCCCATGCCGAGTAAAATTGCAATGACCGCGCCGCCGATGACCGGAAACCGCTTTCCGATGATCCAAGACGGCACAGCCAGCGCGAGGCAAACCAGCAGGCCTCTCCCATTCTTTTGCAACCAATTCATGCTCTTCTCCCTCCTTTTCCGCCTGTCTCACTCAAATTTCTCCGAGGTAGCACTCGACCGGAATACCGCGGTACTTGTCCGCGCGGTCCGCATTTGCCGCAATCATAGCCCGCACCAGCCGCATCGCGCGGGCAGTCGCTGCCTCAAGTTTCTCACCCCGCAGCAAATCGCCGAGCAGAGTCGAGGAGAAAATGTCACCGGTGCCGGGAAAGCGCACCTGAATCTCCTCATACGGGAGGCAAAAACTCTGCCCGCTCTCGCGGTCATAGCCGAGGCAGCACTTTTTTCCCGCCGCCTCCCGCACAGGAACCGAGGTGATGACCACCGAACTTTTCCCCGCCGCGCACAGTTTCCGAAGCAAAATCTCCCCATCCGCGCGGGAGATGCCGGTCTCGTCGTAGGCAGTTCCCGTGAGGAGGCAGGCCTCCGTGTAGTTCGGCTTTATGATATCCGCGACCGAGAGCAGCTTTTTTCCGGTTCTCGACCGCCGCTGTCCCGATGCCGCGATAGAGGCTTCCGTCATCTCCGAGGACCGGATCCGCAAAAATCAGGGTGCCTTTTTTCCGCTCCTCCGCGCAAAATACCGCGAGCAGTTCGGCCTCCTCATCGGATGCGAGAAAGCCGGTCGCCACCGCATCAAAGGAGAAGCCGAGTTCCTGCCAGATGCGGAGTGTTTCCCGGATATAGTCCTTCGTGTCCAGAATCTCGAACTTTCCGTAGTCGAGTGTGTTGGAAACCAGCGCTGTTGGAAGCGTAAACAGTTCAAACCCCATGTGCGAGAGTATGGGCAGCATCGCGGAGAGCGCCACCTTTCCGTAACCTGCGAGGTCATTGACCAGCAAAAGCTTATTTCTGACCGCCCCGTTCTTTTCTGTCACCGTCATCTTGTTCCTCCTGTTTTGTTGCCCTGCGCAGTGCCGCTGCCTGTCTTCCCGGCCGCGCGCCGCTGCCGTTCCACGAGCGGCATAAGGCGACTCCGATTGTAACGCTGCATCACGACAAAAATCATGTCAAAGCAGCCTGCCGCGAGCGAGCTCAGGAAAAAGGCCGGAAACATCCCGAACGGAATGGCACCGAGCAGAGCCCCCGCGCTGATAAGCACATTGACCTCGTGAATGATTTCCGACTGGCAGGTCACCTGTGCGAGTTCTTCCGGGCTGTGCTTCCTCAAATCATAGTACTCCGGAAAGGAGGTCGGCATTTTGTCCTTCCAGTTTTTAACACCGATGCGCCGATAAAAGGTTGTCTCCCACGGACGAATGCAGTACCAGCTGCGCGTAATGTCCGCGCGGTTTTGCTTCACCTTGTCGATGTAGATGCCGACAACGAGTCGCACAAAGAAGTGATAAAAAGCAGTGCCGGCCGCAACGGCCAGGGTCTTACATATACCGTAGTTGCTCAGATGATACAGCGTCACTGCGATTGCCAGAGCGATAAAACTGACAAGCGATGCGGTTTTCATGATTTTTAGGGGAGTCATCTCTTTGTCCTTTCTGTCGCAATACCGCTACAGGTCATTTCACTGCAAACAAAGCATAGTCTTTCCCTCTGTGTTTTGCAATCCTGTGTGCGACAGGACTGCCCACAGCATTCTTTCACATCCGTCACAATGCGGAAAACGCCCGTGCAATGACACGGGCGTTTTCCGCATGTTCCGACAAGCTCGCCGGATTCTTATTTCATATCGTCGTAAAGGTGGCAGCAGACATAGTGTCCGTCTCCCATATCCTTCCGCTCCGGCACCTGGGTCTTGCACTTCTCCATGCACTGCGCACAGCGCGTGTGGAACTTGCAGCCCGACGGCGGATTGGCCGGCGAAGGAATGCTTCCCTCCAGGATGATGCGCTTCATCTTTGCCTCCGGATCCGGAATCGGAATCGCGGAGAACAGGGCCTTCGTGTAGGGGTGCAGCGGATTTGCGAACAGCTCCTCCGTCGTGCCGAACTCCACGATATTGCCGAGGTACATGACACCGACCGTGTCCGAGATATGCTCGACCACCGAGAGGTCATGCGAGATAAAAAGATAGCTCAGGTTGTACTTTTCCTGTAAGTCCTCCAGAAGGTTGATGATCTGCGCCTGTACCGAGACATCGAGTGCCGAGACCGGCTCATCGCAGACCACAAATTCCGGGTTCAGCGCAAGCGCTCTCGCGATGCAGATTCTCTGACGCTGACCGCCGGAGAACTCGTGCGGATAGCGATCCTTGTGGAAGGGCTGCAGACCGCAGTTGTCCATGATCTGATCGATATAGTCCTCGTACTCGTTCTTCGGCACTAAATTGTGCTCACGCACCGCCTCGCCGATAATCTCGCCGACCGGCAGTCGGGGCGAGAGCGAGGAGAACGGATCCTGGAAGATAATCTGCATCTTCACGCGAAGCTCATTCAGCTCGTTCTTCGGAATGTCATAGACTTCTTTGCCGTTGAACAGCACCTGTCCGGCGGTCTTGCCGCCGTTTAAGCGAAGTATGGTTCTGCCGGCCGTCGTCTTGCCGCAGCCGGACTCTCCCACCAATCCCATGGTGGTTCCTCGTTTGATATGAAAGGAAATGCCGTCCAGTGCCTTAACCTGACCGACCACGCTGTTGAAAAAACCGCCCTTAATCGGGAAGTATTTCTTCAGGCCGTTGACTTCCAGGATATTCTCTTCGTTGTGCACGAGGGGCGTCAATGCCTTCTCTTCGATATTTTCCATCGTTTCCTCGTTTCCTCTCAGGCTTTGCTCTGCCCGGAACCCATGTGTGCCTCATCATAGCGGTAGCAGCTGACCCGGTGTGTCTCGGAAAGCCAGATTTCGCCCGGATAAGCGCCGTCGCAACACCCCTCGCGCTTGTCACAGCGGTCGCGGAAGTAGCAGTAATTTGGCATGTTAATCGGGTTCGGCACCTTGCCGGGGATCGAGTAGAGCTTGTCCTGGTGCTTACCGACGACCGGCTTCGACGCCATGAGGCCGATGGTATAGGGGTGCGCCGGGCTCGAAAAGATTTCCTTTGCGGTTCCCGCTTCCACCACACGGCCGGAGTACATGACCACGACATAGTCCGCCATCTCCGCGATGACGCCGAGGTCATGGGTGATCAGCATGATGGACGAATTGATCTTGTCCTTCAGACCGCGGAGCAAATCCAGAATCTGTGCCTGAATCGTCACGTCCAGTGCGGTGGTCGGCTCATCGGCGATGATGAGCTTCGGCGAGCAGGCGAGTGCCATTGCAATCATGACACGCTGCCGCATACCGCCGGAGAGCTCGTGCGGGTACATGTTGTAGATGCCCTCGCTGTTTGCGATACCGACCATCTTGAGAAGCTCAATCGTGCGTCCCTTGACCGCTTCCTTGGTCGGATACTCGCTTTTCTTGTGGAGCATGGTCACCTCGTCCATCTGGTCGCCGATGCGGAAGACCGGATTTAAGGAGGTCATGGGCTCCTGGAAAATCATGGACATAAAGTTGCCGCGGAGGTGCTGCATGATGTTCTCCGGGGTCTTTGTGATCTCATAGACCTTGTCCCCGGTGTTCAGGCGGATGGAGCCTTCCACCACCTGGCCCTGCGGGCGCTGCAACAGCTGCATGAGCGAAAGGCTGGTCACAGACTTGCCGCAACCCGACTCGCCCACGACGCCAACCGTTTTGCCAAGCGGCACTTCGAAACTCACGGAGTCAACGCTCTTAACAGTTCCCGCGTCCGTGAAGAAGAAGGTGTGGAGGTTTTCAAACTCCACGGCATTCGCCGGATTCTTCATCTGGGTCATGTACTCGCTCTCGGGCACATTCCGACGGGTTCTCACCTTCTCGAGCTTTGCTGTAATCTTTCTGTTTTCCTTTGATATCCGCCGCGACTCCCGCGCGGACAGATAGCCGTCATCTCTTGCCATCTTATTTCCTTTCGTTCGCAATCAGCGCTTCATCTTCGGGTCAAAGGCATCTCTGAGTCCGTCGCCCACCAAGTTAAAGGCAAGCACCGTGAGGAGCAGGCAGATGCCGGCGGGAATCCAGATGAACAGATAGTTGCTGAGCACATAGGTATTGTTGACATCGTTGATGATATTTCCCCAGGATGCGAACGGGAACTTGACGCCGAGGCCCAGGAAGGACAGGGTCGCCTCGGTCAGAATCACGCCGCCAAGGCTCATGGTGCAGGTGACAATGAGCTGCGGAATGACATTCGGCAACAGATGCCGGAAAATGCGGTTGATCGGCTTAATACCGGTTGCCTCCGCCGCCGTCATGAACTCCTGCTCACGGAGCGTGAGAATCTGACCGCGGACCAGTCTGGTGATGGATGGCCAGCCGAAGAAGCCGAGAATCATCATCAGATAAATCATACGAATCTGCGGATCCACATGCAGCGCGTCCATCGCCGCACCGATGATGATGTAAATCGGGATGCTCGGGATGCAGTAGAAAATATCAACGATTCGCATGATTAACATATCGACCCAGCCGCCGAAGTAGCCGGAGATACCGCCCATAATCATACCGATGACGGTCTCAATGATCACGACGATGAAGCCGATGTAGAGCGACACGCGACCGCCGTACATGAGACGGGTCAGCATGTCCATGCCGTTCTTATCGGTGCCGAGCGGATGTGCCTTAGAGGGCGAAGAGTAGGTGTCATAGACGCGCTGCTCTCTGCTCTGCATGATGTTGTAGGCCTTCGAAGGCGCATCGTACTCGAGTGTGTAGCTCGCCTCGGTGCCGTCGGCATCCTTGAAGGTGAACTCCTTCTTGCCCGCCTCAATCTCGGCAATCAGCTCTTCCTTGAACTGCTTCGAGAAGGTGACATCGCTCATAATCGCATTGATCACATAGCGGCTCGCATACGCATAGGGCTGGCCGTCCTTTGAGACCGTGCCGTCCTCGTCCACCGTATAGGTGTCGCTGCCGAGCGTAAAGGAAGTCTCCTGGTTTGTGACCGCCTTCAGAATCGCAAGTTGCATGTCAAACGGAAGCGCTTCGCTGCCGGACGCAGAAGTCACGGTCGCGAGCGAAGCAAAGGCAATCGGCTCGCTTGCGCCTTTCTTGTAAATCACATAGAAGTCCTTGCCGGCTTCCTCATAGCTGTACTGCACATTGCCCGCGGCAAAATCCGGGGTTCCTTTGCCCTTTGCGAGCACGAACTGTGCCTGCGCAAGCGCCGGGAATGCGTTCTTCTCGATCTGCTGGTAGCGAAGCTCCGTATTTACCTTGACGCCCGCATACTTCTGCGTCTGCTTGTCCGTGCGGTAAAAGAGCTCTGACTCGCCGTAGGGCGAAATCGCGCCGCCGACAAAGGAAAATAAAAACATCGCAATCAGAATGAACATGCCGAGCACGGCAATCCGGTTCCGGAAGAAGCGCTTGGTGACCATCGCACCGGGCGACAAAGTCTTAACGCGGCGATCATCATTCAGGGAGTAAGTCGTTTTCTGCTGATTCTGCTCTGCCTTCTTCTCTGTTTCAGACATACAAGTTCCTCCCTTCTTATTCAATGCGCACGCGCGGATCAACCACGGCATACAGAATATCGGTCAACAGGTTGCCGATCAGTGTCAGAATTCCGATAAAGACCAGGTAGAACATCGAGAACGGAATGTCGCCCGATACCATGGCCTGGTAAGAGGTATAGCCGATACCCGGAATCGAGAACAGCTGCTCGGTAATCATGGCACCCGAGAACAGCCCCGGCAACGAAGTGCCCCACAGGGTCACGAGCGTAATCAAGGTGTTCCGGAATGCGTGATGATAAATGACGCGGCGCTCGGAGAGACCTTTCGCTCTTGCGGTGCGGATGTAATCGGAGTTCAGAACTTCGAGCATGTTGGTGCGGATAAAACGCATGTAAGCACCGACACTCGCGATGGTCAGCGTCATAATCGGCAACACGAGGTGCATTGCGATATCCCATCTCTGCCCCATTGGCGAGAGGAAATCGTGATTTCTGCCGATCAGACCGTTCAGATCAAACCACTTCAGGTTGACCGAGAAAATCAGCTTCAGCAGCGATGCAATGAAAAAGGTCGGGAGGGAGATGCCGGCCAGTGCGATGACCGAAATCACATTGTCGGTGGTCGAATACTGCTTCGTCGCCGCGATGATGCCGAGCGGAATCGAAATCAGAATCTCCAGAACCATGACAATGAGGCTCATCCAGAACGAAATGCCGACAACCTGCGCAAACTTCTGGGTGACCGGAACTGTGTACTTCCAGCTGTCACCGAAATCGAGGCGGACTGCCTTCGAAAGCCAGGAGGCAAAGCCCGGGATAATGCCCTTGTCCATACCGTAGGTAGCCGAGAGCTGCTGCATCCACTCGTCAAAAGTCTTGGATCCCGGCTGCTGTGATTTCTGTCTCGCAATCTGCTCGAGATACGAAGTCGGAAGACAGCGCATCAGCGCGTAAATCAGAAAGGAGACAATAAACAAAATCACGACAGACCATAAGAGTCGTTTGATAATGTATTTTTTCATAAAAAGACCGCTCTTCCATACAGGTCAGGCGACCGCTCTTCGCGGTTCCTGCTTCTATATCGGGAAAACCGCATCCCTCGCGTCACCGGGGGATGCGGTTACTGCCCGAAAACAACATTTACGGATTTCCGTAGCTACTTACTTGCTCAGCTCCAGGTTCTCGATCTCCGCATACCACTTGTAGAAGGAGGTGATATCCGGTGTGATCGTGTCGGTCTTGATACGCTCTGCCGAGAAAGTCGTGACTTCCTGTCTCTGGTAGACCGGAACCTCGCAAGCCCAGTCGACAATCTTGTCAAGGCAAGCCTTGTAGATGGTCTTTCTGTACTCCTGATCGGTCGACTCTCTCGCCTGCAGGATCATGCTGTCGAGGTCTGCATCCTCAATCTGATAGTGATAGGTGGAACCGCCGTGCTGCTTGCCACCGTTTGCAACATCGGAGTAGTAAACCTGATACATATCCGGGTCCGGCGTGGACTGCCATGCCGCGCACCAGATTTCAGCCTGTCCGGCCTGAAGCTTGTTCCACATATCGGAGACATTAGAGAGGTCGTTGATGGTGAGCTTCATGCCGATGTCTGCGAGTGCCTTCTGCGCTTCGGTCATAATCATGAAGGACGGGTGATCTCCCGTGCCGCCGCCCGGCACCATGACTGTGTACTCCATCTTCGCGCCTTCCGGTGCGGAGACAATCTTGCCATTCTCAACCTTGTAGCCTGCCGCCTCAAAGAAGCCGAGCGCCGCCTTCTTTGCCGCTGCGTACTTGTCTTCGTCCGACATGCCGGAGGTGTAAATCGGATTGCCGTTTACATCCTTCGAGAATGCAACCTCGTAGCCGTCGTCGGTCGGCTGCGGTGCCGCCCAGGAGGTGTTGGAAATCGGATAGTTGATGACGCTTGCTCTGTCGCCGTAGTAGGTGCTGACCGCGAGATCACGGTATGCTGCAAAAATGGTTGCGAAGCCGCGGCGCAGGTTCTTCGAAGCATCGCTGCCCGGCTCTTTGTTGACCGAGATGTTGTGCGAGTTCATGCCGATGTAACCGTAGCCCAATGCATCGACCGCAACCGTGTAAATCTTGTTGCCCGAAATTTCGCCGTTGCTGTTTGCCTTCTTGATGGCATCCGCAATTTCGTTCGTGTAGGACGGGTTCGCAACGTCTGCCGTGCCCGCGATGATCGAGTTGATGTAGTCGGACTGGTTGATGTAGCTCATGCGGAGATTCTTGGTCTTCGGCTCGCCCTGGTCGTAGTACGGATTTGCCTTCAGTGAGACAACGCCGTTCTCATACTTGTCAAAGACATACGGGCCTGCGCCGAGCGGCTTCGAAGTCTTCGAACGAATCAGGCTGAGGTCGCCCTTCGGGAAGCCGAATTTGTTGTTTGCGTAGTCGTACTGCGCCTTGTCGCCGTAGTAGTGAAGCGGCGAAACAACGACACCAATCTGGTAGATGGTCTGTGCGTCAACCTTCGTCGTGACAATGCGGAATGTATTGTCGCCGGTCTTCTGGATACCGCTGATGTTCGGTGCAGAAGTACCTGTCTCAACACCGATTGCGAAATCCTGGTAGTTGTCCATGAGCTCGGAGAACGGCGTTCCCGCATTTTCCTTGTCGGACATATCCTTCACGCTGCCGTCATACTTGGCGAGCATTGCGTTGAAGAAATCCATTGCGGTCGCATCCGCCTTGAGATCCGGATAGCCGTAGTTCGCAGCGACAGCCGCAATCGAATCGCCTTCCTTGTTGGTGCCGCTCGCAATACAGGAATCCACAATCTCCTTCACAAAAGCCTCAGCGGCCTTGTTGTAAGAAGCCCAGAACTTCTTCTGCTGATCTTCGGTCCACTTAGAGAAGTCGGTGTTGTTCTCGCCCGCCTTGACCATCAGGTTAAAGAGGGTGTCGACACCGGTTCTGTACTCGTTCATGCCCTGAATCGGAAGGGTAAAGAAGGTCGTGGAGCCGTCATAGGTCGGATCCGAGTAGACGTACATCGAGAAAATCACATCGTCGACCGTGATCGGCTCGCCGTCCGAGAACTTGGCGCCGTCCTTCAGCTTAAAGTCGTAGTAGACGGTGCCGTCGCTGTTCTCCGTAATGGTACAATCCGCAAGGCTGTGGTAGGTATACTGCTTGCCGTTATACTCTCTGGTCTCGCCCTCAATGCCCTTCAGGACGACGGCGCCGTTTCGATCTGTGGTAAGAAGGCCGGCCGTGCACTGCGTGACCATATCCGAATCCGGCACGGTCTCGTAAAAGAACGGCGAGAACTTACCGTTGAACTCACCGCTTGCGTATACCAGGCTGTCGCCGGTATTACCCGCCTGCGAATCCCCCGATTTCTGTGTTCCGTCCGAGGCTCCCGTGTCCTTCTTCTTTGAAGAACAACTCGCCAGAAGCGAAACTGCCATGGTCGCTGCTAAAAGGGAAGCAACGACACGTCTTGTCTTTCTCATACCCTTCTCCTCCTTCGGATTGTTGGTTGCCGCACATACCGTATGCACGACGACTTGCAAACAGAACGCCCCTCCCTTGCAGGGGCATTCCGGTGATGCCGATTTTTATAAATCCGTCAGACGCCAGTTGCGAATCACCCGATCCGTCTGCCGGAAAAATAACACAAAGGTCAACAAAAACAGGAACTGCATCAGGAGCACCAGTCCCTCGCTCAGTGTCCGTGCGCTGCGGTGAAGCAGCATACAGAGAAGCTGTGCGAGAAAGAACAGTGCGCCGAACAGACCGGCGAGCGCCGCCCGCATTTGCAACCCGGTAAACAGCTGCTTATAGAGCCGTCCGTTCACGCTACCCGTGGCATTCTGTACGAAGCCGACCAGGGTAATCCCCGTGAGCAGCATACAGACCAGTTCCAGTGCGTAGGGCAAAAGGATCAATGCCGTATGCGCGACTGCCACCTGAGGAAGAAACCCCGGCAACAGCGCGAACGGCCAGAGCAAAAGATAACGGATTGCAATCAACCGGTTCTCCTGCTTTGCGCTCTCCTTCTCCCGCATATCCAGATAACGCTCTGCCCTCTCCTGCATGGCCTCTTTCGAGAGAGCACCGCCCCGGTCATAGGGCGTACGGAACATTCCCATCAGGCGAAATCCGACAAGTCGTAATTGTCCAGATAAGCCGCGGCTGTCTCACAGACCTGCTTTAAGCAATCCCCCTCAAACGGGCTGTCAAGCCCCGCGTTCTTCAGAAGTTCCGTGAAGACGACACTGCCGCCCTGACTCGTATACGCCATGTAATGCTTCCACGCGTCGTTCTGGTCTTTCTGAATCCGGTTCCAGAACTGGAGCGCGACTGTCTGTGCGAGGCAGTAATCGATGTAATAGAACGGCAGCGAGTAAATGTGATGCTGTCTCTGCCAGTTCTGTCCCTCGGCGTAGAACGGAATATCTCCGTCGAGCCTCATCCAGGGCTGGTAAATACCGATCAACTCCTTCCACTTGGCGTGCCGCTCGGCCGGGGTCAAATCCGGGTTCTCGTAGACGATGTGCTGGAAGTGATCGACCATCGTGCCGTAGGGGATGAAGGTCAGGCCGCCGGTCAAATGGGAGTAGAGATACTTCCTGGCGTCCTTGCCAAAGAACTCCTCGGCAAAAGCCTCCGCAAAGTATTCCATCGACATCGAGTGCACCTCGCAGGCCTCAAGGCTCGGCGTGATGGTCTCCATCGGCACGCGGTGGCGATTCAGGTAGCTCTCGAACGCGTGGCCGGCCTCGTGGGTCATGACCTCGACATCATGCTGGGTGTCATTGAAGTTTGCGAAAATGAACGGCGTGTCGTAATCCGCAATTTCCGCACAGTAGCCGCCGCCCTGCTTGCCCTTGGTGGAGAGCAGATCCATGAGCTCATCGTCAATCATATGATTGAAGAACTCGGCGGTCTCCGGGGAACGCCACTCGTAAAAATGTTTTGCCGCCGTGACAATGTCGTCCGGCGTGCCCTGCGGCTTCGGATTGCCCGAGCGGAACTCCATCGCATTGTCGGCATAACTCATCGGATACGTCTTGCCGAGTCGCTTTGCCTGTCTCTCGTAAACCTTGACCGCCACCGGCACCACATACTTTTGCACGGCCTCGCGGAACTTTTCGACATCGGCCTTGTCGTAACAGTTTCTCTGCATGCGGCAGTAGCCGACCGGCAGGAAATTGTCGTGGCCGAGCTTTTTGCCTATGGTATCCCTAAGGTGCACCAGCTTATCATAGAGTCTGTCGAGCTCTTCCTGGTTGTCCTTGTACCACTGTCCCTCCGCCTTCCAGGCCGCGAGGCGTCTCGCATCGTCCGGGTCATTCTTAAACGGCGTCATCTGCGAAATGGTATAGACACCGCCTTCAAACGGAATCTGTGCGCTCGCAAGCAGCTTCTCGTAAGCGGTGACGAGTTCATTCTCCTGCTGAAGTTCCGGGATAATCGACGGAGAAAAGGTCTTCAGCGCGAGCTCCGCATTGGTGAAAAGGATGCTGCCGTACTTCTCCTCAAACTCCTTGCGGAAGGGGGAAGCGAGCAGAGCCTTGGTCCACTCCTGGCTGTACTCCTGAATCTGCGGCGAGGCATTGTTCCAATAGTTCTCTTCCTCGTCGTAAAACTTGTCCGTGGTGTCAATCGAATGGCGAATCGAGGCAAGGGCGAACATCGTCGATACATGTCTGTCCAGCTTGTCGATTGCGAGGAAAGCTGCCTCCGCCTCTGCGAAAGTCTTTGCCTCCTGCAGCGCTTTGATCAGCTTCTTCTCTTCTTCGGCGATGCTCTCCACCGAAATCCGCTCATACTGCATTTCCTTAAACTTCATGCTTATCCTCCGTGGTCTTGATACACATAAACCAAGCGTTACCAGAATAATACCTCATTTCTCCCATAGCGGCAATGCTTTCCTGCGGTTAGTGGTGTATAATTGCTATGTCCCACACGAATAACACCGTTTTATCCGTCTATCTGCATAAGTTTAATGCCTTATTTTTGTGCAGTTTTATCGGGGTTGTCCCGTCAGTTTTTGTATGTTTCTTGCGGAGTGGTTGTATTTTTATAAGTATTTGGTCTCTCTGTCCGGATATCCTGTAGAGAAGAGCAGTTTTGAAATTTCCCGGCAGGCCTGTGTCGTTCCGTCCGCAGCGCGAAGCACCCGCCGGTATTTTTGTATCTGTGGCTGCCACGCGCGCCGCAGTTTTTCGACTTTCGCTGCGGTGAGGTCGGAAAGATCTCTCACATAAAGCCCGAACTTCTTTCGCTCTGCGACCAGTGCGGTCAGCTTCTGCTCCTCCTGTTGCGGCAGGCAGAGCTGAAAGACGCCAAAGTATAAACTTTCATAGACGCTGTTTAAGCCCCCGTGATTCACAAAGAGCCGCGTCTTCTTGAGCAGTGAAAGTTGCTCCGTGCGGTTCACAAAGGTGAGCCGCTCACGCCCGAGGCGTTTCTGTAAGTCCGCCGCGGCCTCTCCCGCGCTCACAATCACCTTTTTCCCCCGAAACAGCGGGGTCTCTAAAAGCCTCTTGAGTTCTTCCGCGCGCGCCGCGAAAATACTGCCGAGCGAGAGATAAATATCATATGTCTCATAAACAGGCCCCTTCCCGCACCGGTCGCGTATCGTGGTGCCGACAAAGACAAAGGAGGGCGGGAAGCTCCGCACAAAGGGCTGAAATTCCGGGGGCGAAAACACCAAGGTTTTGTCCCCGCTGTTCACAAAGAGATCCAAAGGACGAAAGCCCGGCAGCCCCTCCCGCCGCCGGAAGCACTGCTCCTTACGGGTAAGCCGCAGGAGTTCCGGCGCGTGCCTGAGGCTTAGCGCAAGCGAAGGCCAAAAGAGATTCGAAAATACTAAGGTTGGGAGATTATAAGCGAGGGTCGTACAGAGACAGACGGAAGGGATACCGAGCTTTTTTGCAATGTTCTTTGCAAACGAGCACATGGAATCATAGAGGATGACATCCGGCGGATTCTCTCGGATTTCTTGTCTGTGGCGCAGATAGCAGCGCCGGTTCAGCACGAGCAGTCCGCGGTAGAGCGAAAAAAAATCCGCCGTCAGCCGGTCGAGCGGATAGCGCGAAAAATCCACACAATAGGGATGAAAGTGCGCACCCGTCTTCGTGACCAAGTCCCTGTACGCTTCGGTGCAATACCAGTCAACCCGAACGCCTGCCCTGACAAGTCGCGCGAGCACCTGGTACACAGCCTGCAGATGCCCGTATGCCGGGGTCGAAAAAAAGACCACTCGTTTGCCTCTCATTGCGCTTTGCATCTCCTGTCTCAGAGCTGTAACAGCAGCAGGTTGCAGGTAAGTCCCGCCGCCGTCCCGCAGAGAAGCACACGATTTCCCTCCTTAAGCCTGCCCTCCTCAAGGAGCGCGCAGAGCACATAGGGAATCGAAGCAGAGACCATGTTGCCGTATTGACCGACCCGGTTCACATACTTTTCCGCCGGGATACCGAGGCGACTCATCATAAAGGGCAGTGCCTTGCTCGCCTGATGCGGCACAATCATATCGACCTCTGCGCAGCTTACGCCACTCTGCGCTTCAAACTCCCGGAAGAGTTCCGGGAGCTTTTTGGCACTGAGACTTAAGATACTCTTTCCCCTCATGTCAAAGCAGTAATCCGCCTTATCCTCGGGACGATATTTCATGGCGGAATGCAGGGTTCCGCCGCCCCGAATCTCGGTGGCGTGCGCCCCCTCCGAATAGGTGCGGATGATGCTGTCCGCGACACCTTGCTTCTCGTTCTCCGTGCGGCTTATGACAAAGGCAGCGGCGCCGTCCGAGAAAAGTTCATAGCTCTCCTCTTGCTTCTCATTCAAGCCCTCGGAGGCAATGTCGCTCGAGACAATCAGGACATTCCGGTAGCGCCCCGCGTCGATTAGATAAGACATCATATCGAGTGCTGTCACAAAGCTCGTGCAGGTCGAGTTAATGTCCATTGCGGGTATATTGCTGCCCTTTGCGAGCCGCTCGTGAATTAAGGCCGCATTACAGGGAATGGGCTGCATCATGACCGCACTCGCCGAGACGATACAGTCCATCTCCTCGATTTGCATCTTCGCGCTCGCAAGCGCCCGTTTGGCTGCCTTGACCGCCATATCGAGTTGGGTCTCGCTGCCGTTTGCGCGGTAGCGGCACTCCCCGTGAAATTCCATCTTGTTTTCCGGTGCATACTTCCCGTAACCCGCAATTCGGATGTTTCTCATCTCTGCCTGCTCTCCTTTCCAAGTCCAACGCTTCCGTCTCTTTCCGCAGTTCTCATTCCGCCGTTTGCCGCAACTTCATCTTTCATCGCTTGCAATGCTCTTATTACATTGCTCACTTCTTCCTGTATTTCATGTTGCGCTTCACCGCTTTTCGTTGTTACGCTTTTTCGTTGTTACGCTTCTTTGTTTGCATATACACAGGAAGCACGGCAGTCGTTTTGCCATTCTCCCAAGTTCGCGCCTGCCCGATTACGCAAAACCCACGATAAAAACGCTCGGAATAGCTTTTTTATCCGGCGACACATCTTTTCTCAACCCCCGATTTTCCGCTCCACGCGCTTCATCTTTTTGTGAAAATCCGGAACATAGGGCGCGAACGCGATTTCCGGGCAGTGAAACTTCATCTTTTCCGCGAGGCGCGAAAACTCCCGCCGAATTTGCGCTAAGGTATCGGAACGCTCCCGCTCCAGAAAGACAGTTACATGCGCTCTGCCGTCCTGCACGACCTTATAGTTCTTTACCCCTTCCGCATAAATCACGCAGCGGCTTATAAAGTCCGGAAAGACCGCAACTTTGTCTCGATCGATGCCCGCAAAATAAAAGATATCATCCTCTCGCCCCTCAATGTACTGAATCAAACTTGCGGGATTCCCGCAGGGGCAGTGCCCCTTTTTCTCGACCAGAATGTCATTCAAGCGGTAGCGGACGATGGGCTGCGACTGCCTTGTAAAGTCCGTGACAATGGGGACAAAGCGCGTTTCGTCCAGATACTCCCGTTCGATTAACACCAGTTCCTCGTTTAAGTGAAAATTCCCGCATTCGCAGACATACCCGAGGAAGCCCTCCGTGCACTGATAGGCCTGGTGGATGACGGAGAGCCCGAATTGCGCCTTTAGATAGGCAGCATCTTCCGCACGCAACACTTCCGCAACCGAGATGACTTTCTCGGGACGAATGTTCGGTTCTCCGCGCTCCATGGCCCGTGCGATGTCGAGTAAGACCGACGGCGGTGCGACCAGCAAGCTCGGGCGGTAGGCCGCAAGTTCCGAAAGATTCTCCGTCATGTCTTTCAGAAGGTCAAAGTAACGAAACCGTATCAGCTTGGAATCTATGGTCTCATAGAGATTATTGTCCGCGCGGAGAAAGAAGGCGATACGATGGCCGAAAAGTCTGCCCTTCGGCAAAAACTTGGCGAGCACCGTTCCCGCCCAGAGCTCCCGCTCCCTGTCGCTCACCAAAAAAAGTCCGCGCGCCCCGCTGGTTCCCGAGGACAGCCCCACGGAGATACCGTCGAGCTTCTCCGAGAATTCACGCTGCTTTTCGCTGTCGATTGCAAGGGAAAGCGCCTCATCCCGGTCTATGCCGACACAGTTCAGCGCATTGAAATGCTCCATCATGAACTGCTTGTTCATCAGGGGCAGTTTCTTAAAGTCTTCGAAGCTATGAACGGAAAACCCCTTAAAATACGGGGAATGCTCTTTCAAATAGGCGAGTTGCCCGAGCACCCGCCGTTTCTGATAGCGACGCAGCGCCTTTCTCGTGCGGAAACGCTGTAAGTAGCGCGCCCGAATGAAGTACCAAACAACCGCCAAACGCTCTCTCATCCCTTGATGACCTCCTCGATTCCGCGGTCATGGCTAAAGCAAAGCCGTATGCCGTCCGAGCGCATACGCGAGAGCATGCGATCGTTTTCCCGATAGGCGCGCATATCGTCCTGCACAAGTCGCGCAAGAAAGCGGAGTTCATCCGCCCTCCCGACAAATTCATTGCCCCAGCTTGCATCCGCCCCGAGAAAGAGCTTATTTTCCACCAGACAGCAGAGCTGTCCCCACGCGTGCCCGTTCAGCTGGGTTAAGAGGAGGCTGCCGTCCCGGAAAAAATCGCAGTAGGAAAAATATGCGTTTTTCTCTTCCCGCAGCTGCTCCCGCTCAAGCGTCATGCAGTGCGCCGCAAACCAAGGCGGCAAGAGCCTTTGAAAAATCAGGTCTCCGAGCCGGTTGCGGCGGTAGCGCAAAAAGGCATCCCGGCTCAGCACAATCCGAGCCGACTTGAAGTGCTTCACGCAGCCGATGTGGTCCGGATGCAGGTGCGACAGAAAGAGATAGCGTATCTCCTCCGGCTGAATCCCATCCGCCATGAGCTGATTCTGAATCTCATCCGCCGGGCGCACAAGAGTCGGATTCAACAGATGGTAGAGCCTCCCCTGAACCCCTAAGGCAGAGATTTCGCTGCTATAGCCGGTGTCAAAAAGGATATAGCCCTCTTTCACGTGCCGGATTAAAAAGACGCCCGCCGGAAACCGCCGCTTTTCATGCGGATATCCCCGAAACACCGTGTGCAAATCATTGGTGCAGTACCCGCAGGCATAGTAACGGATACTCTCAACGGACTTGAATGCTGTCATCGCTCCCCCTTCGCATACTTCCGAATCCCTGCGCGTAGGCTGACAATAGGCCTGTAGCCGAGTTCCCGCTCCGCTTTCTCGATGTTTAAGGTCTGACTGTAGCCGAGCGTACATATCGTGTAACGCGTAAACGGCGGCTCCCCGTCCAGGCGGAACAGGCGGTAAACCCGTTCCGACAAAGTCGCGACGCTGTAGAGAAGGCCGAGTGGCAGGCGCAGATACCGCGGCGTTTCGCCGAGCGCCCGAAAGAGCTCCTCCAGAATTGCCCGAAATTCTTGCGGCTCTCCGTTCGTGATGTTATAGACCTGCCCTACCGCAGCCTCGCTCTCGATGGCAAGCCGCAGGGCGAGCGCTGCATTTTCCACGCAGGTGATGTCCACGAGATTATGTCCGCCTCGAAAGAGCGGAATACCGCTCCGCCGATTTGCTTTGATGAGCCGCGGGATGATGCTGCTGTCCCCGACACCGAAGAGGCCTCGCGGGCGTAGGATTACATAGGGAACGCTCCGCTGCTCCCGCAGTACTTTTTCCGCCAAAATTTTGCTCTCGATATAGTAGTTCAGGCGATTTGAGGCATTGAAATCCGTTTCGCGTATGTCAAGGCGATCGCACTTACCCGCGTAAATGCTCGGCGATGAGACAAAGACCAAGCGCTTCACCTTGTTTTTTTTGCAGGCGCGGACTACCCGCTGCGTGCCGCGCACATTGGTCTCCATGAACGCAGAGCGCTTGCCCCAGACCGTAGAGAGCGCCCCCGCGTGGATGACATAATCCACATGCTTCGTTGCCGCCGTGATGTCCTCCTGCCTGCAGAAATCCCCGACAAAGAGCTCTGCTTCTTCCGCGCCGTCCGCGCGGAGCGCCTCGAGCGCATCCCGCTTTCGCCCGAACGCGACCACTTCATACCCGTGTGCGAGCAGCTCCCGCACCACATAGCGTCCCAGGAAGCCGTACGCGCCGGTCACCAATACTCTGCTCATCTTCCTCCTACCTCTTACGAAATAAAAAAAACGGCTGCAACCATGCGCAGCCGGGACAAAGCAACTACGCCTACAACAACAGACCAAACTTTCTTACGGAACGGTTTGTAGCATAATTACATCCATTTTTATCAATACGCTCATTATCATAACGGTTCGGCGGGGCTTTTTCAACATTGCGACAGGGCATAAAAAAGCTGCCGCAATACCGCGGCAGCCTTTGTCAAAACAGTAACCAAGCATGCTGAAACTTGCATCTCATGCGCTTCGATTATTCTTCAATCAAGATTATCTTCTTCTCGGGAAGCCTCTTCTCTTCTTTCTTCGGAATCGAAAGTCTCAGCACACCCTGTTAAAACTTCGCCTTCACATCCTCTCATCCCCGGTTGCCGACGAATTCATTCCCTGTATCAGACTCCTCACAATGTCATGGGCACCGCAATATGCGGATACTTCCTCTCTTTTCCGAAAAGTCAGCTTTCTCTTCATCCGAGAGAACTGTCGAATTTCCTGTGTGCCATTTTGCGATATTCCGATGGAAACAGCCCTGCATTGGTTTTAAAATTTGCCGCAAATCTTCCGGCATTGGAATACCCGACAGCTGAAGCAACCTGCTCGATTGCAAGGTCTGTAGAGACCAGAAGCATTTCCGCGTGTCGCATGCGCCGCTGTTGGATGTATTCGGAAATCGTACAGTGATAGGTTTGCTTAAAAGAGGTCTTCAACTTTGTGGTGCCCATACAGGCGATTCGTGCAAGCGTATCCAGCGGAAGTTCCGAATTGAAGTGGTCATTGATATAGGATGCGACATTGTTCAAGGCATCCATGTCCTGCTTAGATATTCTTCCGCAGCTATCATTTTTGCTGTTCTTTCCACGTTCATAAACAAGAGAGACTGCTTCCGCAACCTTGGCCTCATAAAACAACTTTGCCGGTATGCCTTCTCCTCTATACTCCCAAACCTGACGCAAAAGCTGTGACATTTTCGGGAAGTCGAGTGTTTGCCCAACGCGACTGAATGCCTCCTGCGGAGGAACATAGTCATTCGGGTAGCTTTCCCGCAGATACTTTTCATAATATGCGGGAAATACTTCAATTCCCACGGAACGAATCGGAATATTCTTGTGCATCATAGATTGATATACCTCATGTCCTCCGTGAAAGGTTTTGACACACCCTGCGGTCAAGCGGCGGTAAGGGGTCAACTCCTCCCCGGACACAGAGTCATAGTAGGTAATGCTTAAACACTCCGGCGTAGTCAGGGATATCAAATGATCCTCGAAGAAATAGAAATCGTGGATTTTAATATCAAACAAATCTTTTTCTCCGTAGACCCAGTAATATCCGCAGGCTACTCCCTTTGGAGCGAGGTACACTTTTCCGGCAGGGCTGAAGTTGTGTGTTGACTTACTCTCAACAAAACCGCTGCTGGTAAGCCATTCTCTGTAAAATTCGTCGACTTCCATACGCAATCCCCTCGAAATCATACATATCGGACGCGATTTCATACGCATCAGACAAACCGTTCTCAACCGTATTGTTTTGCCTTTCCCGATTTTCTATACTGTTTTTTGTAATTAGTTAAATCTAATACTATACTACCACCGCGTCTTTTGCACTGCAATGTGTACACTGAAAGGGAGGGCCTTTGTTATGACAAGTGAAACAAACCGCAGGAAACAGAAACTTACAGTCAGGGATCTCATTACTGTCGGTGTCTTTTCCGCCATTCTATTGATATGTATTTCCTTGAGCGGGGGCCCCTTTGCAATGTTCCCGACCTTGACCTTTTATTTTCCGGTAGGCGCGGCACTTCTTGCCGGACCGGTATATCTTTTACTGGTCGCAAAAGTGCCAAAACCGGGACCGATTTTTATTGCGGGGCTGATGATGGCAATCTTCTGCACTGTGACCGGCATGCATATCGGCATGACCATCGGCTATCTGGCCGGAAGCGCACTGGCCGATCTGGTAGCAAGGACCGGACGCTATCGGAATATTAAAATCAACATTCTATCCTATATTGTTTTCTGCCTCGGCGGAACCGGGTCCTATCTTGCATATTTCATCAATCCGCAGGCCTGGGTAAGCAGGATGTCGGAAAAGGGCACACCGCAGGAATACCTGGATACAATGGCGGCAACCGTCAACCGGCGGATTTTGATAACCATGTTGGCAGGCACTGTTTTAGTCGCCCTTTTCAGCGGTTTTGTCGGCAGTCAACTGTTAAAGAAGCAATTTGAAAAAGCGGGAATCACGGCATGACACAAAGTGCGAACACAGAAAGCCGTCCCGGGCTGTCGTTTGATCCCCGCACAAAAATGATTCTGCTGATTCTATGCGTGATTTCAGCGATGATTGTGCCCTCTCTTTCCTATGAGAACTTACTCGTTTTTGCGATTACCATCTTCGGGTTCGCAAGCGGTAAAGTCCGAAGGTCACTTGTCCTGGCGGCATTTTACGGCGTCTTTTACCTGCTGACAACACGAATTATGTCACTTGAAAAAGGCCTGTTTTACACCGTATTCACATCCTGGCTCGGCTTATTTTATACGGTCTACCCCTGTGCTTTTCTGGCAAACATTATTCTTTCCACGACGAAGGTCAATGAATTCCTGACCGCGATGAACAAGGTACATATTCCCAAGCAGGTGATTATTCCGTTGGCAATCATGCTTCGGTACATTCCCACAGTTTGTGAGGATTGGGGGTATATCAAGGACGCCATGCGGCTCAGAGATGTAACCCCCTCCTTGTTCGGCTTTCTGAAAAATCCGGTTATGACGGTGGAATGTCTCTATGTCCCCTTGCTGATGACAGCTTCCAATGCGGCAGATGAACTCTCTGCCGCCGCAGTGACTCGCGGGATAGAGAACCCAACGCCACGTACCTGCCTTCTTGAGATACGCTTCCGGAGAAGAGACCGGATTGCCACAGTTCTTGCAGTCTGCATTCTTGTGCTGGGTCTTATTTGGGAAAGGATTGTGTCACCATGATTACATTTCAGCATGTATCTTTTTCATATGACTCCCACAGGGCGCAGACGAATATACATAGAACAGCGAGTTTGCATGACATCGATTTCACGGTGAATGACGGAGAATGCGTCCTTCTCTGCGGAAAGAGCGGCTGCGGAAAAACCACCTTGACGCGCCTCGTAAACGGACTTATCCCCAATATCTATCCCGGGAAGCTGACCGGGAATGTTCTGCTTGACGGACAGAATCTTTCGGAACTTCCGATGTACGAAATCGCATCCCTTGTCGGTTCGGTGTTTCAGAACCCAAAGACACAGTTCTTCAATGTGGATACAGACAGCGAGATTGCATTTGGCGTGGAAAACCAGGCCTTGCCCAGGGAACAAATTGCGCAAAAAGTGGCTGCCGCCGTAAGGAATCTGAAAATCGAAAATCTGCGCGGAAGGAATCTTTTCTCTCTTTCCGGCGGAGAAAAGCAGAAGATTGCTTTTGCCTCTGTATATGCCATGAATCCCTCGGTTTACCTTTTGGACGAGCCATCCTCCAATCTGGATATGGAGACTGTTGATGTTTTAAGAACTCATCTCAAAGAGCTTAAGTCTCAGGGAAAAACCATTTTGATTGTCGAACACCGCCTATATTACCTGATGGATATCGTTGACCGAATCCTTGTATTGGATGAAGGACAGATAACAAAAAATTACTCTGCCAAAGAATTCCTGACCCTGACAGAAGAAGAGCGCCAAATACTGGGGCTCCGAACCACTGACTTGCGAAAAGAGCTTCCCGGGGTAATTGCGAAAATAGAACCGGAAAACAGTCTGGAGCTCAAAAATGTTTCCCTGTTCTACAGGAAAGAACTTGTGATGAGAAATATCAGCGCAACATTTTCACGGGGTGAGGTAATTGCACTTGTCGGGAAAAACGGAACCGGTAAAACGACCTTTTCACGAGCCCTCTGCGGATTGCATCCAGAAATCAAAGGAGCTTTTTTCCGGAATGGCAAAATCATCTCAAAGAAAAAACGACAGGAAATCTCCTATATGGTCATGCAGGATGTGAATTTTCAACTTTTTGCAGAGAGCGTGGAGGCAGAATGCTCCTTCGGCATTCGTAACCCGAATTCAGTTCTGATTGCAGAAACGATGGACACGCTGGATCTGACACCCTTCGCCGCACAACATCCCGGTACGCTTTCCGGCGGACAAAAGCAAAGGCTGGCAGTCGCTGTGGGACAGATATGTAAAAAAGAACTGATTGTCTTCGATGAACCTACCAGCGGATTGGATTATGAGAGCATGACAAACGTCGCCAAAATAATCCGAAACCTCTCCGAACAGGGGAAAATCATATTTGTTGTGACACACGATTATGAATTTCTTTGCAGGACATGTAGCCGCATACTTGTTTTTTCCGATGGTGACATCAGCGACGATTTAAAATTCCGTGCGGATAACAAGGCGCAGATGAAGCAATTGTTCTTTTCTGCCGTGGGTATAAATAAGGGAGGTGATCTGTTTGAATAAGGGACGAGAAAAACCGGTCAAATTACTTCTTACATGGGCCGGCAGCGACAAATGGTACTTATTTGCCTCTGTCTTGTGTGCATTTTTGAGCGGACTGCTTGTAATCGGACCGTATGTCGGCATTTATCGCTTGATGGACAGCGTCCTACTGGGAACGCTGACAAAGAAAGAATTGACGGACATCATCGTTCCGGTAACTGTCACAACCATTCTTCGAATGATTCTGCTTGGTCTGTCCGGCGTGCTCTCGCACAAAGGTGCTTATAACACCCTGTTTCGGGTGCGCTGCATGATCATAGAACACCTGGCGAAGATTCCGCTCGGATATGTCAACGAGCGGAGCACCGGTGAAATCAAAACCGTCTTGAATGAGAACATTGAGAAGTTAGAGTTATGTCTTGCACATAACATTCCGGAGCTTGTCAGCTATCTTACCGGTCCTGTCGTTATTTTTGCTTATCTCATGACGGTGAATGTTCCGCTGGCACTCATTTCTCTGCTTCCTCTCCTTTTGGATATTCCGGTGATGATGGCAGTGTTTCAAAAAATGTCTGATATGTTGCCGGAGGCCAACGAATCCCTTGCCGACTTCAATTCCGTCATGGTCGAATATGTCCGCGGAATGCGTCTGATTAAGGCATACCGGATGGGCAGCAAATCATTTCAAAAATTCAGAGAAGCCATTCTCGACGGAAACAGAGCGTGGAACAGAATCTCGAAAAAGACTGCTCCCTTGTATGCTGTCTTTATTCTGATACTGGAATCCGGACTTTTACTGATCGTTCCCCTGGGCGGAAGGCTATTCCTGCGGGGAACGATCACATCCGGCGTATTTCTCCTGTTTACCTATATCGGGTCCCTGTATTTGACGGAATTGCTTCCGCTTCAACAGCTTTCCGGAAATTTCGCGCAGGCGTTCAGCGGCATTGCAAAAGTAAAAGAAATACTGGAACTTCAGGTTTTTGAAGGCGGAGATGCTTTCCCCGAAAGCCGTGATATCACACTAAAAGGCGTGCGCTTTTCCTATGACGGAAAAACAAATGTGCTTGAAAATTGCAACCTGTGCATCCGCGAAGGCGAAAAAGTCGCCGTGATAGGCGCCTCCGGCACGGGTAAAAGCACGATTGCCGCACTGATTTCCCGTTTCTACGACCCGGATGGCGGAGAGGTTCTGATCGGAGGAAAAAATGTCAAAAGTATCCGATACGAAGCACTCCTCGCGCATATATCTCTCGTCTTTCAGAAGACTTTCCTGACACGAGACTCTGTCTTTGACAATATTCGCATGGGGATGAACGCTTCTTTGGAGCAGGTTAGAGAAGCTGCAAGTGCAGCACAAATTGACGATTTCATCATGTCCCTCCCCGACGGATATGAAACAAAAGTCGGGAGTTACGGTTCCCGCTTTTCGGGCGGCGAAAAACAGAGAATTGCCATTGCACGGGCAATTTTAAAAAACGCGCCGATTCTTATTTTGGATGAAGCGACGAGTGCCGCCGATCCGGAAAATCAGATGGAGATTGACAAAGCAATCCGGAACATCTCCAAGGGGAAAACCGTCCTCATCATTGCTCATCGGCTCAGTGTTGTCGGCATGTGTGACAAGGTTGCGGTGGTGGAGAATCATACGATTTCCGATATCGGCACACATGATGAACTGCTTTCGCGCAACAGCTATTACCGAAGAAGTTGGGAAAGCTATGAATCGGCAAGGAATATCACCTATGGAAAAGGAGGTATCGCAGGATGACAAATAAAAATCTTTTCCACAAAAATACCCGGTTTTACCGTGGTCTGATATTGACCGTTTTGGAGGGACTTCTTTCCGGAAGTAACTATATTGTCATTTACGCAGTGCTCACAATGCTGTACGACGGTACTGCTTCTATGCGGCGCATCTTCAGTCTATCCGGCCTCGTCGGAGCTATCTTTGTGATACGACTTGTCATTTACAGCATTGGTTATACGCAGAGCCAAATCGGTGGCGCTGAGGTGTCTAAGAACATTCGCCTCGGCCTTGGCGATAAGCTTAGAAAGCTTCCGTTATCCGGCTTTACGGAAAAGCGCGAAGGGCAATACATCAATATTATGACGGCAGATGTTAATAGTTATGAGCAGATTCTTACGCATAAACTTGCCTCTCTTGTAAAAAACGGGATTCTGTCAGTAATCGTGATTTCCTTTATCGGTGTTCTGTATTTCCCGGCTGCGGTCATCCTACTGTTTTCTCTTCTTCTGTTGCTCCCCGAAATGTGGCTGTCATTTCGAATTGTGGGAAAGTACGGTAAGGAAAAGAATGCTGTTACGGCCGACGCTGTAGGACAAATCGTTGAGTACATCGACGGAATTCAGACCTTCCGGGCATATGGAATGGGAGGCACTAAAAACAAAAACACAACCGCTGCCCTGCGGAAATTCAGCACAGCCAGTTATCAATATGAGGCACACGGGATTCCGGTTAATTTTGCTTTTAATATTGTAAATTGGCTTACCGTTCCGCTGATTATGTGGATTGGATTCATCCCATGGCAATCCGGAGCCATCCACGCAATCAATTTCCTGTTTCTTTGCATGATGCCGATGGTTTTAGCAAAGCTGACCGCTGCAATTTCGGTGGACATGTTCAGTTACAGGAATCTCCTGATCTCAAAAACAAACATCCAAAACCTGTTGACAGAAAAGGAAATATCGAAAAGCAAAGATATCTTTTCGCCTAAAGAGCACGGCATCTCCTTTCATGATGTGTCGTTCTCTTATGTGCGGGGAGAACCTGTTCTGAAAAAAATGAGTTTCACAATACCGGATCATAAGCTAACCGCAATTGTAGGAGACTCCGGATCCGGAAAATCAACAATCTTAAATCTGATTGCGAAATATTATGATCCGGAAAGCGGGGATATTGACATCGGCGGGCACTCTATCCGCCATGTCAATGCGGAAGATGTACTGGATATCATCTCTATGGTCGATCAGGACACATTTCTATTTCATGAAACAGTACGGGAGAACATACGCCACGCAAAGCCTTCCGCTACGGATGAGGAAATAGAAACCGCCTGCAAAAAAGCAAACTGTGACACATTTATCAAAAAAATGAAAAAAGGGTATGATACCTCCATCGGTGAAAACGGCAATCTGCTTTCCGGCGGTGAACGACAGCGACTTTCGATTGCTCGAGCCATATTGAAAAACAGCCCGATTCTGCTTCTGGATGAGGCAACCTCCTCTTTGGATATTGAGAATGAACTCGCTGTCAAACAGGCAATTTCAAATCTGCTGCAGGAAAACAAAACCGTTGTGATGATTGCTCATACCTTGTCTGTTATAAAAAATGCCGATCGAATCCTCGTCGTGGCAGACGGAAAAATAGCGGAGTCCGGGACCCATGAGCAACTGTTAAAGTTGGGAGGTAAATATACGGCCATGTGGAATGCCGAACAATCGATTGCGGCATAAAGGACGTTCGGCTAAATCCGGAAGTGACAAAAAAGCTGCCGCAATACTGCGGCAGCTTTTTCTTTTTCAGTGGCATCCACTCCACCTGAACTCGCATTTGTTTTCACGCAATCATTCTTCAATCAGAATGGTCTTCTTCTCCGGCAGATTTGCCTCTGTCTTCTTCGGAATGCTGAGTTTCAGGACACCCTGCTCAAACTTCGCCTTCACATCCTCTTCTTTCACATGTGCGCCCACATAGAAGCTTCTCTGCATGGAACCCGAATAGCGTTCCTGCCGAATCAGCTTGCCCTTCTGATCCTTCTTCTCTTCTTCCAGCCCCTTTGCGGCACTGACCGTGAGATAACCGTTGTTCAGCTCCACCGCGAGCTCTTCTTTCTTGAAACCCGGCAGATCAATGTCCAGCTCATAGCTGTCCTCTTTCTCATGCACATCGGTCTTCATCAACATTCTTGCGTGGCGACCGTACAACTTCCGCTCCGTCTGATCTGCCCCTTTCAATGCCGGGAAATCAAACCAATCATCAAACAAATTCTCGCCAAACAGACTCGGTACTAACATACTCTTACCTCCTTAATTGTCCTCGACCGTAAGGTCGAAGCTGATTCAGGGGAAGGAGGGTGAACTCTCTTTTGCTTACTCTCTGTTCCTCTTTACAGTGCCCATTATACCTCTGTTGTTAGCACTGTCAATAGTTGAGTGCTAATATTATGTGAACCTTTTGTGAACACTTTTATACCAGACTTTCAGCCACTGCCACTGCCAGAACACCGCAGACCAGACTTGACACCACATAGAGCAGGGCTACGGTCTGATTCCCTTTTCCGAGCAAAGTCTCTGTCTCCAGCGCAAACGAAGAGAAGGTCGTAAAACCGCCGCAAATCCCCACCTTTAGGAACAGCGTGAAGCGCGGATTGAGACTTGCTCTTGCACTCAGCGCCGCAACCAGACCGATTACAAAGGCGCCGATTACATTGATACAAAAGGTCTTTAGCGGGAACCCGTTCTGCGGATTCAGCGGCAAAAGACCGATCAGATAACGGAGCACTGCGCCGATCGCTCCGCCCATAGCTACAACGATACCATTCAGCAAAACAGACTTCCTTTCATCACAATCAAACAACACACAATGGTCGCCCGTGCGACTGTAGCTCTTATACCGTAAAGCAGTGGGGCGGCATCCCACCGGACACCGCCCCAAATATCAAGTCGGAACATTTACAGCTGATACAGCTTTGTATACTTCTCTTCGATGTAGTCGAGGAAGTAATTCACATCAAAGTCCTCGCCCGTGACCAGCTTCATGAGTTCAGGCGCGTCATAGCGGCAGCCGTACTTGTGGATGTGCTCCTTTAACCAGCCCATGACCACGTCATACTGATTGTTCTCGAGCAGCTTGTCCACATCCAGTTCCTTCCGCATGGTGTGCACGAACTGCGCCGCAAACGCCGTGCCGAGCGCATAGGTCGGGAAGTAGCCAAAACTGCCGCCGGACCAGTGTACGTCCTGCAGGATGCCGACTTTCGCATTCGGCACATCGACACCGAGATACTCCTTGTACTTCGCGTTCCAGGTCTTGTCGAGACCCTCGGTCGAGATGCTGCCGTTAAAGAGCCCCTTCTCGATCTCATAGCGAATCAGGACATGCAGCGGATAGGTGAGCTCATCCGCCTCGGTGCGAATAAAGGAGGGCTTGGAAGCATTGACCGCTTTCAAGAAGTCCGCAAGGCTCACATCGCCGAGCTGCTTCGGGAACTGCGCCTTGAGCTTCGGGTAGTGATAGCGCCAGAATGCCTCGGTGCGCGCCAGATAGTTCTCGCAGAGACGGGACTGGGACTCGTGCATGCCGGAAGAAATGCCCTCCGAGAGTATCATGCCGTCGTACTTCGGATCCACATCGTGCTCATAGTACGCGTGTCCCACCTCATGCACGGTCGAGAAAATCGCCGAGACCACGCCGTTCGGAACATACTTGGTTGTGGTGCGGCAGTCGTTCTCGCAAGTCCAGGAGGTAAAGGGATGCTCGGACTCGTTCTGGTAGCCCCAGGAGGGATCAAAGTGCAGGTAGCTAAGAAGCTCATTCATAAACTTCTTTTGCTCTTCGACCGGGTACTCGAGGTGCAGGAAGTCCTCGCGGATCTGCTTTGCCGCCGTCACCTTGCGGATTAACGGGACCAGACGCTCTTTCAGCGCCGCAAAGAAGGCATCGTACTTCTCCTCCGTCATGCCGGGCTCAAAGTCATCCAACATCTGATTGTAGACCGAGAGCTTGCTGTCGCGGTAGCCGTAGAGCTTCTTCTGACTCTCGATCACCTGCTTTAAATAGGGCTCAAAAATCGAATAGTCCGCCTTGGACTTTGCGAGAATCCAGGCATCAAAAGACTCGTTGCAGAGCTTCCGGTAGGCTACATACTCTTCCTTCGGAATGCACATGGTGTCCATGACGCCCTTATAGTAGAGCTGCACGGCGCGCTTTGTCTCGGAATCTACCTCCGGGTCGTCCTTTAACTCCTTTAAGAGCGCAATGATCTCCGGGTCGGTCTCAAGGCTAAAGAGCTCGCCCGCGAGATACGAGGATCTCTCATCGCGGTAAGCCGCACCTGCGCTCGGCGCAACCGTCTGCTTGTCAATATCGATGATATTGAGCGCCATGCTGTAGGCAGAGCATTTGAAAATCCAATCGCGGTACTGTTTCAGTTTTTCCTGTGTCGTCATAGATGCTCCTTTCGAGATAAATGTGAATTGTGTCGATGAAAATCCGAACCTTGGGCTCGAACTTGAAGCCTTAACCTTTCCCCGCCTTCGCGAGCAGCAAACTCTCTATCATGACGCCAAGTAAGGACTGCGCCGTCACGCTAAAATCAGGCGCCGTGATTCTCTCGTTAAAATAGGCAACGCCGCGGTCATGGTCGAGGAAGCCGTTCCGAACCAGGTACTGTTCCGCCTCATCCAGCGTAAAGGCTGCCTCTCGTAAGTCCGCATCGGAAAAGCCGTTTGCGTAATGCACGCTCTTCATGATGCGCTTTAACTTGGTGGACGGGTAGCGCTCTCCCAGTGCAAGCCTAAGGTGGGATACCAATGCCGAGAAGTTCTGCGTCTCCGGCACAGGCGCATGAAACACGGTCTCGGGGAGGATGTGCTCCTCACAGAGGTGCCGCAACAGTCGAAGTGCCTGCATACGCAAGAGATCCGGCTCTCCCATCTTTGACTCGATATTCCGAATGAGGGAGATGTCCGCGGGGAGCCAAGGCACTGTATACAACTCGGCTTTCGTGAGCCATCGGCCGTCCTCGGCTTCCAGTAGCTTCGGCGCTCCGCCCAAAAGCTCGCACCAGAAACAATCCATGGAGAGATGAAACGCCGTGTAATCGTACTCGACGGTCTCGATCAAGTCGCCGAGTATGATATTCACTTCGAGTTCTTCTCTGATTTCCCGCCGAAGCGCCTGCTCCGCACTCTCTCCGGACTCCACTTTTCCGCCCGGGAATTCCCACTGTCCCTTGAATTCCCCGTATCCTCTGGCTGTCGCAAATATGCTCTGTTTCTCCCGCAACGAATCACAGATGACAGCTGCGACTACTTTGACTGTTTTCATAGCTTCAGTCTATCATGTTCCGCGGTAATAGCAAGACAGGGGGCGCGGTCTCATCCGCCGCTCTTATAGCCGACGCAAGCGAACGCTTCCCTTTTTTAACATTTGCCGCAAAACATAATCCCCTGTCAGGATCTTCTTCTCACAGCAACTTTTCCGCCCATTCGTCTTCTTTAAATCCGGTCAGTGCAAAGTTCTCCGCAACCAGCAGCGGCCGCTTCACCAGCATGCCGTCCGTTGCGAGCAGCGCAAACTGTTCGTCCTCGCTCATCTCTTTCAGCTTCTTGGAAAGACCCATTTCCCGGTAAGGAATGCCGCTGGTATTCCAGAAGCGCTTCAACGGCAGACCGCTCATCGCATGGTACTTGCGGAGCTCCTCTTCGCTCGGGTGATTTTCTTTGATGTCAATCAACTCATACTTAATGCCCTTATCATCCAACCATTTTAGGGCCTTCTTACAGGTGCTGCAGCGGCTGTAGCAATATACCTTCAACATTCTTATCTCCTCCGACTTAACAATTGTTTTCCTTGTTCTTGCAACAAATCTTCCCGTGTTTTATTCACCCAGTTTTCTCCGCTGTAGTTTTGAATCTGCTCCACGAGTTTATCCAGAAAGCGATCCAGAGCTTCATTTTCTTCCCTTCCCTCCGCAAACCAGACGTTGGCCTGACCGAAACCGAAGGAGGCTCCTTTTCGTACCCTCGGAACTTCCCATATTTCGGACATTCTGTCTTTCACCGGAAGCAATACACAGTTTTCTCTCGCAGCATATGCATTCAGAAGAAAACCCTCCCCCTCATCATTTTCATCCGCAAACGGCAACCACTGATAGTAGCGATATACCGTAGCATGCCGATACCAGCCGACCACTCGGGTAAATCGATGAAACGGGTGCATGGCACAGTAAACGACCAACACATCTTCGACCGACATTGCCGTTCGAAGTGCTTCGCAGCCTTCAAGCCTCTCAATATGCAGCGCCCGGTCTGCTCCGCTTTGGCTCTTCTTGGTCACGACAAAACCTGCGCAAACCTCCTCTTCTTCTCCATCTTCGTGGATCAGTAAAAAAGGATCAAAATTATATAACTCCGATCCATCTTGGTTTTCATCCACGAAGCTTCCGCCCCCTACAGGCTCATCTTCACCCTCCCAGAATCCCTTGTAATATCGCATCCAGGCAATATTACAGAACAGTATTCTCATCTGTCCCCTCCTTTGCAATTTCCGTTTGATTGTATCTCTTTGACCTTACAATGCCCCGTACCGTCCCTGTCCGGCCCGCTGTCACAGAACCCTTGAATTCAGCACAGTTTACAGAGACTTTCCGAAAAAAATCCCGAGCTGACTCAATCCGCTTTTAACCGCTACATGACAGTGCCTTTAATAACTCCGCCTCTCTTTGTAAAACCTGCTTCGCCTCCATGATCTCCGTCAGCTCCCTTCGTTGCCGCTCCGAAATACAGACCCTTCCCTCCTCTTGCACGAGCGAACAACACTGACGAACGGCAACTCCGATGTGAGATAAGGTCAATTGATCCCGTTTCTTCTTTAACACTTCAACAAAGATATCCCAGACGAAGGACTCTCTGTAAATCCAAAAAAAAGATGCTATCCCCTGCAGCACCTTGGGGTGCATCTGTGTTTTACGCAGCCCTTGGACATACGCTTTGCTCTGTTCTTCAAATTTGCGGACTTTGTCTTCCGTGATAAGACTGGACTCTGCCCGATACAAATGACTCAGGTGGATGTAGCGAGCACAAAAATTTTGCAAGGTGTAGAGATGTGTCCACAGAATTTCCGGCTCTGTTTCTTCAGCGATTGACGAAAAAAACGCCTCCTGATTTATGAGAAACCACTCCTTAATAGGCTTGGTATCCTTAGTGCCGAGCTCCTTACAGGCCGCTCTCATGAAAACAGTCGCTACTCGTTTTCGCTCCTTACAATCGGGAGTCTGTAGCTGACTTAAAGCCTCGTCCAGGAAATCTTTTGTATACTTCATGAGCTCATTATAACCCCGTCGCCCGCAGATAACACTCTGATGTGTCCCCGGTACTTTCTTTCTCGAATTTTCCCGGGCACTCAAGAAAACAGAATAAATCGATACTTCCCTTTCCCCAGACCGCTAACCGCTTCCACCATGCCGCTCTTTCGCAGTTTCATCAGAAGTTCGGACGCTCCGGAAGCTTTTAAACCAAGCACCTTCATGACTTCCGTCCGTCCGAAAATCTCTCCCTCCGGAAATGCTTCTCGTAGTTTCCGTATGTTTCCGGCCGTTTTTGGCAAGAACTCGGCCATAATGTCCGGTTTCGCTGCTTCAATGTCCGGTTTTTTCTCGTCAATATCCGGTTTTTCCGATTCAATATCGGGTTTTACTTCCCCAATGTACGGTTTTTTCGTCCCAATGTCCGGTTTTATTGCCTCATCGGGCCTCCAAGCGATATGCAAGGTCTGGTTCCAAAGCGGGTGATGCTCATCCAACAAAAGATTTCGAAGAAAGCATTCCAGAAATACTGTCGTCTCATGAATTCCTTTTTTTAGGTCGTTATAATTTGCCCGGACAAGCGCATTGCGAAAATACCACGCATTTTCGGCAAAAACGTCGTTCGTAACCTCAAACCCTAAGGTCCTCAGATATTTGATAAAGAATACTGCCGTCACCCGGGTATTTCCCTCTCCGAATATATGAATTTGCCATAGCCTCGAAAGAAATACCGCGAGATGGTGAATCATCTCATCCAGCGACAGCCCCTTGTACGAAAAGTTTCTTTCTTCGGAAAAATCATAGTCCAAGGTTGCTCTCAGTTCCGTTGCGCTGCCGTAAAGAACGCTTGCTCCGTCAAGAACCCACTCCTGTTTGGTAATGTTATAGTCCCTGAGGCGTCCCGCATGCGAATAAATTCCCGCAAATAATTTTCGGTGGATTGAAATGTATTCCTGCGGTGTAAAACTGAACGCTTTTTCCGAAAGAAGCTCCGCAATTCTGGTAGAAACCTTATCCGCCTCCTCCGTGCGATCTTCAAAATCACTCGATGGATGCGCTTCATAATAGCTCTGTAACAGGGCATTGGCCTCTTGAAAGGTTATCTCGCCTTCAATATTGCGAACAGCCGTATGCAACAAATAGTCGGAGGTTTTTAGTCCGTCTACTGCCTGTAGACCGATTCCGGTTCGCCATGCATAGCCCTTTTTGCGTTTGTCCGGCTCGGAATCCCGCATATATTCTTGAAACGGATCCTGGTTCACAGCCCTTCACCTCTCTCACAAAAACCAAATGAGTACCTATTCCTCGATTCGATAAATCCGATTCCCGCGATTCCAAAGATACAGGATTGCGGATACCGGTGCTTTTTCCGCTTCCCAGAGCCACCCGCTATAAGTGGTCGTATTGCCGAAATAGCCCTCGCTCATGATTTCAAATTCCGCATTCCCATATACATCCATAAACTCCCGCAGAGAGAGGGCTCTCCCGGTAAAGCTCCCCTCTCCCAGCGTTTTATTGAATAGTAGCGCACGGCACAAGTCCAAGTCACACCCCTCAAAGCGAAATTCGCCCGGGCATTCCACTTCCTCACCTTCGACACATCGAAATATACGGTCGAGCTTAAACGTCAGGGTTTTATTATGGAACTTAATGCCGCATACACGACTATTCTGAAGGCTTATATCGATGTGCCTGCTTCTATCCTGTATATAGTCCATCCGCTTCCTTTGTCAGCGCCCTCTGTGCTTCTCTTTTCGCTTATGCTGTTTTAACAGAAATAGGCGCTCCGCTTTTGCCTGCTTTTCCTCTCTGTTCTTTTTTCTGCCTTCCAGGCGCTTCGCTTCATGCTGCAGTTTTAGCGCCTGCTGTGACTTTGTCCCGATTCCGACCTGTTGCATTTGCCTCTTCGCGTCACGCTGTGCTGTCTTCGGGTTCTTCTTTGCTTCCCTTCGTTCCGTCGGCACAGACTGACTGAAGCGCAGCTCATAAAAATGTCTCTGTACGAAACCGGCGATTTCATAGTCCTTGGGTTCTGCCCCGAAGGTAATTTTTGCTGCCGATAAATGTCCGCCCGCAATCCGCTCAGCTACGCCAACCCAAAACGGATCGGCAAAATAAACCGTCAACTTGATAACTACTTTGTCCATGACAATCCCTCCTAAAATTCGATTCATGAACAAAGAACGGACAACCCGGAGGGCAGGTTACTTACCACGGCTACGCCGTGACGGCCGGGCTACCTACCGGCTCTGGCATACATTGCTGTACACGTTGCGTTTTTATCTTTGTTATTTTTTATCGAGCTCGTCAAGTTCCCTTGTATTCTTCCGTGAGCTCATCCGCCAAATACATATCACTCATGCAATGTAAATCCGATACGCCTTCATGCAGCAAAGGGTACAATTCGGACTTGTAAAAGAAATCCGTCGCTTCATCCAACGAGATATGATTTTTCTCGGCAAAGCATGCTATGACTCTTGCGAATTTCTTTTGCAATAAAACAGGACTCGCTTTCATATCTTTTCGCACCCCATATATCTCAAGCAAGTAAGCGCAGCGTCTGTTCTTAAGGCAATCTGCATGTTTGGTTTTTCGTACCGTAACCTTTTAATGGCTTCTGACTTATCAATCAAATTCTCGAAATACAGTTCAACTGTATTAAACACCTGGTCATTTGCAATACCACCGCAGACTGCATCGTAATCAGAACTATCCTTCCCACTTCTGCAAGCAAGTATGAATTCAAGCCACTCTTCCGAATATGTGTCAAATTGTAACACTTTGAGACGCTGAAATAAAGCCTCAAACTTCCCGCACCATTTTACTGCTTGCTCACGAATTGACGTCAGGTAAAATCCTTTTCCAAAGTCTAAATTCGATCGCGAGTGCAGTAAATCCGGGTTTTCGATTGCAAGGTAAGAGCCATGATAAAGAATCATACTTCTACACCTCTTTCCTTCATGACTTCCAAAATATCATCCACAATATATTCTTTACTTTGCGTGTGAAGTATCTCATATTCCGGAACTATATAGGATTTTAATATGTCGCTTTTTTCCGTCAGTGCGCGATAGACACTCTGAGCATCTGTATGCAGGGCCACCGCGAGATTTTCAATACAGAAGACTACAAACTCGAGCTCATTCTTCGATACTATCACCTGTGACATGGTATTCCTCCCTCACTTCTACAACCCTTCTCCGGCGGGACACCGTCTCCGCAATGAATATATGCTCCTATTTACACTCTCTATTTCAGCTTCTGATTCTAAATAATAATCCCGAAACAATGACAAAGAAGCGTCTCAGCATTTCTCTTCCTCGATTCAGGTAAGCAGTCCTTCGGATTGCGACGCTTCTAAACCTGCGTACGGAGTAGCAAACAAAGTATGCCGTTTGCCAAGATCAATAGGTGAAGCACAATATGATAGAAATCCGGTATCAGGCGTTTATCACTCATGGGAATGAGTCTTACTGTGCCTTGGAAGCATTCATTGTAGCCTTTCAGTTTTTGTTCGGAAGCTCCAAAGACGGTGTAGTACCAATGGCAAAAAAACTGGATTACAAACCACAACACTAAGATAGCGAACAGAATCCTTTTGCCGGTGGGCTGAAAAAAACGATAGCTTATCAGTCCTATGCTGTACAGGCAGAGCATGGCAAACTCTGCGCTCTTGATTCCCATTCCTTCAACAAGAATTCGTTTCCCAAATCGCCATGTAATCGTACATCCCAGAAACCATATCCAAAGCAACAATTGCACGAATGTCGTTACTGTCATATTCATAGATATGTCTCCGCATCGGAAATCAGTGCCCAGGCCTCTCGAGCAGCTCCACCTTCTCCACATGGCTCGATTGCCCAGACTGATGTCGGATTTTTGCCGTCGTTCTCGGAAATTTAACAAAACGTTTATTTCATAAAACACACTGATTTTTCCTTTTGTCCGTGCTCGTAAATAGGCCAGATACCTTTCCCCAACTTATTATAAGCAAACGTACAGAATTGCCAAGCACCTCAAGACTTCCCTCTGAGGTAACAAGACTGAAATCCCATCACCTCGGCATACCTATCGGAGAAGTCAAAACTGTTCATTGAATCCCCCCTGTTCGATATATGATTTCTGTCTCCAATGGTCACTTTTTAATCTTCAATGTTCGCTTTTTTATATTTCTGGTTCCTGCTATTTGGTTTATCTGGTACCGTCATTTCTATTTTTCCTGCACTAAGCAAAGGCTTGACATATTTTTCCGAAAAGTTTCTTCTACCGGTCAACCCCATAAATTCTTGCATTTCTTTCCGGCTGCGAGGAACAGAGCAAAATTGAATTAAGTCTTGTATCGTGACTTGCTCCTTATCTTGTTCCTTTACTTGCTCCTTATCTTGTTCCTTTACTTGCTCCTTATCTTGTTCCCTTGAATCAAGTTCTGTAGTCGGTCCGACTGTAGCAGTCGCCGCCTCGGAAAGGGGAATCACTGTCGTAAAAACATCTGCTTCTGTAAAGCTTGGCTCCCCGCCGGAATACATCTTCGTGAACTTATAGCTGTTTCGCATACCGCTTCCCAGCTCGTCAGCAAGGCCAATTTCTCGGAAAACCTTTGCTATCGGCGGATTCTTTGCAAATGGCCTGAATGTTTTCAGATTCAGGTTTCCGTGTCCATGTGCAAGGTTGGCATTTTCTGTTGTGATTTTATCCCGTTCAATAACAAGCTTCGGTACGTATCCACTGGAAAAATCACGGTGCATAAGCAGATTTGAGATAATCTCACGCAGGATTTTATCTCTGGCGCTTACCCTCTGAATGCCATCCAGAGTGAATACATCATTTAGATGTTTCTTACTAAATTCCATCAGACGATCATAGCTTTCAATCAGGTTCGTGATCACTACATCCCTGTCATCGTATCGGTCAACATTGAACACTCTGAAAATGGCATCTGTCTTATGCTGTGGCAAAACAGACATAATACGGTTATCCGTTCCGAAAAGCAGGATTGCCGCAAGTGTGATGCCCTCTTTATTGGTTTCCGGATCTTCCAGTATGAGACCACAGCTTCTTAGCATCTCTTCATCCGTCATGTCAACCCACGGATGGTGATCGTTATTAACTCTCGTCATTCTTCTTGCACGATCCATCAGGTCGTGGCGAAGGCCGGAAATCGGGATGGCAGGGTAGACCTTGTTCACAAAATAGGTGCTTTGTTTACGGGCATAAAGGTTGAAAACCATATCCGCATTATCTGTGATATCGATGTCAGACTCATTGCTGCGATCAAAAATCCTCCCTGCATTGCGATAAACCGTTTTCCCAATCGGGACATAAACGTAGAGAACAATACGACCATCGACCTCATATTCCTCAGGAGTCAGATATAGCGGCGGGTAAATTTTGCTCTCGTTGTTGATCGTCGTGACAAAGTTCTTCTTCATATTTTCTAGGCAATCTTTATCAACACCGATAATCTTGCCGTTATCTTTTACACCAAAGAAAATATGACCGCCCTCTCGATTGGAAAAAGAACAAACGGTATCATAGACGTCTTTCGTGATATCCGTTGACGATTTTTTGAATTCGACGGTTAGTCCTTCGCCCTGACGAATCAAGTTCAGCAAATTTTCAGGGAGTATCATATAATTCACCCCTTTCAATTTTATTATATATTTACGTTCCTGAAGAGCATCCTTAGTATCTTTTTGAGATGGCAGGATTGCCTCCCGGTCAATCGAAGCATCATACGAATTATAAAGCAGGAAGTAATGCAAGTGTCCAGTCTGGTATAACTGAGGCACGATAGTCTTTAGAAGCTCATGCGCATCCAAGCTTGATGTTACAATCTAAAAGTTACGCTCGTTTTGCGGCAGATGCTTTTTAAGTTCATCCGCCCGTTCGGCATCCTTACCATTCAGATAGATGTACACCGCCTTATCTGTATATATTCTCGCAAGCTCCGGTAGTCCTTCCGACACCCGCACAGCGTACCTTTTTCATGTTCTCCGGCATCATCCAGATAAATCCCGCTATTGCTCATGCAGTCTATAAAGATTAGGCCATTACATGAAGCGTTCAACATCAGTATCTGCTCCCATGATTTTATATATTCCCTATCAAGTCAAATTTCCTGATTGTGTGATGGCCGGCCTTGCTAGTCACGCTTTTCTTCTTTGCTGGGCATGACATCACTCCTCACTCAATGGCATCTTCTTCGGTCGGGATCAACTCCATGATGTCCCCGATATCGCAATTTAACGTTTTGCACACCTTCATTGGCACTTCCATGCTGACGGTTTCACCTTTAGACAGCTTGGTAACGGATTCCCGGCTAATCCCAGCCTACGCCTGTAAGTCCTTCTTCTTCATATCTTTGTCTATCAGGAGTTTCCAAATTTTTTGTAACTAACTTCTATAGCAGTCCCCTTCTTTTCGTTATCAGGCAACTGTAATGATACTCATATAAAGTCATTCTACCAATAATCCTCTCAAACCACAAATTTAATCTTTATCTTTGCAAGAGTATTCTTCTCTTTACTGTCACAACTGAAATTTGACGCGGAAAAGGAGGTACAGCTGTATCGTCGCACTTAACGCAGCATCTTTCACGGTTGTATTTATCATATTCCGGATCAAGTATCCGAACTCCGTCAACATAGAAGAAGATACGCTCTTCTTTGAAGCCTTTATCTGCTGCACAATCAACCCGGCGGAAGAAAGCTATCGCGGAACCGCCTCTTGTTATATAAATCAGTGGTTTGCCTTCTCCTGCAAGGCCGTCGTTACCAATAGATTAGAATCCTTCGATATTGGAAATGTGCAGAAATATGTGCCAGGTGTACCGAAAAACACGGAAGGGAGAGCACTCTCAAGGAACATCGTCCCCATGTCCGTGCCTATTACGGACATAGCAAAAAACATGGGACTCCTGTGGACTTCAAATCCGGAGTTACAATCGACATCGAGGCATAATGCAAGGCTCCTTTTAAAACGCTCGATTACCTTATTATTGTCAGAACTTCACCGATATCTCCGGCAATACAGATACTTTGTTTTTCAATCTCTCTCGGACAAAAGGCCTCTCCGTAATTGATACAGGCATAAACTGCTTTTTCATTGGCAAGCGTCATCTGCCAGAACGGATACTTAATGATAACAGGGGTGTTAGCTCCCACGCCAAGCTCCAGATACAGCACATGAAGGTTCTCGTGCCTGCGAAGGAAATCAGAGTACGCTGCGGATGCCCTGTGCCAACCTTCGTCCTCTACAAAGGATTCATCCGCGCGGAGATTCATCACAACATCAGAACCATCATCAGGGCACTTTGGAATCAACTCAGTCGGAATTCGCATAGCGACACCGCCGTCTTCCGGCACTTGGAATACGCCGCTTTCATCCCTCACAAAGCCCTGCGCCGCCATTGCTGTCATGACCCATTCTTCATTGTCATAGGTTTTCTGTATATGTGGATTGACGCTCTGGAAAAGTCCATAGTCTCCTTGGGTATAAAACAGACGCTTTTTATCAAAGCCTGCTCTCTGAAACCGGTGATCTACATTGGTGGTGACTACAAAATAGTCCTTGTCCTTTACAAGTTCAAATAGTTTTTCGTAAACAGGCTTTGGAGCATCGATATAGTGGTTGTAGTAGATATGCCTTGCCCACCAAGCCCAGCGTGTTTCTTCATCGGGGAACGGATAGAAACCGCCGGAATAAATATCTCGGATACCAAATCTTTTCGCAAAATCGAAAAAGTAGCGTTCAAACCGCTCTCCGCTATAGGTCAAGCCTGCTGCTGTAGACAAGCCCGCTCCGGCTCCGATCACAATGGCGTCAGCGCTTTCCATTTCTTCTTTCAGTCTGTGAATCCGTTCCTCATCAGTCCCCATACCAAAAGACATATTTCTGCTGAAATATCTCACTGCGCCAAGTCCCTTCTGAATGCTCTCCTGATAGCCGTTCGGCATTTCATTGTATAAGTTCTTCATAGTACTTTTTGTCCTCATCCTTAAAAACATTGAAGATTACCCTTTCCATCGCGCCGGGATTATCAGCCAGCCATTTTTCCACCGTATTGACTGCGATTTCTGCAGCCCGTTTATTCGGGAAATGAAATACGCCTGTGGAAATACAGCAGAACGCCACGCTTTTCAGTCCGTTCTCCCTGCACATATCGAGCGTATTTTGATAGCAGTCGGCAAGGTCTTTTTCCAAGTCCGGCGTCAGCTGATATTGCACAATCGGTCCCACAATGTGAATGACTTTTTTCGCCGGAAGGTTATAGGCATCTGTCAGCATGGGAACGGCGGTCGGCTGTTCATAATTTTTGCCGTATCTAATCCGCAGTTGATTCATCTGCCGATTGCACTCGGCTCTAAGCTGAACTCCGGCAAAGCTGTGAATGCAGTTATCAATGCAGCTGTGCATAGGAACAAAGCATCCAAGCATCTGAGAGTTGGCCGCATTGACTATGGCGTCTACCGCAAGCCTTGTGATGTCACCCTGCCAGACGGAAAGCTCATCCCTGATAACCGGGATGTCGGAAAGATGCACTATGCCTTTTTCTTCGGCTCTGCTTGAGAGGTAGTCGTCCTGAACTGCAAGCACATCATCCGGCAGTTTCCTCGGCATACGGATGTTCATGAGAGACCGCAGAATCCGCTGCTTTCCCTCCGTATCTCCCGGCAGCTGTAACTCTTTATATTCATCGGAATCAGCCTTAAACGCTTCCACAAGATAGTCAAGCCGCTGCTCCTGCGTTATTTTCTCACTCATAAGATTACCTTCTTTCCACCGACCTGACCGGACAAGCCGTCAGGCAATTCCCGCGATGCAGGCAATGTTCCTGTTCGATCACATAAGGAAGGCCGTCGGTAAGAATGCCATTCTGCGGACAGACTTCCGCACAACTTCCGCATCCCATACAGGCATCGGTAACGAAAAATCCTTCTTACTTCTTTTCCGCTCCGCCGAATGTAAAGCTGTCCCGCTCAATGGGCTTTTTTGACAGATCTAACCACTCGCCGCTGCCTTCGTAAATCTGAAAAACAGTCAGTACTTTCATTGCCTCTTCCGTAGGGTATATTTCATACATATATGGATTCTTGTCGAACAGTTCCGGAATCTTAGCATACCCAAGCTCCCTGACCTTACCGCGAACCGACACGGCAACGCTTGACATGGTATCTTCGCCTTTCATCGCTGTGAAGGCTATGAAAGGCCGCTTCATGAGCCTGCCATAGAATCCTTTTCCCTTTGCGGTCAAAAAGTACAGACTGTCTCCGTCTGTATCCATCATATCAATGGCGGCAGTGACGGGGAGTCCCGCATCGTCTACTGTCGCGACAACAGTCGTGTGTATTTCCTTAACCACATAGTCCAGATACTCTTTTGCCGTCATAATCAGCACCTCCCTTGAAACAGGCTTCTTTTTCGAGTAGTTCCTGCATTCCCGTTCACATACCCTCTATCGTGTATTTCTTCATTTGATGAGAGCCATTGCCGTTTCCATGTTTGTCATGGGGGTATCCTCCTTTAAATTCTGTGACTGACGTTTTTGATGTAATTGTATTTATTTCATCTATTAGGCTTAATATAGCGCACCGTTAATATAATGTCAATGATTACATCTAAAATTTTCAAAAAAAATTCCCGGATGCAAATTGCACATCCGGAAATCTGTCTTTTATATGACATTCAAAGCACTCACTCAAGCCTCTGACATCGAAACGGGGTACCATCAAGATTTATGCGCAAATTAGTTTGCATCCTCTGATTAAATGAAGTCAGCCTGCAACATAACGAAGCCGAGCACAAACCAGCATTAACGCTGAGTTTCCATCCGGAAATGTGCCTACAACACAGGTTCTACGCCGAATCTCGCGATTCAGACGCTCAATCGTATTATTCGTCCAAATCTTCATCCAATGTTCGCTTGGAAAATCGTAGTAAGTCAGAGTTTCTTCGATACTCTCAGAGACTTTCTTAGCGACTTCTTTCAGCTTCATCCCCTGAAGCTCGGCGACTATAGCCGCAACTTTTTCTCGCGCAGCCTTTTTACTCTCTTGTGCATGAATTGCTTTCAGCATTTTTGCCACAAGCCTTACCTTAGATCTCGGGACAGCTGAGAAAATGTTGCGATGAAAATGGACTGTACAACGCTGATACTTGGCCTCTGGAAACACATCACCTACAGCTTCCAGCATTCCAAGGCACTTGTCTCCGACAATGAGTTTTACGCCATTTAAACCTCTTTCGCGCAGCCACTGAAAAAAGTTGACCCAGCTGGATTTGTCTTCCTTCTCTGTTAAAGATCGGCTTCTCCATACTTCGATGCGAGCATAGACCTTCTTATTCAGCTCGCTGATTGTTCCCGGAGAGACTTTAGTTCCCCAGAGTGC
>ERZ773007.25-NODE-25-length-73410-cov-5.393579_pt1 | contig 73410 bp, 56 predicted proteins | sample MGYA00580665_ERZ773007 | MGnify/ENA primary metagenome ERZ773007 (study PRJEB29015, sample SAMEA2738122) | human oral metagenome | biome: human oral; feature: human-associated habitat; material: saliva | place: China | collected 2167 ... | reverse complement strand
GATTGGGTGGTCGATTGGGTGGTCGATTGGGTGGTCGATTGGGTGGTCGATTGGGGGATTGCGACTGTAATCCGAAAGATGTCACCTTCCTCGAACTTAGGATCTTCTCCCGAGTAGTTTTTACTATATTTAAATAAATTTCTCACACCTGACCCTAACTGATCCGCATACCCAATATTTCTAAAAAAGGAAGCAATAATTGGGTTTTTGGGATTAGGCTCCATTGCCTCTGGTGTTAGTACCGCTTCTTGTACTGCCCTATTTGCATTTTCAACACGCATATATTCTCTGCCTATAATAAATTTTGCTTGATATGAGCTCGTATATTCTCGATGTATCAATGTATTTGCTATCATCTCGCGTGTGATAATACTTCTTAGGCTTTTTCTTTGATCATCTTCTAAATAGAATTTATCAGGAAGGTGTTTCTTTCCAAATTCCATGAGCTGTTCATAGCTCTCAATTAGATTGGTCTTAATAATTTCCCTATCATCATATCGATCAACATTATCTCTACGAAGAAGCGCATCTGTTAAATACGCCGGTACTACATCTGCAATTACATCATCCTTACCCAAAAGCATAACAGCGGCCAGGTTATATCCTACATCTCCCGTTTCTAGATTCTTCCCATACAAACCGGCACTTCTCATTAACTCTTCATCAGACATGTTTCTCCAAGGATGGTTATTCCCGCTATTATTATCTGCCATAATTCTCAGGCGTGGCAATAGATCCAAGCGGAAGTCATCAATCCTAATATAGGGATATATCTTTTTCTCAGTAAAGACATTTTGCTTTCGAATGTACATTTGTGCTATCTGTGACGTGGCTGTCACTTTAATATCTGCATCGTTAACCCTGTCATAAAGCACCTTTTTGTAGCTATGCACTTCGGAACTCGGAGGAACATGGATGTGAATAATATGTTTTCCCTGGTATTCGATGATTTCCGGTGCCAAGTATACCGTTGGAGAAAAAAGATCCGAATTTCCAATACATTTGATAAAATTACGAACATTATCCTCTGCCACACTCTTCGGCATCCCATTTACTGTTCCATCATCTAATACTCCAAGCAAGATATCCCCGCCAAAGCGATTTAAGAATGAACAAACTGTTTCATAGACATCATTTGTGATTCCATTTCCACATCGTTTAAACTCAACCGCTACAGTTTCTCCTATATCCAGCATAAACTTTAAGCTGTCCGCATCCATCCGTAATTCCTCCCTTCTCTAACGAACTGTATAAACCAATCATTTCAAGAAAATGATACACATTTGTAGATCTTCTCCTCTAACACTGAAGCATACCAGCTCATTATTTTTTTTGTCGCTTATTCCCCCTGCCAGCTCTTCGCTGTCCTTCGAACCAAGTCCCAGAAGAGCTTTAAATAGACCAGCATGGCCCCGTAGGAGACGCTGTAGAGGAAGGACTTCCACCAGAGTGCCTTGCCGCTCGCTTCGACCGCCTGCAAAACGCGGGTAAAGACAGGCGTTTTCCCGAAGAACCGGAGAGTCGCCGTGATATCGCCCTCCGGACGCAGCAAAAACTGCGTGACCACGAGGAGAGAAAGAAACGATTTCAGCACACATTCATAGCGGTTCCGGCTCTGCCGCACCAGGAGCACAAAGGCCGGGAGCGAAACCAAATAGAAGGAGGGCGTGGATAAGGTAAGCGAGGAGAAGGTGAACATAATGACTGCCAACATGAGTACCGTCCGCAAAATCTGGATCGGCTTAGCCGCCTCGGTATCCCAGTGAAGTACGCTCCAGAGAAAGGCAATCACCAGTCCCACAATTGCCGCATAGGTTCTGATCTCCGTGCTGACCAAGGGGAAGGCAAGTCTCCAGAGACGCTTGGTCTGCGGCAAATCACGGTAGGCAAGGTGCAGCGGCGTCGGCAAGATACGCGGCAGCAATAGGAAGACAAAGAGCAAACACCCGAAGCTAACACCAAACAGGAGCCAGTCCTTTCTCGCTTTCCTATCCCGCACAAACAGAGTCAGCATGAGAAAGGCCATGCTCGGCAGCAGCATGAGGTAGGTCACCTTGCAGGCCACGCCGAAGCCCAGAAAGAGCGCGGCGCTCCACTTGTTCTTTTGCACATCGGAGAGCAATAAGAGGCCAAGCAGGGTGCAGTAGACCGGCAGCATATCAAACTGAATGAAGATGATTGCAATCCAAAAGCAGAGCGGGTTAAACACAGAAAAATAGTAGACTTCCCGCGCGCGCTCTTTTTTGAGAAAACCCCGCTCCAGGAGGAAACTCATCAGCGAGAGCACCGTTCCGTTCATCAAAAGCATGTTGAGCATTTTGTAGAGGAACGACTGTAACCAGTGATACGCGCCCGGCTGAAAGCCCCCGAGTGTCGGGTAGAGCAGGTAAGACGGCAGGCCGTAGCCTGCGAGCATCATGCCCTCGTACTGCCATAAGTAGAGTTCTACATGCTTATAGGGGTTGATGCAGGCAAAGAGCTGAAAAATATCGATGCCCTTTTGCCAGAGAATGATGCTGTCGGATATGACGATTAAGTCACAGCCGTAGAAAATCAGGAGGCTGACCGCGCTTACCAAAAAAGAAAGCAAAATGGGTTTCCGTCCGATCGCCTTGACGGCATGCTCCGTGTAAACAAACACCTTGAAACCACGCTTAGCCCGCACATTTTCACGGAAGGCTAAGACAAAGAGGCCGAAAAGCAGGAAAAACAAGGCTGCGGCGACGGGCAAACGCTTCGTCTCGTTTCCGCCGAGCGAAATACAATACGTCCCGACATAATACTTCGAGCTGCTATAGCGGCTGACCGGCTGGATTCGTTTCTCTTCTCCGCCGACCACACTGGAAACCAGTGCGCCGTCTCGAATCCGCACCTCCACCCGTTTTGCTGCGCCACCGCTCCGGATTTCACCTGTGTACCAATTCTCTCCGGCAAGCAATAATTCAGCCGGTGCCTCGTCATAGACAAAGGCCATGACTTTCCCTTCATTCAGGCGGTCGGTGTCCAGAAAAAGTTGCCGTGAAGGAACATAAAGCGAGGCAAAAAAATTGGCAAGGTATAAACTCAGCAACGCCAAAATAATAATGACAGTAGAATGACGTAGGCTTCCTTTTTCTCTCATGTATAACCCCCGCAGTAGTTGCCTTAGGTGAATTCGCGAGAAAGCTATGATTCGGCGAAATTCCAAGCTGTTATGGGAATCTGTGCTTGCCTTCTTTATCCATAAATGATATAGCCGAGATACGCAACGAACGCAAGGATGAGCAAAATCAGAACCTTGTCGTGCGTGATGACTTCAATCGGGTCTCCGTCAGAATCTCCCTCAATGTCCAGGCTGTACTTCATGAGGAGAATCATCAAAAACGGCACAGACCAGATAAACAGAACGCTCCCATGCTCTACCGCCCACATGGCATAAAAGACGATGGATATCGCAAGACAGACATACATATTTTTGTCCAGAAAGCTGTACGAATAATACCGCAACACTGTCCGCGTCTCTTTTGTACTTCCCTGTCTTGCTATTTCATTTCTGCGCTTTCCCAGTCCCATATAGAAAGCTCCTGTCCATATGGTGAGATACAACCACCCCGAGATTGGAATTTGGGTTAAGGCAGCACCGTAAATCACGCGGATGATAAATCCGGAGGCCAAAATAACGACATCAATCAAGGGCTGGTTCTTGAGCCCGAAACTGTATGAAACATTTAGCACAAAATAGACCAAGAGCAAAAGCAGCCCGGACACGCCTCCCGCAAGATACGATAGCGTCAATGTAAGGAACAGGCAAATGCCACCGATTACTCTGGCTTGTAAGATACTGATGCTTCCGTCAGCAATCGGACGGAGGCATTTTGTCGGGTGAAGACGATCCTTGGGCGCATCCTGTATGTCATTTAAAATATAAACCGTCGAGGATATCAGACACAACGAAAAAAAGCCGATAAGCGCCGTCGCAAACTTTTCGGTAAACAGAGTCTGATTGAAGAATATCGGTGTGAATACCAATATGTTCTTGAGATAATGCTTCACCCGCAGTAAATCAAGGTATTTTTTCATGTTTTACTGTGCCTCTTTCCGAATGACTGCCTATGCACATACAAACCAAACAGCAGTCTTTGACACATACAATAAAAGAGCCGTGGATGGTCTTGCAGCACTTCAGAAGTTCTCATACTTCAAAAAAACCGCAAGCCTCCAATGGCTCAATTCTAATATACGCAAACGCTGCCTGCATCTCATTTTTGCTTGAACACGAAGAACTTGCTAATCACATAATTCGAAACAATGACCACAATCTGCGCGATCAACTTCACCAGCATGCTGTTCCAATGCAACTGCTCAATAAACACAAAAAGCATCAATTCTTCTACACCGAGAGTCAAAAGACGCCCGCTGAAGAAACCGGCCAGCTGTGCCCAGAAGCCCTTGGCCGAATCCGTCGCGGCATCGAAGACCCAGGTCTTGTTCGTAATAAACTGGAACAACACGCAGATAACCCAGTCTACAACATTGGCAAAGAGCGCTCCCCAGCCGAAACGCTTCGTGAAGAGAACAAAGAGCGCCAGATTCAGAAAGACTGCCAGACCTCCGAAAAAGAGGTACAGGAGCACTTCCTTGTGCTTGCTGTACCAGGGCTTTAAAATTCGCAGTCCCGGCAAGCCCATAATCCGGTCAAAAATGTCTTCACATGTGTTTTCCATAATCATCTCCCAAATTCAATACCAAACAGCAAAACCTCAGGCCATCTCACTTTGCCGGGCACGGGACAGGCAATGCGAATCAAAACTCTGTTTTCCGGTACACATCAAAGCTTGTCAACGCCGAAAATACGGAACTTCTCAGCGTACCGGATTTCTCAGACTCTTAATATCTTTGGTTTCCGCTACAACAGGAATCATATCTGTTGACTGCCCCTGTTCCTTCTTTGCCATTTACACCTCCATCTTTGAGGTCACAAATTGTGACCTCTGTAGTGGTCAACGCTTTTTGTAACACCACTGCTTAATGGTACACTCCGCTCTCTTTTCAAACGGAGTCAGATATCCGTTATACGAGTGTGGGCGTACCTGATTGTACCAATCGTATTGTAATAGCGCTCCATCGGCGCATTGTCATACGGACAGCCCGCACGGCTCATGCTTTGAGAAATTCCGAGCTCTCGGCACTGTTGTACAAACTCTGCGGAAGTAAACTGACTTCATTAATCCGAGTGCAAAATCAGGTTCTGTGGGATAGCCTTTGCACTTGACAACGCTTTTTCAAGCGTACGCACGGCCGGGGCACTCGTAATAATATCCCATCATGTCATAGAGGGATGGCCAACGTCCATCCCTCTATCAGCTTATTTTACAGCAAGAAACATTCGAATCTGCTCTTCCGTCACCGCATTTAAATCTCTGCCATCAGCCCAGGCTTGATACCAGCGCACGGTCTCGCCGACCGCCCGATCCACATGCCAGATGGGCGCCCAGCCAAAGCGCTTCTTTAGCTTTGCACAGTCAAGCTTCAGAAAACCCGCCTCGTGCGGCGCGTTTGCCTCGGCCACATTCTTCCAGGCAGCCGGTTCGCCCCAATGTTTCACAAAGAGGTCTGCGAGCTCACCGGTGCTCACGCAGTCGCAGTCATCCGGTCCCACATTGTAATAGCCCGCATACTTAGCATCCTTTGCCTGCTGCATCACAATCATGAGATAGGCGTAGAGCGGCTCCAGCACGTGCTGGTAGGGACGGGTCGAATAGGGATTCCGAAGTTCGACTGCCTTGCTCTGCACAGTTGCCCGTACACAATCCGGGATAATTCTGTCCTTCGCGAAATCGCCGCCGCCGATTACATTGCCCGCGCGCGCGGTGGAAATGCGCATTGCCCCTGGCTCCGAGAAAAAGGACTTCTGATAGGAGTGGGTCACCAGCTCCGAGCAGCTCTTTGAGTTCGAGTAGGGGTCGTAGCCGTCCAGCTTCTCATCCTCGGTAAAGCCGTGGTCGGCCTGCTCCGGGTTCTCATAGACCTTATCGGTCGTCACATTGAGGAAGCTCTCCACGCCGCCGAGTTCCCGCACTGCCTCGAGGAGATTCACGGTGCCCATCACATTGGTCTCATAGGTCTCACGCGGATGGCGATACGACTCTCTGACCAGGGGCTGCGCCGCGAGGTGCAGCACATAGTCCGGCTTTGCCTCCCGCACAGCCTCCTTGAGGCGGGCAAAATCCCTGATGTCCGCAATGGTGGAGTGCATCTTCTTGTCAAGCTCCAGCAGCGTAAAGAGCGAGGGCTCACTCTCCGGCGCAAGCGAATAGCCGTAGACTTCCGCGCCGAGCAGGCGGAGCATAACTGAGAGCCAGCTTCCCTTAAAACCGGTGTGGCCGGTCAAAAATACGCGTTTACCCGCGTAAAACTGCTTCATATCCTCTGTGTATTTCATCCTCATCCCCTACTCTGCTTCATTTACTCTGTTCAGTCCAATTCTGCCTGCTCAAAGGCCTTCACTTCTTCCGGCGTACCGAGCACGTGCACAGCCTCCTTCGGTACGCGGGAGATGTACACTTCTCCGCCCTGTTCAATCAGATAGTTATACATGGGCGCAATGTACTTTTCACCCTTTTCAAGGTTAGCCTCATTCGCGTAGAACTCATCATACAGTCTCTCATAGAGAGCGCAGCTCTTGAAGTAATAAGCTCCCAAGGTGCAGTTCTCGGAGATTCTCTTCTTTTCTCTCACCTCAACCGCTTTTCCGGTCTCATCAAGGCGCACAAAACTCCAGTGGTCACCCTCGCCGAAGAAGCAGGGAATAAAACCGTCTCCCTTTAACTCTTCCGCATTCATGGCGCCCGGCACCACATAGGTATCAATGTTGTAGACAAGAAGACCATGCTCCGGATTCCAGTACTGAGAGGCCAGCTTAGCGGTTGTCGCCTGTCCGTCGGTCAGGTAGTCAAGCAGTAAAAGCTTATAATCCGAAATACCGAGCGCAGCGCACTGCTGCTCAATAAAGCCCTCAACATCCGCACTTTCGTCGCGCATCGCAATGAAAATATAACGCGCCGCACATTCGGCATACCCTTTAAGACTCCGAATAGACCACTCAAACAAAGTCTTTCCGCGCGTCTCAATCATGAACTTCGGAACGGTATAACCTGCCTTCCGAAAACGAGACCCAAGTCCTCCCATTGTTATCACAATGTCCAGATTCTTCATCTCTCTTCCCCCTTTACACGCGATGCCTCACAGCGTTCTTCCAGTTCTTCCGGCGTATAGCCCAAAAACTCATTCGGCCTCACCGAGCGGTCATCCACATAAAAGCCCTTATGTCCCGGCCAAGGCTTGCCGTAAAAAATCTCATCGTAAGGGATATTCCATTTATCCAGCCATTCCGTCAGAATCCGCGCGGTATTCTTGTTAATCAGGCCCAGATTTCCGCCATAGGAATTCATATTGCGAGAAGTAAAGAGCACAATTTTGGCACCGGCCTCGTGGTAAAAGCGTATCTTTTCGACCACCGACGCATACGGAACCAAGTCTTCGTACTTCTCTTCTTTTTTCTTAATCGGGCATATCGTACCGTCAATGTCAAAGACGAACGAATACTCACTGTAGTTCATTTCGAATCTCCTCCAAAATGTTTCTCGCATTCAGGATAAAGCCGAATACCTTGTGCGGATTGTCGATGTGTAACGGCAACATAGAAAGGAACAGCGACGCCTCATAGAGACGAATCAGCAGATAATGATATCCGGACGCTTCCGCTTTCTCCCGGAACCATTTTTTATACTGTGCATTGTCAAAGCCAATCTTCAACTCTGCCTGAAACTCACGATTAATCGAAATCTCATAGAGCGCATTGTTGAAAAAATCGTAATTGCCGCAAACCGAATGGCTGAGCTTTGCGAGATCGTAATACGGATTGGTCCAGAGTTCCTCTTCCGTGAGCGCGCCCTTCGGATCGATGAACTTGAGCATTCTGGTCGCCTTGTTGTACATCGCATTTGCGAAGCAGGGATCTCCGTGGCCGATTACACTGACCGGCTCCATTCGAACACGCGACTCCACCTGCTGTTTCAGTGCAAAGTAGCGCGCCTTAATATCGTCAATGCTCTCACCGGTACCGGCCTGTAAGAGCGCCGCAATGTGCCCGTAACTCTCGAGTTTCTTCAGGTCTTCAATCCGACTCTCTACCTTTTCGATGTAAAGGGAATCTGCCGTTTTCTGATATTCCTCTTTGCTGACTGCCTTTGCATGACGTTCTTTGAAGAAGTTAAAGTACATGTCAAGCAGACGCCGGAACTCCTCCTCGCCGATAGAGCCGTGCACCCACTTAATCGCGAGATCTGTCATATAAAGGCGCTCCATCGTATAAGAGGCACTCTTCTCATCTTCTTGGTAGTTAAAGGGCAGAACAAACCACCTCTTCATGTCATCCGGCAAGAGATGATAGAAGGTGTACTCTGCCTTAATCTTCTTCTTATTGGTGGAACGCTTGGTCAGCGTATATTCCTTTTCTTCAAGCGAATTAAAATAGCGCGCGTCAAAATTTCCCGTGATGCAACGGATAAAGTTAAAGACATCGCCGATATTGACAAGTCCGTCCGCCGGGAACGAATTTGAAACCGTTCGCACCGCCGTAGCCGAACTTCCCTCCTTGCAAACGCGCTCCAGAAATGCACGATACGACTTTGTGTCCGCAAACATTACTCCCGCAGTCTCATCCCGCACGGTCATCCGGTAACTTTCCTCAATAAAAGGCAGTTTCTGAAACGAGAGTTTTGCCCACTCCGCATCGCTGATAATATAATTCGCAAACATATGCAGAATGTGAACCGGCTCCGCCGTCTGTTCGCCGAACTGCTCTAATAACGCATTAAACGCAAAGACGGAACGCACCACCTGCCACTCCATCTCCGGAAAATATACGCGGAGCTGCTGTTGAAAGCGTTCACCGAGGCGCTGCCGCTTGACAACCACCTCCGAAAAGCCCTTCTCACCGATCACATCCTCTATGACCTCGCTCTTCCGGACTGTGTCATCAAAGATTACGATAAGCTTCATCTGCCCGTTCCTTTCTTCCCACAAAAATCAGCGTGCCGAGATAAAAGAGCAACAAGGACACCGTTCCGATTAAGATAATGCCGCTCAGATAATCGGTCTTTCCGCCCCACATCGCACCGCGCAGATAAGCCGACATTGCCCGTCCCAAATCCGCGCGCAGAATGGATGCGGTGAGTGCCAGTCCTCCGATTTCAATGAGCCAAGCAGCCACCGACAGCATATAGCTGAGTAAAAACTTTCCCTGTACCACCCGGTGAATGTCCCGATATGCTGCCTGCAAACGCGCTAAGACAGTCAGTGCAAACAGTTTCCGCTTGCTTCCTCGCCCTGCAATCAGATAACGATTCCAGTACTGGCAGAGACCCGGAAGCGCAAAATAGATAAAGCTCAGTGCAAACAACACAGCAAGCAATACAAAAGAAACCACCGGCATTGCATTACCAAGCGGCAATACAAGTAAAATAAGCACCGTAATCAATGCCGCCGTGTCCACAAAGCGATCCAGCAAAATGACCGCGATACCATACATCCAATCGCCGATATAGTAGCCGTAGCAGTAACAGCGAAACAAATCTCCCGCTTTTAACGGCAATATCATGCTGACCGGCGTAATTTTACAGTACTGCCGGAGGAAGAGTCCAAAGGGCAGTTTCCGATCCAATAACTCCAGATAGAGGCGAACCGCCTTAATGACATGCACCAGCACCGCAGTTCCCAGCATGATTACAAAAATCAGCGGGCTGTGCAAGGCAAAGGAAAAATTCCGGTGCAACAAGGCTCTGCTGAGAAGCAGCACGGTGAGCAGCAACACCAGGATATTGACAAGTTTATATATTTTCTGCTTCATGGTCGCCGTTCTCTTTGTCCTTCCGATTCGTGTAAACCGTTTTCGCGGTATACGCGCCAATCAGTTTGTCTCTATGCTCCGCAGCAATAAAGCCCTTGCGGTTCACGATATAGCTTCCCAGAAGCTTCAGCACGACAATGGCCTGATTGACCATCTTGACATTCGAGACCTGATCGTCTTCTCTCCAAAGTATCGGGAAGAAGCGCATGTTCTGACGGTAATAGGAGGAACCGAGAATCATGCAGTAATTGAACATCAGATTGTCCTTGTACTTCTCATAGAAACGGCTTTTGAGACTCGAAACCTTGTACATGTTGAGTCCGGAACCAAGGTCATAGATGTGTCTCCCGGTACCGATTGAGAACAAGAGATTATAAACCCGGTTTCCGAAGGTTCGGAAGGCAGAGTAGCCTTGCAGCTTGGATCCGCGCATGAAGCGAGCGCCGAGGAAGCAATCATACTTTCGGTATACCCGACTCTGTAAGTGCGGCAGAATATTTGCAATGTCTCCCTGGTCGTCGCCGTGCAACACGATCACATAGTCAAAGTCATGCTCCATGGCGTATTCGAAGGCAACCTTATGGGAGCCCCCGAGGCCGTAGTTATCATCATTTCTGAGCAGAGAAACCGGAATGGGCAACGGGTGTTCTTCCAGGTAACGCATGGCCGCAGCCTCACCGTTATCCGTGCTCCGGTTGTTCACGACAATGACCTCTGCCAATTCCCGACAAACCTCCGGCTTCAACTGCCCCAGAACACGGACAATCTGCTTCTCGCAGTTATACATCGGGATAAATAAAAGTACTCTATTCATTTTTACTTTCTCTCCCCATCTTTAATGGTTGTAATCCGCTGAGTAATCTTTTGGCATTTTTTCTCTGAATTTCCACCTTAGTATGCCAAATACCAACACAACGTATCCCAATAGGTAAAAAGACAGAACATACATAATCCAGTACGACGGTTCCGTAAGGAAGATAATCGGAAGCTTTAGGAGTACTGTTGTAAAAACTCCCGCCAAATCCCACTTTCTTCTAATACATGTTCCAATCCAGACACAGATAAGAATTAACTCGGGAATAATAGAGTTCCAAATTACTCGTTTTGCCGCAAAGACAAATATATTGGTTTCCCTAGTCATTCCAAGAGTCTCAATAAATCTCGCTCTAAACCCTTTGAACACCGGCGAGTTGGCAAACCATCCTTTATTTAACACAGCCCTAACTGCTTGCTCATCATTATCTGCATCAAATAATCTTGCAGCAAATCCTGCATTGATTAAACTATCTCCTGTTATCCCTGATGCCCTGATAAACAAATCCCATCTTTCTTTTAAAACCACATTCGGATACTTCAGAGTGAGTGCTACGAATGCCCTTTTGAACTCTTGATAATCCTTCGAATTATAATCATCATTTGGATTGTCATTATGATTTCTAATACATGCAGTATTCCAATACATGGTTTCACCGTTTACTCCGGGATTATCCATGATGATTTTAACATCAGCGACCTTATCTATTGCTTTCAATTCTTTTGCATCTCTCACCGTGTCCGCGTGCCGTATCACCTCAACACAAGGTCTCATTAAACTAATCACTTCATAGCTGGAATCCCCCAGTGCCCAATTCTGAAATCGTGTAATTCCTAGAAATCCCATAATAATCAGCGAAATACAAATAACCTTCTTCCGCTTCGAGATAACATTTTTTCTGACAAACACAAGTAAAACACATATCGCCGGCACATAGATGAAGGATTCAGTTCTCCAAGTCGAAACAATGCTACAGAGGGCTGAAAAAAGTAATACTTTCCTCCATCCCCACTTACTCTTGGTTCTATTCATGCCAACCAAAATCACAAGCATTACCAATTCCAAATATACATATATTCCCATACGGTATCCTGAAAACTGATACATCAATATAGGGGGAAGTAAAAATGGTAGTAACTTAATTCCAATATCCAAAGCAGGATTAGAAATAGCGGGAATTTCAAACACCTTTTCAAGCCTAACGACTGAGAACGCAACGCAAAGAGAAATGATAGTGTTCTGCAAAAATATTATTCCTCCAGGAAAAGGTAATATTTGCAACAACACATCTTGATACGCTCCAGTCAATATGTTTTGCCATGGGCACCACATGCCATATGAAGAAATGTCCGTTAGAGTCAGTAAATCATCGTAAGCCCATGTCCCTGGCCAGAGAATTAGTAGCATAATCATCAGAATTGTAAAATAGGGCAAGAAAATACTCACTCCTCTTTTCCAATTTTCATTATTCTGTTTTATTTTCTCATGCGCCTCAAATATAAAACACCAGGTCAGGCTCAAAAACACTAAATATAATATCTTTGTGAGCACAAAATAAAGTGTCTCGTGATCGTATGTAAAATATGCTCTGTCCACTTGAAGTACAGTTGTAACAAACCACTGAACAACCGCAATAATTAGCGGATACTTAATGCGATAACAATTACTCATTTTCTTCCTCAGCTTGCTCGTTCTGTATGCGTTCCTTATAACACTACACAACGTTCTTCATTGTTCTGCCCTTGCTAAGCAGCATGACTATTCCAGCAGAAAGAAGCATATAACCAACGACATATTGTGGGAGATAATACATAAACAGAGAACCCGACTCGGCAGCAAATATAATTACAGTCTTTGCCAAGAAAAATCCGGATATCAAAAAGAGTATCCATCGTCTCTTTACTATAGCATAGAAAAATGCCATTAAAACAAAGGCTGTTGGAATTATACCGTTCCAGAATACATAAAACAAAGGCTCCGGTATTGTATCCGGCTTTTGCTGCCCTAATAGATAGATAAAGTGTTTGCGAACTTCCGGAAACACCGGTCTAATCCCTGAATGCTCTGTAGCACGCCATGCTTCATACCACTCGTTCTGACCTATATCCATAAGATGCACCGCATAACTCACACTGGAGACCTGAACCGTGGAACCGCGCAGTCCAATCGCTCCTGCAAATCTGTCTGAGCGTTCCTTCCAGAGAACATGTGGATACTTAAATGCCAACTGTACCATGCCATCCATATAGTCATCGTACATTTTTTTCGAGATATCTATCTCATAGATTCTCTCTTGATCCCACACATAATAGCCATCTGCATTGGGGTTCTCTTTCAGTATCTCGGGGTGAATGATTGGTGCCATCTTCCGAATTTCTTCTTGGTCTCTAACCGGATCTGCCGCCTTCATTAACTCAACCGCAGGAAGTATCGAAGATCGTATCAGGTAATAATAGCTACTTCCCATGTAATTTTTTTCCACACGGTGAATTGAACCAAAGACCACAATGCAAAGTACTATTGCTGCGAGGCGCTCCGGTATCGTGTTCTTAGTCAACGCGACAATTGCGATGATTCCGAGAATCATATAGATGATGTTCTCACTTCGCCATTCAGAGATTACTCCGATTATGATTGCAAATGCAATAAGTCCTGCTCTTTTACACTGTCTTTGCTTTAAGAACTTCGCAACCAATACAACTGCTAAAACCTCCAAATATATCAACAATCCCGTTCGATATCCGCCGAATTGATAAATCACGACCGGAGGAAGCAAAAACGGGAAAAGTTTCACAACAATATCAGCGATTGGATTAGTAAGTCTCTTTAATCCAAGGTCTTCTTCTGCAATCACCAGTATGGTAGGGAGACAAAAAGCAATGATTACATTTTGTATGAAAATAATCCCCCCGGGAAACGGAAGAATATGTGCACAACAAATATAAAACAAACTCGTAAAAATATGCTGCCATGCATTTAAGCGATACGCTTTTGTAAAAAGAAGCGTTGAAACATCATCCCAGGCCCAAGTTCCGGGCCAAAGAATAAGGAGCAATATCATCTGAATTGAAAAATACACTGCAAATATTTTTGCTCCTCTGGTCCATCTCTTATCTCCAGCTCTGATTTTCAGAACAGCATGTGCCAGAAACGTCCAAAACGCACACAGCATTCCAAGCGAGCATAAGCGAGTCGCCCATATAATTCCTGCCGGCAGTTCCGGTGTTTCCGTAAAAAACATCTTGTCTGCACCGCTCAGGGTTAAGAACAACCATTGAGCTACTCCTATCCCAGCGGCTAGCAGTAGCATCAAACCATCCTCTTGCTTACTTTTCATCTCCATGATTCTTACCCCCCTTTGTAGACACCCCTCGTAGGAAAGAAGCCGTCTTTACTAATTAATCTTTCCTTCTAAAACGCATAAAACTCATCAAAATTGAGAATAGTACCGCTGCATACAACATTCCGTTAATCGGAGTAAATATCGCTCGCGTATCATCATACTCACGGTATTCCCGGCCGTTCACAACAAATTTGCCATTCACGTAAATACCGCCGTACCTATCCACAACAACGGAGGCTTTCCCGGTCTCGTTTAAAATCTGCACCCCCCTACCGCTCTCGCCGGGAGTAATAACAATCCACTCATCACCACTACCGTTTCCATCGGACTCTTGTTCGATTCGAACACTCCCCGCACTACCAAAGTCCTGCACAGTTGCGGCATGAACCGGACTTGCCACAAGCATTCCGGCCAACAGACCGATTACCAAACTTTTATTCATTGTTTGTCTTTCCTTCCAATTTTGTCTCAACTCTATAGTATCCGTTATTTTCATGCCTCATAGATTTTCCGGTACTTAAAATAGAATCACGGCAAGTCTGATTCGCTTCTTTTGGGAACGTGGCAATATAAATAGAGGAAATACCATCCTCCCAAATAATTTGCGAAATAGTACATCGCATATTTCACCGGCGCTGTTAAGATAATGCAGACAAGTTCAATTAACAACACGAGGAAAACCAGCGAAAAATCGAAACGTCGCTCCCATAGAGATACCAAGAATAGCTCTGCGGTCAATACAATCGGAATCCATAATGCCCAAAACACAAAATTCATGTTCATTCCGAACAGAGTGAACTGTCCCCCCAGAAATTTCGATACTCTATTACGAAGTCCTGAATTCAATGTCTTAACCTTCAGCGGCGAAATGTCGACATCCCAGTCCTTCAAATTTTCCGCATTCACATTTTCTGTCGTCTGCAGATACCCTGCTTCGCTGTCAAAGCCTACGGAAATCACAAATTCATTCCAACGGCAGCGCAAAAAATCTTGTGGATAGTTCATGATTAGCTTTGTACTGCTCCGTAAAAACTGAGTCATGTCCTTCTCTGTATAGTCCGTTCTCGGTTTTACCAGCGTATAAGCCCGGTTTGTCTTGGTCATAATGTCCTCTATCGCATAGACCTTATCAATTGCCTCCACTTCCTCCCGATGTGTTTCCCAGTCAAACTTCGGATCCTGAAAGATAGTATAAATCGGCATAACGAAATTGATGGCGACCGGCGAATCCCCTCCTGCAAAGTTTCTCTCGCAGACTGAATAACCCGTAATACTCAAAATCATAATCAGCATTGCCGTCAGCACTGGCTTTACAAACGTACGTTTTCGTTTCATCAAGAGGGCAGCCAACATGAGCGGATACAAAACAAGCAAGAATTTAATCTCCGTTCGTATGCACACAAGTCCACTGACCAACAGATTAAGCCACAGAATCTCTCGTCGAAATTCTGTCTTCCCCCCACAATTCCAAAGTACCAGATAACGTTGGAGAAAAAGGATGAGCAGAATCCCAAAAAGGAAAGTCCGCATAGGCTGGTACAGATAGTACAATGAAACCGGACTAAACAGCAGTACTGATATAAAACGAGCTTTTCTGCCGGTTATGACTCTACATTGCTGAATCAAATCCGCATAAATCCATGAGGCTAGCGCACATTGAAATAACACAATCGAACCTCGATGGAAGAAAAACATCAGTGCTACAATATGTATAGCTGTCGCAAACAGTCCTTGATTGTAATGAACTTTCAAAACAAGTGCAGAGTGCTTCAAAATACTAAATTCGTCGACTTCCACCCAATTACCTGGCCAAAGCAGAAGCAGACCCACAAGAAGTACCGCGAAAATCAACAATGCCAATCGAAACTTTTCTTCTATTCGCTGCTTCCGCAAAGCAGTTATTGTCTGTCCCAAAAATAGGTACAGCAAAAAAAGCTGCACTAATTTGCATACAGAATATAACAGGTATGAACTTCTCTCCGAAAAATTAAAATGCTGCCAGTCAAAATATAGCGAGAAAGGCAAATAAGCCAACAGAACCGCTAAACGAACAAGATCTGTCTTTGAAAGCCTCTTCCATCCCATCATTCCCCACCGAAAGACAAAAATTCTGTCATCCTTTCTTTGAGAACCGAATCAGATTCAGCAAAAGAGAAAATATCACCGCCGCATACAGAAAGCCGTTAATCGGAGTAAAAACAGCCTTCATGCTGTCATCTTCCTTGTATTCTTTGCCGTTTACATAGAGCTTGCCGTCCACATAAACACCGCCGTAGCGGTCCACAGAGACCACAGCCTTGCCGTTCTCATCGACAATCTTGACGCCTCTTCCGCTCTCGCCCGGGCTCACGACAATCCAGTCATCGCTGCCGCCGTTGTCATTCGGCTGCTGCTGCACGCTGACACTGCCCGCCGTGCCGAAATCCTGTACTTCCGCTGCGTAGACCGGCGTCGCCGCGAGCGTCGCCAGCAAGAACGCCATCGCTATTTTTTTCTTCATTGCTCTCCCTCAGTAATATTGTTCCAGAATGCGGTTGTACATACCAATCAGCGGATACAGCCGGTACTTGGTGAGATAGCCCTGCGGCCAGGTCGTGTCGCGGAGAAAGTCCTTAAACTCTTTCCGCTTCTGTTTACTGACCAGCGCGAGTGCCATTAAGAGCGGGCGAAAACGCGTCCGCCGGTCCACATAGCTGCCGACGCCGAACTCCTCGTTGTGGCGAAGCGCAAAGTAGGCTTTCACGGTCTCTCGCTTCGGCTCATAAATAAAACGCTTTAAGGACTCCCAGGCGAGCGGGCGGAGCTCAAACTCGGTCACGAGCTGGTTCTCACAGTAAATGCACAGCGCCGCACAGGTTTCGATGATGTGCTTCTGCAGTGCTTTCGTGTAGGAGAAGAAAATCGCATCCTCCTCCTGCTCGCAGTTCCGGATTGCAAAGGTCTTGCCGTCCTCCCGGCGATAGCCGACGGTACTGCCGTTCGGCGAGTTGCATATCATCTCAAACGGCGTGGATACCGTCATGAGAGCCCGCGCCGAGCGGAACGCATCAATGTAGCCGCGCTTCTCGGCATTCGCCGGCTGCTCGTTCAGGAAGGGAATTAAACCGATGTAGAAGCCGAGCATCTCGGTCTCCGGGAACAGGTGGCAGAGGTTATCCTGAATGGTGCCGCGCCAGCCGATGTCCACAATCGCAATTTCCTCTTTCGCACCGTTCAGCGCCCGCTCCTCGCAGTAGGAACGTAAGAGGGCACGTTTTTCGTCCCGCTCCGCTTCCATGCAGTCGAGGAACTCTTCGTCGGCAAAGAGCGCCTGCACGCGCTTGTCCTGCCAGGGGTAGGTGATCACTTCTTCCGGCGGAAGTTCATGTCGCACGAGATAACCGCGCACGGTTTCGAGTTCTACACCGAGCGAGGTGAAGAGTGCCTGCATGGACTGAATCGAATACTGATTCCAGAGGCGCATGAGTTCCTTTGTGCTGATCTCGCGGAGCGAGGGCATGAAGGTCGCAAGACGACTCACCTCGAGAAGATAAGACTTCGGGTAAGCGCGCTTCGAGACTGCCGCCATCGCGTCGTAAATCTCCTTGTAAAACTCGCCCTCGCGCGTAAAGAAGTATATTTTTTTGATGCCCCGCGCCATTGCTTCTTCCGCGAGATTCCGGACAAAGCCGTAGAAGAAGAGACTCACATCGTCGGTGCCGGTAAGCGGAGCGCCCGGATACTGCAGCGGCTTTTTACTGTCGCCGACAAAGTTCCGCTCCCGCTCCTCTCTTTTTTTATGCTCCTCTGCGGGCAGATAGCGCTCTGCCGCAATGCCGAGCCGCTTCGGGACTTCCACATCGCTGTAGGCATTGTCTCCGAGATGCATGTGCTCCGCCGGTGTGACGCCGAGCAGCTTTTCTGCCTCCTCAAAAAGGCGTCCCGAGCGCTTGTTAACGCCGAAGTCGCAGGAGACCAGCACGCGCTCCAAGGGCTTTGAAAAGCCCGCCGCCGTGAGTAACTCGCGGAGGAACGCCTCATCCGCGTAGAAATCCGAGATGCAGACCAGCCTCTCGTGCGGGATGCTGTCAATCTTCGCCTCAATGCCGGGATCCAGGTAGACATGTCGCTTCTCAGCTGCGAGTTCTTCCCGCACAAGGCGCGTTGCAAGTTCTTCTGCCGCCGCTTCCGGAAGCGGATCCCGGTATGCGCGCGCTAATAGCTCCCGGAACACATCCTGTATCGCATATTCGTCATCAAAGCCCTGCGCCTTTTTCGCGGCGCCGAGCTGCCGTTCCACGTCCTGCCGCAAGCGGAACAGCGCCCGCGGATTTTGGTAGGCTTCCTGCAGCTCTCCGCCGTGCTGCTCGAGCAACACGGCGGCGGTTTCTACTTTGATTGCATCCGGGTGACAGTCGCGTCGCAGTATGGTGTCCCAGATATCCAGTGATAAGAGTTGATAAGACGGCACGCGCGCACATCTCCTTTCTTTGGCCTTACAGTCCGCGGAGCTTATACCAGAGCTTGCGGAGCAGCTTGCTCTTCCGGATAAAACCGATTCGTTTGAGGCGCCCGAAGAGCGAATTGTCCACGATGACCGGCGGCGCATAGCTCTGCTCCGCGAGTTTTTCGTCCATGACCACATCTGCCGAGACGGCCGGGCGCGTATAGCTTCTGTCATAGACTGCGGGCTCTGCCGGTTCCCGGCGCTCTGCCATGTCACTGACCGCCGCGTAGAACTGCTCAAAGCCGTGCTCTAAATCCTTATCCGCCATATAGCGCTTGCCCGCCTCGGACATCTCGGCCGCTTTTTCCGGGTGGTCCAGAATTTCGATTAACGCCTGGGCAATCGACTCCGGCGTGGTGTGCGCAAGACGCACGCCCTCGTTCGGCATATCGTAAAAGTTATTTTCCATGTAGAGATCCACGACCGGCAACCCGGCCGCCATCATCTCAAACGGGATGCGCGAGGGGTTTGAAGAGCTGATGCAGAGTCCCACCTCGCACTTGTTGTAGAGCGCATTGCACGTTTCGAGCGGGATGATGCCGAGGTTCTCGTGTTCAAACCAGACATTCCCCTTGATGTTCGAGCCGTAGAGATAGATTTTCACGTCCGGGCGCAGGAACTTCACAATGCCGAGTGCCTCAATGCCCAGTACGCTGCAGCGGCGCGGCTTGTCCGGCTGGTAGACAAAGCAGATGGCGTGTTCCTTCTTTGCCTCCGGCAGCGGACGGTAGATGCGCCGGTCGGCGCAGAAATCAAAATAACGGGAAGGCGTGTGGTACTCCGTCTGCATCTTGTGCGAGAGCCAACGGCCTATGGTGACCGGCTTTAAGCCGTAGCCGTAGGAATTGCAGGCGAGAATGTAGCCGTCACCCATGGGGTTAAAGAGCGCCTCAAAGTCCTGAATAAAGTAGGCTTTTACAGCCTTGCTATTGCAGTCCCGCACCACCTTGGCCGTAAACCAGGCGGTTGCGAAGATGATGTCGTACTCTCCCTGAATGTCGTAGCCCAGAATAAAGCGGCAGTCATGCTTTCCGAAGAGGGTCTCTGCCTGGCGGCGAAGCTCCTCGGAATTCTTGACTTCTCCCTTATCTTCCACATAGACATCGCATTCATAGCCCTTGCGAATCAAGTATTGCACGTTCTGGAGTATGGTTCTGTGCCCTCCGGAGCCCTCGATCAGCGACGGCAGTACCCACGCAGCTCTCATTTTTCCTCCCCGTACCTCTTTCGAAACTCACGACGCGACATCCAGTGTCGCTTGATCATTGCCTCATACTCCGCGTTCTGCTGTTGCAGCGTGAGAATCATATTGCCCTGCTGCTGCACGATGCCGAGTCTCTCCTCCGCAATCTTGTGTGCCTCCGCAAGGTTGCGGTCGCGCTCGTCAATCATCTTTGCCTGCGCCTCGATGGCCGCATCCTTTTCGGCAACTAATTTCTCATCCGCCGCAATTCGCGCATCCCGCTCGTCTATCATCTTGGCCTGATTGACAATCGCTGTATCCTTTTCCGCGACTAGTTTTTCATCCGCCGCAATCCGTGCATCCCGCTCATCTATCATCTTGGCCTGATTGGCAATCGCAGCATCCTTCTCCGCGACCAATCTTTCATCCGCCGCAATCCGCTCGTCACGCTCATCTATCATCTTAGATTGGCTTGCAATCGCAGCATCCTTCTCCGCGACCAGTTTCTCATCCGCCGCAATCCGCGCATCCCGCTCGTCTATCATCTTCGACTGCCGCTCAATTGCGAGGTAGCGCTCCTCGTAAAGACCCTTCAACTCGTCAAAGCGCGCCTGCGTGTACTTGTACTTGGAACGGTAGAAGTAGAGGTCCTTATAGTACTTGAAAAAGCCCGCTGCCTCGAGCTTGTCGTACCAGTAGCGTCCCTTCGGGAACAGTACGCCGAGGCCGCAGCTGTGCGTAAAGTCGAAGTAGCAGTCGTACTCCTTCCTGGTCTTCTCCCAGTGGTCGCAGGAGCCCTGATCGATCGGGCTGTACACATCGTGAAAGAGGACAATACCGTTCTCCTTTAACTTGGGAAGCCAGGTCGTGAAGTCGCGCTCCACGTCCTCAAAGGTGTGTCCGCCGTCAATGTGGAGGATGTCAATCGACTCGTCCGCAAACTCCGGCAGTGCCTGATCAAAGCGCATCTGGAAGAGATGCAGATTCACCTCCGGATAATAGGTTGCGGCGGTCTTCTGTACGAGCGCATAGACTTCCTCGCCGCTCATCTCGGCGCCGATGTCGCCGCTCCACATATCGACCGCATTGATTTCGGTGTCCAGCTTAAAATCCCGCACGGCCTGACAGAAGGTAAAGAGCGAGCAGCCGTACTGGCTGCCGAGCTCCACAAGGCGCGCCGGGCGCACAAAGTGCAGTAAGTCGTAGGCAAAATCCCGGTGCCCTTCCCAATAGGCAAATTTAAGCTTCGGGTTTAATTGATCTGCGTCATAGCTCGGGTCGGAGACGACCCAGGGTTCGTCATGATTCATGCTCTATCCTCTCGATTTTAAACTCTTCAATCACATGGTTGATGACGCCGTGCATGGGCTTTAACGCGATTGCCTGCACATGCAGGACGCTGTGCACCCAGCACTGCACGGTGTGCACCATCTGGTCATAGCCTTCGCCGAGTCCGAGGGTCAGGAAGTAATCGCCCTCCTTGACCTCCGGCCAGTGGAAGGAAAGGGAGGCTTTTCTCACCTCTCCCTGCTTCACACCCTCAATCATAATGCCCTCGCCGAGGGTGCTCTGCGCAAAAATACTGTTTCCGTACTTATCCTTAAAAGTATAGCCGATTATGATATTGTCTGCATCTTTTTTCGAGTGCAGTAAAAGCTCGATGCGCACCGCATCGCCGGGCTTTACGACATCGACCGCTTCCCCGTTAATCAGCATGCGGCAGCGATCGATTAAAATATCCTGCGCGCCGCCTATGCTCTCCTTCGGTGAGTCGACCCAGCCGATTTCCGCCTTTTCCTTTTCCCGCTCGGCCGCCTCTGCGGCAACGGCTTTTTGCTCCGCGGCTTCGCTCCGCTCCGCTGTCTTGAGGCGCGCATCCTCGTCCTTTGCGGCCGCCTCCTCGCTCTGAAATACGCTCGTGTGGAGCAGCTTTAAATAGTCCTCGATGACCTCAAGCGGCTTGCCCTCGCGAATTATTTTTCCGCGATCGATTAAAATCACGCGGTCCGCCATATTCGCGATGCTGTTCATGTCGTGGGTCACGAGGAGTTTGGTGACGCCCTTCATCTCCTCCTTCATAAAGGTATTGCACTTCTGCTGGAAGAAGATGTCGCCGACCGAGAGTGCCTCGTCGACAATCAGAATTTCCGGTTTGAAACTGATCATAACCGCGAAGGCGAGGCGGGCAAACATACCGCTCGAATAGGTCTTGACCGGCTGCCCCATGTACTCGCCGATGTCCGCGAAGTCCACGATTTCCTTGACCTTCTCCTGCATCTCCTCGTCAGAGAAGCCGCGCATGGAGCCGTTCAGGAAGATGTTTTCATAGCCCGTGTACTCCGGGTTAAAACCGGTGCCGAGCTCGAGCAGGGCGGAAATCTCGCCGTGCGTCTCAATGGTGCCTTCGCTCGGCGTGATGACGCCGGTAATGAGCTTTAAGAGCGTCGACTTACCCGCGCCGTTCCGGCCGATGATGCCGAGGGTCTCGCCCTTTTTCACCGTAAAGGAGATCTGATCCAGGGCCTTGTAGAGCGTGTGATATTTCTTTTTGGTGAGCGAGAACAGTTCCTTGACCCGGTCCTGCGGTCTCTCGTAAAGATTATAGAACTTGCTCACGCCTCTCACTTCAATGGCATTTTCGTTTTGATTCATCGTTTATCCTCAGAGCACGTCTGCAAAGTACGGTTTCAGTTTCCGGAAGGTGTACATCCCGAGTGCGAAGAGAGCCCCCGTGACCGCCCAGAAGTAGAGCGTATAGAGGGGTTTGTCCCAGACCGGCACATGCGCATAGAGCGAGTCGCGGTAACCCTCGACCAAGTAGTAGACCGGATTTAACTGAAAAACAAGGCGCAGTTTCCCCCTCAGCACCTCCGGCCCCCAGACAATCGGAATGGCCCAGAAACCGATCTGGATAAAGATGCCGACCAGCTGACTCACATCCCGCATGTAGACCGTGACCGAGGAGGTAAAGAGCACCACGGCGAAGACCAGCATGAAGTTACAGAAAATATAATAGGCGAGCTGCAGATAGTACCAGTCCGCCGTGTAGCCCGAGAAGTTCAGGATGACGGTCACAATGCCGAGAAAGATACCGTGGATGATGAGCGAAGTTCCGACCTTTACGAGCGGAATGAGCCCCACATTAAAGTTGAGTTTCTTCACGAGATAGGAGTACTCGAGAAAGGCATTGGTGCCTGCGCCGAGCGCATCCGAAAAGAAAAACCAGGCGACAATGCCGGATATCATCCAGATGATATAGGGGGTGCCGTCCGGTCGATCGCCGTTTCTCAAGCCGACGGTAAAGACAAACCAGTAAATGAGTACCGTGATGAGCGGCTGCACAATGCCCCAGACCACGCCGAGGTAGGAGCCGCTGTACCGTGCCTTAAAGTCGTTCTTTACGAGCTTCCCTATCACCTTTTTATCTTTTTCAAAAAATACGCGAAGTCTGTTCATTCACTCTCCCCAATTGCCCGATTCCAAAATGCCTGTATCTCTTCCGGCGAAAAGCAGGTAGCAAAGCGTTTTCTTGCCGCGCGCGCCATAACTTTAATCCGCGCGGGATTTGCCGCGAGTTCTGCAATCCGTGCGGCAAACGCACCGCTCTCCGCGGCAAAATAGCCGCTCACACCGTCTTCTATCACGGTTTTATTATAGCCCACCGGAGAGAGAATCGGAACAACTCCGGCCGACATATATTGAATGGCCTTAAAGCCGCCCTTGCCGAGCGTATAGGCGCTCTCCGTGAGCGGCATGAGCCCTATCTCCGCTTCGCGGAGGGCTTCTATGCCGCGCTCGCGGCTCCAGCGTATGTTTCGCAGTTTCAGCTGCCTCACCGCTGCGCTGAGCGGCGCATTTGAGACCACCGACAGTTCCAAGCGCTTTCCCGTGTCCCGCGCAATCGTTTCGGCGGCTTGATCCAGTGCCGGAATGAGCGCTTCGAGATACTTCAGGTTATCGCGGGTGCCGAGCCAGAGGAGTTTTAACGCCGCACCGTCGCTTCCCTTGCTTGCAAGGAGACTCTCTGTCTCCTCTCCCCAAAAGGCGAGATCCGTGGTCGGGAGCAGCTTTACCTTCTCTCTTGCGGTTTCGCTCACTGTTTCCCTGAGGTAGGCGCCGGTCACGGTGATTGTGCTTGCCGCCGCTTCCAGCACGGCCTTTTCTCTCTTCGAGAGTTCGCCGTCCAGCGCAATGTTATCGTCAAAGTCCCAGTAGACTTTTTTCCCGCGGAGATACCGCTTCAAGATGAGCTCGAAAACAGGCGGACAGGCGCGCGGAAAAAAGCGCCGGTTTACTATCACAACTTCCGATTTCCAAACAAGGGCATCGAGCGCCATTATGCATAGCGTCGTGCCGAACGTAATACCTCCCATAAAGAGCTTTAACGCAAGCTTCGCGGCCTTGCCGTAACGCCTGCCGTAAAAGAGGCAGTAAACCCAGGTCGGCGTCATATTGACCCTGCGGCAGGGTTTCCCCCGCAAATACTGGTACAGGCGATAATACGAGGAGCCATCCTCCTCATTTTTCAGAAAAACCAGAGCTCTACGCTTCATCGTAGCGCGCATATATTTCCCTCATTTTGGTTTCGTTTGCCTCACGGGAAAACGCGCCGATTCGCTGTCTATTATACAGCCCGTAGGCCTCCCGTTTTTTACAATCCTCGAGCAAAATACTTACAACTTTTTCCCAGTCTGTCGCACGGTGCGGCGATAAGAGTTCCCCGCCCTCACCCGGCAGAATCAAATCCCGGTTGCCGCGCACCGCCGAAGCGACAACCGGCAATCCGGCAGCCATCGCCTCCATGACCGCGACCGGCAGCCCTTCCTGCAGCGAGGGAAATAAAAACAGGTCCGCAATGCCGTAAAAGCGGAACACATCTGTTCGGTAGCCGGGAAAGATGACCTGCCGTTCAACGCCGAGCGCCCGCGCCTTTGCCTTTAACTCTCCCTGCAGTTTCCCGTGTCCGAGAATAATCAGCGTGAGCGCCGGATTTTGCAGGCGCCGCAATACTTCGAGAAGCAGTGTCTGGTTTTTTCGCGGTATCATCTCCCCGGCTGTCAGCAGCACCCGCTGCCCGGGCAGGATGCCGAGTTCCTCCCGAAGTCCGGCATTCTCCGCACTGCCGCGCTGTACCGCCTCGATGTCGATGCCGACCCCCGGCAGGAGGTCGGTGTGCCGCGCGGAGAACTTTTTCCTCGCGCGCATATAATCCTCGCGGTTAATTAAGAGAAGGCTGTCCGTATAGCGTGACAAAAATTTTTCCACCGGATAATAGATGAGCCAGTTTTTCTTCGGCGCGCCGTCAAAAAAGTGAAACCCGTGCGCCGTATAAATCACGTTTCGAAGTCCGGTGCGCGCTGCCGCGACCCGCGCGCAGACGGCCCCCATCGGTGTGTGACAGTGGAGGAGCGAAACCCCTTCACGGCGAATGAGCGCCGTGAGTTCCCGCACAGCGCTCATATTCTGTACATTCCAAGGTTCCCTGGCAAACGCAATCTGGTGACAGCGTATGCCGGTGCCCTTTAACCTGTCATTGTTGTCCCCGTAGGAGGGCTTGTCAAAATTGGAGGCATAGTGCACTTCATAGCCTCTCTCCTGCAGGAGGCGCACGTTGTTCATCTCAAACTGCGGCACGAAGCCACTCACGGTTGTGACCAGCAGCGCCTTTTTGCTCCCGCTCATTTCTTTCCCTCCTCTTTCGGCGGTGTACACCTCAGTCAGAACTTGAACTCGCCGCTCAAATCCTCCGTCTGCTGCACCGCCGTCAGCTGCCCTTCCGCAACGCCCTCGGTCTTCTCTTTCATAAAGAGTATCTTCGGCGTCATGAAAATGAGCTTTAAATCGAGAAAAATCGAATAGTTGCGAATATAAATCAGATCGAGCTTTAACTTGTCATAGGGCGTCGTATTGTAAACGCCGTAAATCTGCGCATAGCCCGTGAGACCAGCCTTGACTTTGAGACGATAGTCGAATTCCGGAATTTCTTTCTTGTACTCAGCTGCGATTTCCGGCCGCTCGGGACGCGGTCCGACCATGCTCATATCGCCCTTTAGGATATTCAGCACCTGCGGGAGCTCGTCGAGCCGGGTCGCGCGGAGCACTTTGCCGACCCTCGTAATCCGGTCGTCGGCCTGCGCCGCGAGGCGCGCCACGCCGTCGGCCTCGGCATTGACCCGCATCGTGCGGAATTTCAGAATGTCGAAGGTCTTGCCATCCTTGGTCAGACGGCACTGCTTATAAAAAACCGGGCCTCTGTCCTCTAAACGAATCGCAATCGCAAAGAGCAAGAAGAGCGGCAGGCTCAGAATAAGCAGCGCGCCCGCACTCAGAATGTCGAGCACGCGCTTACAGAAGAGCTGATCGACCTGCAGGCCGTCGTTCCGGGAGAGTAAGAGCACGGTGTCAAAGAGCTTTAACTCGTCCGAACTCCGGATCAGCACATCGCTGATTTTCGGAATCATGTAGACGCGCTTATCCATCTCATAGCAGCGCTTGAAAATCAGGTTCCGATCGTGGCTTCCGAGGTCGCCTATGATCACACCGCCGTACTTCGGTACTTCTTCCATGATGCGCTCTATGCCCTCGTCAATCCGGATTGCGGCGGTCAGCACATACTTGTCGTCCCGCGAGTTCATCTTCTCGAGCACATGGGCGACCGAGCGCTTGCCGTAAATCAGCAGGAGCTGCCGCGGCGGGAAGAGCAGGTTATATGTCCACTGGAAAATGCTCGCCCAGAAAAAGACAAGCATCATATCCGCTGCGGTCAGCAAAAGAAACGGCAACGGCACATACCAGTGGCGCTCCACGAGCGCGAGCAGGAGGTAGCCGAAAACATTCGTCGCGAGAATGGCGAGAAACTGCGAGTAGATGATGTTATTCTTCCGGAAAAAGCCGATTTTCAGGCCGCCGTAGAGATTGTGAAAGACAAAGAGCAGGGTGCCGTAGAGACCGGTCATGAACCAGTTGCCCCGGCGCCAGAACGGCATGGTAATCACGCGGTTATAGTAGTGTGTCCAGAGCAGGTAATAGAGCCCGATCTCGACAAAGAGTATCACCGCCGCCGCGCCGAACTTAATGAGGCGCTTATAGCGTTCCATCTGTTCCATACTGTCACTCCGCCGCTCTCGCGACCGCAAGAAGCGCCCAGAGAACCGGGGCCGCGACCGGAACATTGATATTGACGATAGCCTGGAAGGCATAGCAAATCACCGCAATGCCGAGCGCGTTGAGATAGGCGCTGTACACCCGCGGAAGGCTCCCGTCCTGTCTCTCCCGCAGCGCTCTCGCCTTCGAAAAAGCGGCTCTCACGCTGAACACGAGGATACCGAGGTGCGCAAGCAGACCGAACGGTCCCACGGTGAAGAGATATTGCAGGTACTCGTTGTGGGCGGCGTCGTAGAACTGCCCGGTGATCTGATTCATCTCGTTCCAGCGATTCGTGACCATGTAGCCGACATAGGTGTCGGGGCCGCTGCCGAAGATGCGGTTCAAGAGGGGGAGCTTGCTGTACTCGTCAAGCGTCGCGCGCCACACATAGCCGCGGAAGGTGCCCCATTCATTCCGGAATTTCAGATAATCGCCGAGCATTCCGAACTTCGCGTGCACGGTCTCATAGGGCATGCTGTTCGCATAGACAAAGAGGCCGATCAGCGCGAGGAGCGCGAGTATCAAAACCGCCGCGTAGCCGCGAAGCCAAAGCGTCGCGTGCGGGCTCCGCACAACCTCCTTGCCCTTCTCGCGGTACAGAAGTACCAGCGCGAGTAGGCCGAGCACGGCGCCGATGACCGGCAGCCCCGGCAGTTTCCCGATGACGAGGAACAGACCGTAGATCGGGATCACCTTTCCCGCCTTCGCGATGCTGACTCCGGTCAGATAGTCGATGACCAGCAACATGGTTGCAAACAGCAGAAGGTAGCGCGCTCTTCCCTTCCGGCTCCGGAAGGCGACAAAGGGCAGTGCCCCGAAAAAGCCCGCAAGACTCAAGTAGCCGTTGTCCGAGGCGCCGGTAATCAATGCGAGCATCGCAATCAGATAGACCAGATAGTAGAATACGAGGCGTCCGGTCTTCTCTTCACTCAATGCAAACAGCGCGCCCGAAACACCGACGACAAGTCCGACATAGGTCGTATAGGTGTTCACATTGCCGAAGGTCGACATGAACATCGCATACTGCTCCGGCAGCATCTCGGTGCGGAAGCCGAGCAGGTCCATGTTGTAGAAATCCGTATAGCCGAGCAGGCAGACCAGAAGACCCACCGCGAGAAATACGGTCAGGTACTTTCCGGAAAAGCGCAGATTCCGGCTCACGATAAAATAGACCGCCGTGATCAGCGCGATGTAAAAGAGACCCACAAAGCGGCCGTCAAGCCCGGTCAGTGCCTGGAACCAGAACTTGCCGGAGAGCAAGGTCGCAATCAGCGCAATGCCGAAAAAGGCGAGCACCGAGAGGTCGGCCCGGTTTAAATCCTCCCGGCTGCCGAGCGGCCGGAATTTCCGGCCGCCGTCCAGATAGACGATGCCCATGCCGACCGAGAGCAGCAGCGCCAAGACAATGAACGTCACATCCTTGGTCTGCAGAATGTTGAAGTAGTGGTCGGTAAAAATCAGCGGAAAGAGCGCGAACATGAGCATGACCCATGCGCCCGCAAGCCAAGAAGCCCGACTGTCCTCCGCTTCACCCGGCTGTTCCCGCTTTGCCGCAACTTTCTTTTCCGCCCGCAGCGCATTGCTGTCCGCTTCTCGCAATCCCCCCGCACTGCCTGTATTTTTCTTTCTCTTACCCATGTTTCTCCTTTTTGCTCAGAGTAACGGCGTGAAGCCTCTCTCCTCCTTCTTTCCGCGCTGCTTTTCTTCGAGGTGCGCGACCGCGGCCGCGGCCGTCGCTTCCTCGGCAAACACTTCCTGCGAATTGAGCGGCGCTCTGCCGCGGCGGTTTTCCTTCTCGTAGCTGCCGTCCGGGCGGTAAATACTCGCCTTCACATTGTCGCGGAGTTCGGTCTCCAGATAGTGCTGTACTTCCTGGCGGATTGCGCTGTCCGTGACCGGAAACACAATCTCAACGCGGTTGTCGAGGTTCCGGCTCATCCAGTCGGCCGAGCCGAGATACAGTGTCTCCTCGCCGTCCGCATAGAAACGGAAGATGCGCGCGTGCTCGAGAAAATTGCCGACAATCGAACGCACACGGATGTTCTCCGAGATGCCCGGAATGCCGACCCGGAGGCAGCAGATGCCGCGGACAATGAGATCGATCTGCACGCCGTCCATACTCGCGCGGTACAGCTCCCGTATCATATCGGGATCCGAGAGCGAGTTCATCTTCGCCATGATGAAAGCGGGTTTTCCGGCGCGCGCCGCCGCGCGCACCCGCTCGATTTCGCGGACAAAGCGCTCGCGCATCCAGAGCGGCGCGACAATGAGCCGGTTCCAGAACAGCGGCTCCGAGTAGCCTGAGAGCATGTTAAAGACAGCGGTCGCGTCCTCGCCGAACTCACGCTTACAGGTGAGTAACCCCAAATCCGTGTAGAGCTTTGCGGTCGAGTCGTTGTAGTTCCCTGTGCCGAGGTGCACATAGCGGCGTATGCCGTCCTCCTCGGAGCGGACAATCAGTGTGATTTTCGAGTGCGTCTTTAGGCCGAGCAGACCGTAAATGACATGGCAGCCCGCCTTCTCGAGCATCTTTGCCCAGACAATATTATTCTCCTCGTCAAAGCGCGCCTTTAATTCAACCAGTACCGTGACCTGCTTGCCGTTATCCGCCGCCTTCGCGAGCGCCTGGACTATGGGCGAATTGCCGCTCACGCGGTACAGGGTCTGCTTGATGGCGAGCACATCCGGGTCCTTTGCCGCTTCCTGAATGAAGTTCACGACTGGGTCAAAGGACTGATAGGGGTGACTTAAGAGAATATCGCCCTCGCGGATGTTTGCGAAAATGCTCTTTTCGTTCACAAGCGCCGGTACCTGTTGCGGGACATGTTTCGGAAGTTTCAGGCGATCAAAGCCGCCGACGCCGTAGAGCTTCATGAGCACCGTCAGGTCGAGCGGGCCGTTGATAAAAAAGAGGTCCTCCGACTCAATCTCGAGCTCATCCTGCAATATTTTCAGGAGTTCTTCGTCCATGCCCTCTTCGACTTCGAGGCGAATGGCCTCACCCCACTGCCGCCGCTTCAACTTCTTCTGAATTTCAACCAGAAGATCAGCTGCCTCTTCCTCGTCCAGCTCAAACTCCGCGTTCCGCATGATGCGGAACGGATGCGCCGCGAGGATGTCGTAGTTTAAGAAAAGGGAGCTTATGTTCCGCTCGATGATTTCCTCGAGCAAAATAAAGGTCTTCTCTCCCGCCGGTCTGCCGGTGACTTCGGGCGGCAGTTCCACGAGGCGCGGAAGCACCGACGGCACCTGCACAATGGCAAAGTCCGGGCGCTGGCCGCCTTTTTTCTTCTTCTCCTCGATGCGGATTAAGGGCTTTACGTGCTCTTTTTTCCGGATGCGCGCCGCGATATTCAAGGTCTTATTCCGAATCAGCGGGAAGGGTCTCGAAGAGTCCACCGCCATCGGGGTGAGCACCGGGTAGATGGTGTCCTTAAAATAGCGGTCCACAAAAATCTGCTCTTTTTCCCCGAGTTCCTCGTGGCGGGCAATCAGATGCACCCCTTCCTTCTCGAGTGCCGGCAGCAGACTCCGCTTCAGGCTGTGATACTGCAGTTCGACCATCTCATGGGTCTCTTTGGAGATTTTCTTCAGCTGCTCCGCCGCCGTGAGTCCCGCGATGTCCCGCTTCGTGAAGTCTGCGAGCACCTGGTCCTTCAGGGAGGCCACGCGGACCATGAAGAACTCGTCCAGGTTGGAACTCACAATGCTCAGGAATTTGAGCCGCTCAAAGAGCGGAATGGTTTTATCGCGCGCCTCATTCAGGACGCGGAGATTGAACTGGAGCCACGAGAGTTCGCGGCACACATAGTAGTCGGGATTTGCGAGGTTCAGAGTCTTCTCCTGCCGCTGTCCCTGCTTTTTATTTTTTTTCTCGTTTTCTCTCTTCATACGACGCCGCTCCCAAGGCTTCTTCTCTGCCGGAATACCGGACTGATGCCGAACACATTGCTGAACGAGGGGATACACTGTCCGAAACTCAGGCGCTCCAGGGTCATGTCACCGCCGAAATCGGTCGCAACCAGCAGACTGCCGTCCTCCCGGAGGCGGATACGGTAGGCGCCCGCCTTCTGCTTGGCCGAGCGGTCCATTGCGTTCGCGAGCCGTATCACGGCCGCAAATTTGGCCGCCTTGAGCGGAATGTCGCGCCGCCCGAAGACATCGTCTTCATTTCGAAGAATCTGTACAATCAGCGCGTGTTCCTCGGTTGAAAGTCCCACAATCTCGGTCGCGCGGATAATGTCGCCGCTCGACTCGCTCGCATTGCCCATGTTCAGGAAGCGCCCGCAGTGATGCAAGGTCGCAGCAATCTCAAGGAGCAGGCGGTCGCGCGCCGTGAAGCCCTGCGCCTTTTTCAATGCGTCGAAAATCTGCAGGGCGCAGCCGACCGTGTAGCGGCGGTGCACCGTTCGCTCGCCGTAGCGCGTCGCGAGCTCCTGCACGGCCGCCAGAATATCCGCGTCAAAGTCGTGCGTGCGCCGCACCAGCTGTTTTTCAAAGGCGTAGTCCGCCGCGACACCGTCAATCAGACGGGTCCCGGGGAACCAGACCTTCTCCGCGCCGACGGTCTCCGCCATGCGCTGGTAGAGCACCGCTGCCGGCAGCAGGACACCCGTGGTCGCCGGATTTAAGTCGAGCGTCTCCTCAAGCTCGGCCTCAGTGCGCGCAATCACGTACTGGTAGAGTCCCTTCATCCTGTCAATGTCGGCAAAGCTCTCCTCTTCCGGATTCAGCTGCTGCGCGCGCATAATCTTGTCATAGAGCACGCGAATCGGGTCGCCGATTGCAATCAAGTGTCTCACACGGCGCCCGCAAAGATGCAGGTGCTCGTAGATGTCCAGTTCGTGGGCCACGGTCTCCTGCAGAATGCGTTCTCTGTCATCCCGCGCGGAGTTTAGCTGCTGCAGCGTGTCGCGGAGCCGGAGCGCACCGAGCCGCAAATTCTGTGTGCTCTGCATTTTTCCGGCCTCATAGAGATTCACCTGCATGGAGCCGAAGCCGACTTCCACAACGGCGGCTCCCTCATTCGCAAGCGCGTCAAAGCGCTCGCCGCAGGCAGCGAGCGCCTTCAGTACCAGCATGCGCTGTTCGGCATTCGAGAGAATCTGTACCGATAGCCCTGTCCTGGTTTTAATCTGATCCAGCACAATCGCGCTGTTCGTCGCCTCACGCATCGCGGACGTCGCGATGGCGCGGTACGCCTCACAGCGATATTCCGCGATGATGCGGGTAAAGTCCTTTAAAACGGTGATCAGTTCCTGTACGAGCGGAAAGCTGATCTCGCCGTTCCGGTAGGTGTCGGAGCCGAGCGCAATGACATGGCGCACATTGTCCACGAGGCGGATGCCGCCGCCCTTGCTGAGCTCATAGATACCCAGTTCGATTTCAAATGACCCTACGTCAATCGAAGCAAAGCGTTTTAACGCCATAGTTCCTCCTAGAAGCAACCCAGAATGCGCAAACTCGTGCTGAGGCGCTCCACTTCCCGGAGCGCGCGCTGCACCGTGCCTTCTTCCGGATTTCCCGCGAAATCGAGAAAGAAGCGGTACGCCCAGCTGACTTCCGGCACGGGGCGCGCCGCGAGGCGGAGCAGGTTAATTCCTTCCGCGTAGAGCGCGCCGAGCACATGGTAGAGCGCGCCCGCCTCGTGGCGGGTCTCCATCATGAGACTCACGGTCTTTGCGCTCCGCAAGTATAACTTTTCTTTTCCGACAATTAAAAAGCGGGTTGTATTCTCCGCGCGGTAGTTCAAAGTCGGAATCAGCACCTTGAGGCCGTAAATCTGTCCCGCATAAGCGGAGGCAATCGCCGCGGCGCTTCTTTTTCCCATTGCCTGCACCAGCTGGGCGGCGACGGCGGTATTCGAGACCGCGACCGCCTCGATCTCCGGGTGCTCCTCAAAAAACGACGCGCACTGCTTGATACCCTGCGGGTGCGAGTAGACGGTCCGGATGTCCGCAAGTTCTGCGTCGCCGCACGCGAGCAGCGCATGCCGGACCGGCAAGAGATACTCGCCGACCACCGAGACCTCGCGCTTTGCAAGCGCGTCGTAGCTGTCCGCGACACTGCCCGCGGTCGAATTCTCAATCGGGAGCACGGCATAGTCGCCCGTGCCTTCATCGACCGCGCGCACCGCCGCATCAAAGGTCTTCACATGCGAAAAGCCCGCCTCCGGATAGTTCGCAAAAAACCGCATGGCCGCGAGATTGCTGTAAGCCCCCTCGAGGCCCTGGTAGACAATGCGCGCTGCGTGCGGCAGGCGGTCACAGCGCTCGTAACCGAAGGTATCCTGACTCATGCGCGGCGCCGCTCCTCTTCGACCAGCATCTCGTGAATCCGCGCCGCCGTGTACTCGCTGACCTTTTTCTTCATCTCCTGCGGCAGTTCGGACGCGCGGAAGGGTTTGCCGAATTCAATCGTGATGTCGGTCGGTCGGACTGCCGGGAACTGATTCTCCCAGAGTACATCGGTGCCGTAGATTGCGACCGGCACAATATACGCATTCGCGCGCTCGGCAATTTTAAAGCTGCCCGCGTGGAAGGGGCTCAGTGCGGTCTGATCCGGATTCTTCGTGCGGCTACCCTCCGGGAATACCCAGATTGAGGTCCCGTTTTTCACGAGTTCCGTGCAGGTCTTGATGGTCTCCATGCCCTTCCGGATGTCCTTCCGGTCGAGGAACTGGCAGTGCAGAAGCTGCATCCAGCGGCGGAGCGACGGCACCTTATAGAGCCCGTCCTTCGCGAGGAAACCGGTCTGCACCGGGAGAATCGGATAGGTGCAAATGCTATCAAAATAACTTCTGTGGTTGCCCATAAAGACAACGCCCTCGTCCCGGGGGATGTTTTCGAGTCCCAGGACAGTCAGTTTCTTCCCGCCGAGTGCGGTCCGCGTGATGACGCCGAGTATCCAGGCGACATACCACTGCGCGCGCTCCGAGACGCGATGCGGGTTGAACAGCTGATAAATCCAAAGCACCAGGAGCACCGGGAGACCCAGAATCAGAAATAAAAAAATCTCTATGAAACAAAAAACGGCGCGAATCATACGCACTTCCTTCCCACGGCGATTGTATTTTTATCTATTTTACCACAATGTCAGGAAATTGACGAGACAGCCTCTCCGGACACAAAAATAAGCCCCGGTTTCCCGGGGCTTATCTCTTATATCAATTCTGTTGTGCGCATCTTTCAGGCGACCACTTCCGCCTTGAGACCGCCCTTCTTCTCGTCGACATCCATCCGAATCACAGCGCCCTTGTGAAGTCCGCTGTCGCTGCTCAGAATCAGCTTTGCCGCGAGGGTCTCGACATGCTTTTGCAGGAAGCGCTTTAACGGTCTCGCACCGAAGGCCGGATCGTAGCCCTCGTCCGCGACATACTGCTTGGCCGCAGGCGTAAGTTCAATCGAGATTTCCTGGTCCGCGAGGCGCTCGTTGGTCTCCTGTAAGAGGAGATCCACAATGCCGCCGATATTCTGCTTCGTGAGCGGCTTGAACATGATGATTTCATCCAGCCGGTTCAGGAACTCGGGACGGAAGTGCGCCTTTACATCGGCGTCGACCGCCGCGGCCGCCTCGGGCTTAATATTGCCCTGCTCGTCAATGCCGTCCAGAAGGTACTGGGAGCCGAGATTGCTCGTCATAATGATAATCGTGTTCTTGAAGTCGACGGTCTTCCCGAGCGAGTCGGTGATGCGGCCGTCGTCAAGCACCTGCAAGAGGACATTGAACACATCCGGATGCGCCTTCTCGACCTCGTCAAAGAGCACCACAGAGTAGGGCTTTCTTCTGACCGCCTCGGTCAGCTGGCCGCCCTCGTCGTAGCCCACATAGCCCGGAGGCGCTCCGATTAAGCGCGACACGGAGAACTTCTCCATGTACTCCGACATATCGAGTCGCACCATGGCGCTCTCATCGTCAAAGAGCGCCGCCGCGAGGCTCTTCGCGAGCTCGGTCTTGCCGACACCGGTCGGGCCGAGGAACAGGAAGGAGCCGATCGGCTTCGACGGATCTTTGATGCCCGCCTTGCTTCTCTGGATGGCCTCCGCGACCTTCTCGACCGCTTCATCCTGGCCGATGACGCGCCGATGCAGCGTATCATCGAGATGCAGGGTCTTATTCTTCTCGGATTCCGTCAGCTTTGCGACCGGAATGTTGGTCCAGCGGGAAATAATCTTTGCGATTTCATTCTCGGTGACCGCCTCGTGCACGAGCGAGAAGTCCTGCCCCTGCACCTTCGCCTCCTCGGCCGCAAGCTGTTTCTGCAGCTCGGGGAGCTTGCCGTACTGAAGCTCTGCGGCCTTGTTCAGGTCATAGGCCTGCTGTGCCGCCTGAATTTCGTGGTTCGTATCCTCAATTTTCTGCCGGATCTCGGCGAGCTTCGAGACACTTGCCTTTTCGTTCTCCCACTTTGCCTTGGCCTCGGCAAACGCTGCCTTCTTCTCGGCAAGCTCTTTCTCGATGGCCTCGAGTCTCTCTTTCGAGAGGTTGTCGGTCTCCTTCCGGAGCGCCGTCGCCTCGATTTCGAGCTGCATACGGCGGCGGTTCATCTCATCGAGTTCCGCCGGCAGAGAATCGAGCTCGGTCTTAATCATTGCGCAGGCTTCATCGACCAGATCGATTGCCTTGTCGGGCAGGAAGCGGTCGGTGATATAGCGGTCCGAGAGCACGGCCGCGCTGACCAGCGCGCCGTCCTGAATCTTCACATGGTGGTAGTTCTCATAGCGCTCTTTCAAGCCGCGGAGAATCGAAATCGTATCCTCTACGGTCGGCTGATCCACGAGAATCGGCTGGAAACGCCGCTCGAGCGCCGGATCCTTTTCAATGTACTTCCGGTACTCGTCAAGGGTCGTCGCACCGATGCAGTGGAGCTCGCCGCGCGCAAGCATCGGCTTTAACATATTGCCGGCGTCCATGCTGCCCTCGGATGCACCCGCACCGACAATCGTGTGGAGCTCATCGATGAAGAGTATCACCTCGCCCTCGCTCTTCTTGACTTCCTCGAGCACAGCCTTCAGTCTCTCCTCAAACTCGCCGCGGTACTTGGCACCTGCGACCAGAGAGCCCATGTCGAGCGCAAAGAGCCGCTTGTCCTTGAGTCCCTCCGGCACATCGCCGCGCACAATACGCTGGGCGAGTCCCTCGACGACAGCTGTTTTGCCGACACCGGGCTCACCGATTAACACCGGGTTATTCTTGGTCTTCCGGCTCAAGATGCGGATCGCGTTCCGGATTTCCTCGTCTCTGCCGATCACGGGATCGAGTTTCTGATCCCGCGCGCGCTCCACGAGGTCGTAGCCGTACTTGTTCAGCGTGTCGTAGGTTGCCTCGGGGTTATCCGAGGTGACGCGCTGGTTGCCCCGCACCGTCGAGAGTGCCTGCAGGAACTTCTCGCGGGTAATGCCGTAAGTCCGGAAGAGTTCCTTCAGGGCGCGGTTCGGATTCTTTAAGAGACTCAGGAACAAATGCTCGACGGAGACATAGTCATCTCCCATCGCCTTTGCCTCATCCTCCGCGCCGTTCAAAGCGCGGTTCAAGTCCGCGCTCACATATTCCTGCCCGCCGCCGCTCACCTTCGGGAGCTTTTGAATCAGAGCCTCACTCTCATTGAGAAAGGCTTCTTTCTGTATTCCCATCTTTGCGACGAGGCTTGCAATCAGGGAGTCCGAAACCGTCAGCAGCGCGCTGAGCAGATGCTCTTCGTCAATCTGCTGGTTGCCGTTCTGGCTTGCCAGCTTCTCCGCTGCGGCAATCGCTTCCTGAGATTTTTGTGTAAACTTGCTGATATTCATGCACTTCACCTCGCTTTGCTACGCGTGTTATACGCGCTATATAACATCCTTTGAACTGTGCTCAGTATAACAGCTATTATTAGCACTGTCAATAGATGAGTGCTAATTCTTTCGACTTTTTTCAATTTGGTCCGAGTTCCACCGAGAGAGCTCCCTCCTTCGCCGTGCTGTGCACCTGCCCCGCATGGCGGCGGAGGCGCTCCATCGCCTCGGCGTGCGGATGCCCGTAGGAATTGCCCCGCCCACAGGAAATCAGCGCACAGTCCGGCGAAAGCAATGCGAGAAAGCTGTCACTGCTCGCCCCCCTTGAGCCGTGATGCCCGACCTTCAGGAGGTCAATGTCCGTGAGCGCAGCGCGCTCGGCAGCCCGTTCGGGGGCGGCAAGCCGCTCCAGCAGTTTCTCCTCGCTCGGCTGTCCCGCATCGCCCGTAAAGAGGCAGCGCTTGCCGTTTGCCGTAAAGAGGAGGATTAAGGACTGCTCGTTGACTTCCTCCGGCAGCGCTTCCCGCGGCGGCCAGAGACAGTGAAAATTCCCGTAGACATCGCCCGCGCCCATAAAACAGAGTTCTGTCTCCGGATTCTCTCTGAGCGCAGCCATCAATTTCGCATAATGCGCATCGGTCTCCGCCGCCGGATTCAAAATGACGCGCTTCACCGGTATCCCCGAGCCCCTGCTTGCAAGGTAACTCAGTCCGTTCGTGTGGTCCAGATCCGCATGGGTCAGAAAGGCAGCGTCCACGGTTCCGAGCGCGCGGCTCTCGAGAAACGGCTCTATGACCTGTTTCCCGCAGTCCGGCCGCGAAGTGCTGCCGCCGTCTATCGTGATGCAGCGGCTGCCCTGTTCAATCACGATGGCATCGCCCTGGCCTATGTCGAGAACCCAGACACGGGGCACGCGGCTCCGGATCGGCAGGAGGCTAATCCCCGCGCCGAGTGCGGCGCAAAGAAACAACACGCGGCGCAATTCCCGCTGCCGCTTCTCTTTGGGACGAGAGTCTCTGCCGAGCAGCAGCCGGAAGCCGAGAGATAGGCAAACGCTGTAGACAGCCAGCTGCCATCCCCTAGGCCGCCCGAGCAGGATGCGGTGAAACGGCAGGCACGCCGCGAGACGACAGAGCAGAATCTGCGCACCGAGCGCAAGATGCAAAATTTGTCCGCAAAGCAGCGCGAGCGGCGGCGCGGCGAAGGCCGCGGCGAGCAGCACAAATCCGAGTAACAGCAGGGCACCTGTCATCGGAATGACGAGTAAATTGAGAAGTATACCATAGGGCGGCAGGGAAAAGAACCAGTAGGAAATGACGGGAAGGGTGACGAGAAAGACCGTGAGGCTCTGCAAAAACGCGGCACAAAGGTTTCGCTTTGCCGCAAAGCGCTCCGTGAGTGCCTTGCCGGGGCCGCCGATCGAAAAGACCGCGAGAAAAGAGAGCTGAAAGCCGCACTGAAAGAGTTGAAGCGGCGAGAAGAAAAGAAGAAACAGAAGGGCAAAGGCGGCAGCGCTCCGAAGATCATAGCTTCTGCCGAGGCAGAGCGCGAGAAAACCGAGGCCGAGCATCAGACTGCTCCTGAGAACGCCGGTGTCTCCGCCGGTCAATGCCGCATAAAGGCAGAGAAACAGCGCCGTGACGACAGCGCTCAGAGAAAGCCCGCACTTTTTCCGAAGCAGGCGGTAGAGCGCGAGTCCCAGAAAACCGGTGTGCAACCCGCTGATTGCGAGCAGATGCGCAATGCCGTTTTTCCGGTAGAGATCGTAGAAGTCCTCGCTGAGCGCGTGCTTGTCGCCGAGTAAGAGCGCGGCAAGATAGCCTGCCTCCTGTTCGGGGCAGACCGCTTTGAGCCGCTCCAGCGCGGCGCTTCGAAAGCGCCGGAGAGACTCCGCGAGCGGACTCGCCCTGCCCTCCACGGTATACTGCCGCACCTGCATGCGGTGCGTCACGCCGCGCGCGCGGCAATAAGCCCGGTAGTCAAATTCTCCAGGGTTGGTCGGCGCCGCAATCGGGCTTAAGCTGCCGCTCGCCGTCAATACACGCCCGAGCGCGAGGGTCTCTCCGTCGCTCTCCCGAAGCAAAAGGTACACGCTGCCGCAGCGGACGCGCGTCAGCTCGCCGCGCGGCTCGATTTCCGCAATGCGCCCGCGAAAGGTCGCAGCGGCTCCCTCGGCGCGCTGTAACTGCCGTTCGGCGCGGCCCGGCAAAAGGGCCGCCTGCAACCGAAGCGCCCCGGCGACTACGCCGAGGACAAGGACAAGAAGGATGCGACGCCTCACCCCGCGCAGAAAAAGCGCTAAGAGCACGGGGCAGAAGCAGAGTGGAAAAAGCAAGATTCCGCGGATTCCGGCGAGGCAAAGCAGCTCTCCAAGCACAACCCCGACTGCCAGTACTTCCAGCGGACGTCTCATATTCTGTTTTCTCCGAAATGAATTTTCTAAAGATGAAATAAATTTCCTTCAACCCGACTGCTTACTTCGATTCATCCGTCGCAGCGGTTTCGCTAGGCGAAGCGGTATTCCCGGGCAGACCCTTGCCGACATAGTCTAGATTCTGCTCAAAGAGCGCGTCGAGAGAGATGGCATCCCGGAACAGCACGGACTGCGAGCCCTCGACCGAAATGCGAACCCGCTGTACGGTTTTGAGTCCGGTCAAGGTGTCCACGAGCGCATAGAGGCTCACATCGGGACTCACGCCTGTGACCGGATTCAGAAATTCCTTGCTGAAATTCAGATAGCAGATGTTTTCATTGACCGAGATGCTGAGCAGCTTGGTCTCCGGCGGCAGTATGGCCTTGCCGCTGCCCCGCGGCCCTGCAATCAACTGCTCCACCGCGACCTGTTCGAGCAGGGTATTCGCGCGGTAGGTCACGCTACGGGTCTCCTCGGTGAATTTTTTGCCGTCCGCAGACGCAAAGTAAAGCGGCAGTTCCACGGTTTCGTAGCTGTTCACATCCGAGACGCTGTTCACGAAATCATTTTCGCCGAAGGGTCCCAGAAGACTGCCGTCCACCCCGGCGAGCGGCTTCCCGCCGCTGTAAATGCCGACATGTTCGACGCCTTTGATCTGTGCGAGCGTCTCAGTCAATGCCGCCGAGCAGAGGGTCTTCCGGTCGGTCTTCAAGTCCTGGTAGTTCTCATCAAAATAGATATAGAGCACCTTGTCGTCAAAACTGAAGGACTCGTAACGCGTCTTGTCTCCCGTCGCCGTGATCAGATCCTCGGCGCTCGGCACATGCAGAAACTGTTGCATGAGTTCGCCGACCAGTTGATTCTTGTCCGTGGTCTGCGTCTCGTAAATGAGCGGCGTCAGTTTGGTCGCCGTCTTGTCCAGATAGTAAATCGCATAGCGCCCCGCCGCCGGATCCGCGCCTGCTTTCTTTGGGCCGCAACCGCAGAGGCAGAGCAGGCAGAGCAGCAGGACGAGCCACCCTTTTTGTTTATTCGCCACGCGCCTCACCTCTCTTTCCCCGTTCTCTCCGGTTCTTCTTCTGCGAAGCCGCCTGGGCGGGCGTGCTGCTCTCGATATATTTGAGCGGAATGCGCACCAGGAAGGTGCTGCCCTTTCCGACTTCACTGGTCAGGCGTATCATACCCTGGTGCAGAAGGATGATTTCCTTCGTGATTGCAAGTCCGAGGCCCGTACCGCCGGTCTCACGGGAGCGCGCCTTGTCCACGCGGTGGAAGCGCTCAAAGACCAGTTCCTGCTGATCCTCCGGGATGCCGATGCCGTTGTCCTCGACGCGGATATAGCAGAACTGGTGATCCGCATCGAGCGTGACCTGCACATAGCCGTCCTTCTGGTTGCCGTTATACTTGATGCCGTTTTCGACTAAGTTCATGATGGCGAGCGAGAACTTCACCTCGTCCACCTCGGCCGTGACCTCCCGCACCGTGTGCAGGGTCAGCTCAATCTGATTTACTCTCGCGAGCGGGCGGAGACGCTTCAGAATCTGCTCGAGCATCTCGTGCATATCGGTCTCCTTCCGGTTCAGCACCGTGCCCGAGCGGTCCATGCGGACCAGACTCAGAAGGTCGTCGATAATCTTTGCCTCGCGGTCAATCTCCTTCGAGATATCGCTCATGAACTCCTTGTAGAGCTCCAGCGGCGCATCGCCCGCCGAAATCAGGGAGTCCGCGAGCACGCGCATCGAGGTAATCGGCGTCTTTAACTCATGCGAGACATTCGAGACAAACTCCTGGCGCGACTCGTTCAGCGCGCGGAGTTTCCGGAGTGTCGCGTTGACATCCTCGCTGATCTGCGCGGTCACGAGGTAGCTGTTCTGCTCGACCGTCTCATTCAGATTGCCGACCGACACCTTGCGGAGCGCCGCGCGAAGTTCCGCGAACGGGCGCAGAATCAGAGAGGCCAGTATCACGCTGAGCAATGCGAGCAGCAGCCCGACCGCCACCGTAAAAATGCGCAGGGTCTCACTTACCCCCTGCAATTCCGTGCGCTGCAATTCCGTGGACGAGATGAAGAGAAGCACCCCCTCCACCACTCTGTCTTCCGCCTTTACATCCAGGGAGTCGTAAATCGGCGTGGTCTGCACCATGTAGTACTTGTCGGCATTGTAGTTGGTCGCGTTCTCGCCGCGAAAGCTCCGTATCACCTCCGGCGCGACATGGTACCGCCCCTCGGCGAGATGGAAACTATCCTCTATGATGCGATAGTTCTGATCCACGACCAGAATGCGCCCGTGGTAGCTCTGCGCGATGATCTCGAGTTCCGAATTCAGACTGTTATCTTTTTTGTCCTGGTTGTGGAGATACCCCGTCCGGGTCAGCTTGGTCGACAGGATGCCGCTTCTCTCCTGCACTTCCGCCTTGTGGGTGTCCAGGAGACTTTGCCGGAAACTGTTGGTCGCCACCGACACAGCGAGACAGAGCGGCAGAAGCCCCACAAGAAGAAACAGCACAATGAGGATATTTTTGAGGCGCAGAGGCGGCAGCTTTTTCGGAAACGGCGGATGCTGCGGCATCGGAACACTCCTTTCTCGACTTGACCTTCGCGCTGCGGCGCAGCGCGTGTTACTCTTTATTCTACACAGCTTCCCGCAAAAAGGAAAGCTGCACAGCGCCTGTCGCAAAAAAGCCCGCTTTGTAGTATACTTTGAGTAAACAACGGCTGTTCCAAGCCGCGCGAAAGGATGACGCTATGCAAGTAAACGAACCTGCTTCCGACCGCACCTCGCGGGAGACCCCCCGCCTCTATGTGCGCCAGGAAGATCGCTATGAAGATTTGAGTTCCTCGGCCTCGGCCTTTTTGATTGTCGGCATCGTGATGAGCGTGCTAACGCTGCTAAGCTTCGGTCAACAGTTGCATCTCCCCTTCGCTCTGCCGACCACCGCACTGATGCGCTTTTTCTTCCTTGTCTTTGCGCTCGGTGCCTTCGGTCTCTACTGGAAAACGCGCCGGGAAGCTTCCCGCGCCTACTCGCACATCGAGGAGGAACAGCGCATCACCGAAGAACTGGAGCGCTGGTTCCTCGCAAGCTATGCGCCGGAGCAGATTGACCTCGAAATTCTCGGTGCAACCCGCCATCCGCTCCGCGCGGAGGCGCTCGCCCTGAAGCGCTTCGACTTTATTCAGGACTGCTTCTTACAGCGCTACGACGGCATGGACGAAGGCTATATTGAGGCTCTCTCCGAGGAACTCTACAAGAAACTCTTTGAGAGCGGTCACTACGGAAAAGCCGTCCTGAAGAAACCGGATGCATCCGTCAGCGCCGAGCAACACAGCGCAACGGCACCGTATAGCACGGAACCGCAGGACACAGCGGAAGCGGTTCCGACCGAACACGAAGCTGAGGCGGCAGACAGCGCTGAGACGCTGTCCGCCGCAGTGACAGCGACCGAAGATGCAGCGGCGGCTTCCGCTGAGACAGAAGCCGCCGCCTGCGACGAAGCGTCGGTCGAACATCCCTGAGGCAGAGCGGGGACACAGATTCTTTGATTTGAGACAAAAAAGTCAGGTCTTTCGACCTGACTTTTTTGTCTCTGTCTCTCTTTATTCGCTCCGCAACGCGTCGATCGGATTCAGTGCCGCCGCGCGCTTTGCCGGCATGTAGCCGAAAAAGAGGCCGATCGCCACCGAGACGGTAAACGAGATGAAAATTGCCTTCGGCGTCGCCGCAACGCTGTAGCCGAGGAACATCCCGACGATATTCAGAATCCCGCTGCCGATGCCGATACCGATCAGGCCGCCGAGCACCGAAGTCGTAATCGCCTCGAGCACGAACTGCTGTAAGATGACCCCGGGGCGCGCGCCGAGCGCCTTCCGGATGCCGATTTCCCGCGTCCGCTCGGTGACCGAAACCAGCATGATGTTCATGACACCGACGCCCGCGACAAAGAGTGAAATACCTGCAATGCCGCCGATTAACACCGACATCTGCGCCATCATCCGGTTAATCTGGTCGAGCATCTCGACCATGGCCATCAGTGTGTAGTGCTTTTTGTTGCGGAAAATACCGTGGAGATAGTCTCCGAGCGACTTTTTGGCGTTCAGAACAGCCGCCTTGTCCGTGCTGCTCGCCGCAAAGAGATAGGCCGAAGGCTGCGCTGTGTGCGCCATCTTGAGCGCCGTCGAATACGGCAGCAACAGCACATCGTCCGTGCCGCTCTCTTCCATCTTGCCTTTGCTCTTCTGCTTGAGGAGACCTATGACGGTCAGATTCACGCCGCTGTAGGTGACCTTTTCGCCGAGCGCGGCCTCCGGAGAGCCGAACAGCCGCTTCGCCGTGTAAGGCCCGATGACACAGACCTCCTGCTTCGAGAGCACGTCCGCGTAGCTGAGAAAGCGCCCCTGTTCCAACTGTTTGTCCACGAGAGACGCATAGCTCTCGCTGACACCCGTGATTACGGTGCCCTCGGACTTTTTGTTGCCGACCTTCAGGGTTCCGTCCCCCGGCGAGACCGTCGGGCTCATGCCGGCAAACAGATCCCTGTGGTCGGCGAGATAGGCATACATCTCATCCATGGTGACCGAGCGGCTCGGCTGGTTCACGACCGTGACATTGATATTCGTCGCGCCGAGATCGCCCCACTGAGAAATCTGACTGTTCAGATAACCGTTCATCAGGCTCACGAGGATGATGACAGAGGCCACACCGATGATGATGCCGAACATGGTGAGGGCGGAGCGCACCTTGTTGCTCCAGATGCTCTTTAAGGCGAGTTTAAATGATTGCAGCATAGTCCTCCGCCTTCCCGTCAAAGTTGATCTTTCCGTCCTGAATCCGCACGACGCGCTTCGCCTGCACCGCAATCGAATTGTCGTGCGTGATCATGACGATTGTATTGCCCTCTTTGTGCAGCTCCTTGAAAAAGTCCAGAATCTGACGGCTGGTCTTCGAGTCGAGCGCACCGGTCGGCTCGTCGGCGAGCAGGAGGGACGGATTTCCGGCGAGCGCTCTCGCAATCGAGACGCGCTGCTGCTGACCGCCCGAGAGCTGGTTCGGCATATTTCGCGCCTTGTCGCCGAGCCCCACACGCTCCAGTTGCTGCAGGGCGCGCTCTTCCCGCTTGTCGCCCGGCACATGCGCGTAGAGGAGCGGGAGCTCCACATTCTCGAGGAGGTTTAACTTGGGCAGCAGGTTGTACTGCTGGAAGATGAAGCCTATCATGCGGTTCCGGATATCCGCGAGCTCGTTCTGCGTCATGTCGCCGACATCCTCCCCGCCGAGCAGGTAGGTGCCGGAAGTCGGCACATCCAGCGCGCCGATGATATTCATGAGTGTGGACTTGCCCGAGCCGGACTTGCCGACAATCGCGACAAATTCGCCCATCCGTATCGTGAGGTTTAAGTGGTCGTTTGCGTGCACGACCTCATCGCCCATCACATAGGTCTTGCAGATGTCCTTCATCTCAATCAGAACTTCGCCCTGGGGGATGTGGACCGTCTTAATTCTGCCCATTCGCGTCACCGCCCTGCGCTTCGCCGCCTGCCGTGTCGCCGTTCGCTTCACCGCCGCTTCCGCCGGCCTCGCCCTCCGCGCTCTGTCCGCCGTTCATGTACATACTCATGCTGTCACTCGTGTCCGGTGCCTTGGGCTGCACATAGACTTCATCGCCCGCCTTGATATTGTCCGAAGTGATCTGCACCTTGTCGCCGTTGATGAGACCGGTCTCGACCGTGACCGCGCGGAAGCCCGCCGGGACCTCGCCCTTGGCCTCGGTGACCGAGTCGTCCTTCACATAGACCTGGTTGTCCCGCATGAGCGCATCCGCCGGAATGCAGAGCGCGCCCGAAGCCGAACCGATCACAATCTTCGCGTTGATATTCATGCCCGGCAGGAGTTTCTCGGTGTTGTCGAGCGTGACCGTCACCGGATAGGTCGAGACACCGCCCTGGGAGCTGCCCTCGAGGCTGATATTCGTGACCGTGCCACCGAAGGTCTCGCCCGGAATTGCATCCGCCGTGATTTCGACGCGCTGTCCCACCTGAATTTTCGAGATATCCGTCTCGTCAATCGCCATCTTAAAGGTGTAGGCGCTCATGTCATAGATGGTCGCGAGCGTCGTCGCGGACTTCGTGCCGCTCATGCCCGCGCCGCCGAGCTTATCGCCCACCTTATAGCTCTTTGTGATGACTTCGCCGTCAATCGGGGATTTAATCGTGTAGTTGTCGAGCGTCTCCTTGGCGCTGTCCACGCCCTTCTGCGCGCCTTCGACACCGCTCTGCGCGCTGTCGACCTTGTCCGAATAGGTTTCGAGCATGTCCTTCACGGACTTCGGTGTCATCGTGAAAATCGGCGTCCCGGGCTGAATGTAATCGCCGACATGCACCAGAATCTTCACGCTGTCCGCCGCGCCCGGCAGATCCGCCGCCATATTGGTCGTGTAGTGCGCCTCAAACTTTCCCTCTTCGACGCAGCGGAAGCCGTTGATCGTCGCGCTGACCGAGGTGTTGCTCGTCAGACCGCCCGGGTTCTTCAGGGAAATTGTCACATCTTTCACAAGGCGGCCGCCCGTCAGGGTTCTCTCCTGCGCGCCGACCGCGACCGCCGTGCCCTCGACCTGCTCCTGCGTGTCCGAGAGCGTCAAGGTCGCCGGGGCGCCGGCCTGAATCAGATCCGCCTCGCCCGAGAGAAACGGAATGCGCACATTCATGCTCGTCTCATCGGTCAGGTCGACGAGCGTCGCGCCGCCCGAAATTTTTTCGCCGTCGGTCACATAGACCTTGGTCACATAGCCCGCGCGGGTCGCCTTATAGACCCCGTCGCCGTACTTGCTCTGCGCGTCCTGCAAGTCCGCCGTCGCCGAGGCGAGGCTCTTCTGCGCCCGCGCGAGTGCGCTCTCCGCGCTCTTCATCTCCGAGGCCGCGAGCTTGTCATCGATCCGGTAGAGAATCTGATCCTTCGCGACATGGTCGCCGACCTCAAAATTCGCCTCGGTGATGGTGCCGCTCTGCACGAGCGCGGTAATCGAATAGGTGTCCTTTGCGGAAATGGTGCCGGTCGAGGAAATCTTCTGGGTGATGTCCTCGACGGTCGCCTTGCCGGTGTCCACCGCCATGCTTGCCGCCGCCGCTTTTTTGGCCGCCGCCATGCGGCTGTGCACAAAGGCACCGCCGAGCCCGAGAACCGCGAGCGCGATGACCGCGCGCCGGATGTTCCGCTTTGCCCCTCTGCTGAGCCCTTTCTTCTTCGGCTTTACTTCTTCTGCCACTGCCTGCCCCCTTTCCGCTTACGGCTCCACATAGTCCACGACGCTGAAGCTCTGGCTTGCCTCGCCGTCTTCGGTCGCCGCGCCGTTTCCCGCAACCTGGTAAATCAATACGACATGGTCGCCGACCTTCACGCTGCCGTAGACCGAGAACACAAACTGCATCTCGGTCGAATTGAGCTGATAGACATTGCCGTCGTCCAGCTTGACCGCGCTCGGCGTGAGCGTATTTGTATTCTGATAATAGATGGCCTCGACCACACCGCGCGCCACGCGCTTGTCGGCATCGGAATCGGTGTCCGCATTGTAGGCCCAGACCGTCTTGGTCTGCGAGCTGTAGTAGATGACCGCGTACTGCGCCGCCGCGGCGTAGAGCGCTTCTTTCTGCACCTCTCTGCCGTTCATAAAGATGGTCGCATCGTCCAGGCGGAAGGGGATGATGTTGTCGACCTGGGTGCGGCTCTCCGCAACCTTCGGGCCGCGCGTCGTATTGTCCGCCATCTTGAGCGCGTTCACCTCGCCGTTCGAATCGACCTCGGCATTCAAAACGCCCGCATAGACCGTGCCGCTCTTCTGCTTTGCCTTCAGGAGGTTATAAAAGAGATTCACACAGTCCGCCTTCGTGAGTTCGGTCTGCGGGTCGCTGTAGCCGATGTTTTCGTTTAAGTCGGAATTCGCATACTGCGCCATGCGCTTGTTGAACTGGTCGCCCGCAAAATCCTCCGCCGTATAGCCGAGGAGACCCAGCACACCCTTTGCCGCCTCGTTTAAACGCACGGGCTCGGACGGCTTAAACTTGCCGCCGAGATAGCCGGTCATCCAGCCCTGCTCCGCCGCAAGACGAATCGAAGCCGCATACTCATCGCCCGACTTCACATCCGCAAAGACCGAGACATTGCTGGTCTTCGTGAGCACACTGCGGTAGGCAGAGGCTCTGACCAACATCTGCGCGAACTGTGCGCGCGTCACCTTTTCCGACATGCCGCCGGTGGTCGGCATAATGCCCGAGAGCGCTATGACCTGACGGCGATAGGCAAAGTTACTGCTTGTATTTGCATAGACACTGAGCGGCGAGGCCACGGTGCTCACCACCGCGACCGCGCTCAGCAGGCATGCAAGGGATTTTCTTCCACGAATCATTCCGGTACCTCGCTTTGCTGTTGTTAATCCGTTATAACGAAGCCATTTTACCATAAATAACAAGCATCCATCAAAAACGGTCATTGAAAGTCCGTAAACTTTTTGTAACCCCGCCGTATGTCGCCTTGCAGAATAGCTTACTATCAGAATAATACACCGTTACTCTGCCCCTGTCAACATCCTTTGCCGCGCCTTATCTCCCATACCGGACGCGCGCTCTCCTTCCGATTCCTTTCTCTTATGCCTTACTGCTTCGGATACAAGACAGCAGCTCGTTTTCCGACAAAAAAAGAGCGGCACCGCCGAAGCGATGCCGCCCTCTGTATGAAGCCCACCAAAAGGCTCAGAGTGCCTTGTAGTTTACGATTTTTCCGAATTCCGGCTTTAAGGACGCGCCGCCGATCAGGCCGCCGTCGATGTCCGGCTCCGCGAGCAGCTCCTTGCAGTTCTTCTCGTTCATCGAACCGCCGTACTGAATGCGGATTTCCTCGGCAATCGCCTCGCCGTAGAGCTCCTTCACGGTCTCGCGAATGCCGCGGCACACTTCCTCTGCCTGTGCGACGGTTGCGGTCTTGCCGGTGCCGATTGCCCAGATCGGCTCATAGGCAATCGTGACCTTCGCCGCATCCGAAGCGCTGACGCCCTGAAATGCAAGCTTTAACTGCATCCGAATGAAATCCATCGTGACGCCCGCCTCCCGCTGCGCAAGGCTCTCGCCGCAGCAGAGAATCGGCTTAAACTGGTGCTCGAGGAGCTTTAAGAGCTTCTTGTTGATAATCTCATCGGTCTCATGGAAATACTCTCTCCGCTCGGAGTGGCCGATGATCACATACTCGACACCGGCATCCTTTAACATCGCCGGGGAGGTCTCGCCGGTGAAGGCGCCCTTCTCCTCGAAGTAGACATTCTCCGCGCCGAGATGCACCGCCGTGCCCGCAATCACTTCCTTGACCGGGAAGATGTCGATAAAGGGCACGCAGTAGACCACGTCCACCTCCGGGTTCCTGACGAGCGGCGCCAGGGTCGTCGCCAGTGCCTTCGCCTCGGTCGGCGTCATGTTCATCTTCCAGTTTCCCGCAATTATCTTTCTTCTCATGTTTCGCTCCTTCAGTCCTTGTTGTCCGCCGCCGCGACACCCGGAAGCTCCTTGCCCTCGAGGAACTCGAGCGAAGCGCCTCCGCCGGTCGAGATGTGCGTCATGCGATCCGCGAAGCCGAGGCGCTTCACCGCGTTCACGGAGTCGCCGCCGCCGACTACGGTCGTCGCATCTTTCAGCTCTGCGACTGCCTTGCAGATTGCCAGCGTGCCCGCCGCAAACGCCTCAAATTCAAAGACGCCCATCGGGCCGTTCCAGACCACGGTCTTTGCGCCCTGTAGTGCTTCGGTAAAGCGCGCAATGCTCTTCGGTCCGATGTCGAGGCCCATGTAGCCCTCCGGAATCTCATCCACCACCTTGTGCGGCGCATCGGCCGCAAACTTCTCCGCCGCAACATGGTCCACCGGGAGCAGGAGTTTAACCCCCTTCTCCTCCGCCTTCTTCAGCATATCGAGGCAGTAAGAGAGCTTATCCTCCTCGCAGAGCGAATTGCCGATGCTCTGTCCCTCTGCCTTTAAGAAGGTGTAGGCCATGCCGCCGCCGATAATCAGTGTGTCGACCTTGTCGAGCAGGTTATTGATCACGTTCAGCTTGTCCGAGACCTTTGCGCCGCCGAGAATCGCGACAAACGGACGCACCGGGTTCTCGACTGCCTGGCCGAGGAAACGAATCTCCTTCTCCATGAGGTAGCCGACCACATTCTCCTTGCAGTGCTTCGTGACGCCGACATTCGAGCAGTGTGCGCGGTGTGCGGTGCCGAACGCGTCATCGACAAAGATGCCGTTGTCGCAGAGCGCCGCGAGCTCCTCCGCGTACTTCTCGGCTGCCTCGTCCTTGCCGTACTTGGTCTCCTCGCCGCGGTAGCGCGTGTTCTCAAGGAGCAGAACTTCGCCGTCCTTCAGTTCCGCAGCTGCTTTCCGGGTCTCCTCGCCGGTCACCTGCGGGTCCGAGATAAACTTGACCGGGACACCGAGGCGCTCGGAAAGTGCCGGTGCGACCGGGGCAAGGCTCATCTCCGGCAGCGGCTCGCCCTTCGGCTTGCCGAGGTGGGAGCAGAGAATCACCTTTGCGCCCTGGTCGAGGAGCTTCTTGATGGTCGGCAGCGCGCCGTCGATGCGGTTATAGTTCTGAATCACGCCGTCCTTCAGCGGAACGTTGAAGTCGCAGCGCACCAGTACCTTTTTGCCCTTTAAGTCTTTGAGATCGTCTACGGTCTTCTTGTTTAACATGCTTGTCCTCCGTCTTTGTCATAAAAAAGCGGGCCCGGTCCAAAGACCGGACCCGCGAGAGTCGCCTTGCAAAAGCAGATGCTTACAGCTCTGCGAAGTACTTAATCGTGCGAACCATCTGGCTCGTGTAGGAGTTCTCGTTGTCATACCAAGAGACAACCTGCACCTGATAGCAGCCGTCTGCGATCTTGCTGACCATGGTCTGGGTCGCATCGAAGAGGGAGCCGTAGCGCATGCCAATCACATCGGAGGAGACAATCTCGTCCGTGTTAAAGCCGAAGGACTCGTTTGCCGCTGCCTTCATCGCTGCGTTGATCTCTTCCTTCGTGACCTCATCCTTCGCGACAACCGCGACCAAGATGGTCGTGGAACCGGTCGTGACCGGGACACGCTGTGCGGAACCGATGAGCTTGCCGTTCAACTCCGGAATGACCAGGCCGATTGCCTTTGCGGCACCGGTGGAGTTCGGGACAATGTTTGCTGCGCCTGCTCTCGATCTTCTGAGATCGCCCTTTCTCTGCGGGCCGTCGAGAATCATCTGATCGCCGGTGTAAGCGTGAATGGTGCTCATGATGCCGGACTGAATCGGCGCGTAGTCGTTCAGTGCCTTTGCCATCGGTGCGAGGCAGTTCGTCGTGCAGGAAGCTGCGGAAATAATCTTGTCTTCCTTGGTCAGCGTCTTCTCATTGACGTTGAACACGATGGTCGGCAGATCGTTGCCTGCCGGTGCGGAGATGACAACCTTCTTTGCGCCTGCCTCGAGGTGAGCCGAAGCCTTCTCCTTCGAGGTGTAGAAACCGGTGCACTCCAAGACAACATCGACATCCAGAGCCTTCCACGGAAGGTTCTTTGCGTCTGCCTCCTTGTAAATCGTAATCTTCTTGCCGTCGACGGTGATGGAATCCTCACCTGCCTCGACCGTGTGCTTGCCCTCGCCGATCTTGCCGAGGAAGCTTCCCTGCGAAGTGTCGTACTTCAGAAGATGTGCGAGCATCTCCGGCTTCGTGAGGTCGTTGATCGCAACGACTTCATAGCCCTCGGTCTCAAACATCTGACGGAACGCAAGACGTCCGATGCGTCCAAATCCGTTAATCGCAACTTTAACCATGGCTTTTATCCTCCTGTATCTGCTGCGGAACTGAATTAACTTTCTATTTCATTCTAACCGTGTACCCACAAAAATGCAAGGAAGGAAATCCCGTTTTCTTTAACTGTGCATCCACCAGTCCTGGCTACTCACATAGTCGTAGTAGCGCTGAATCGGCGTAATTCTGCCGTTCCGGATTTCAAAGATTTCCCAGACCACGCCCGGCCGGTTGGTCGGCACATGGTAGGTTGCCGCGAGGCCCTGGTCCGTGTAGACCTGCACGGTCGCGCCCGAGTTAGAGAGCTCGTAGCTCTGCATATTTTCCCGCACGCCGTTCGTAAAGTCAAAGACACAGTACTTGTAATAGTCCTCGGCGGAGAACTGCTTGATGGTCACGGTCTCCGGCCCGTAGGAACTCGTGTCGTCGACATCGAGGTCGTTGCCGAAGGTGTCTTCCTTGCTGCCGAACCAGACATGCGAGGTCTCGGTGCCGCGCTGCGTAAAGAGGTGGGAGTCGAGATCCGCGGGCACCGCGCCCCAGGTCAGGACAATTGACACCTGCCCCGAACCGACCGTCGGGGCCGCAAAGAACTCCCGCTCGGTCTCGCCGTTTTGCCGCGCGACCAGTGTGTCGTAGACCGTCTCGTAGCCGCTCGCAATCAGCTCGACCGTGTAGACGCCCGCCTTCAGCTGTACATCCGCCTCGCCGGACGCATCAGCCTTTGCGGTCGCGACAATGGTGCCCGTGCGGTTATTGATGCCTTCGCGCAGATTGATTTCCGAGGCGATGACGGTCTGCATGCCGCTCCGGCTCTCGTTGTAGTGGAGCGCATCGCCGAGTTTCAGGCGATAGTCGATGGTCGCGCCGCCGCGCTCAAAGAGGTATGCCGGCGTCTGGTAGGCAACCAGCTGGTCGCTCTCGATGCCGATGCCGTAAATTTCGCAGGCCTGATAGGGCTGCTTTGCAATCTGCAGCATGTACTGTCTCGCCTCGCTCGGCACATAAATCTGGTACTTGCCGTCCGCATCGGTCTGACTCTCGTAGAGCAGTTTGCCGTCCTCGTTCCGGTAGAGCCGGACTGCCGCCGCCGCTATGCCGTTGCCCTGCTCGTCGTAGGCATAGCCGCTGATGCTCGTCAGGTTCTGCGCGTTCATCACGGTCTCATAAGTATTATACGCGGCATTCAGCATAATCGATTCCCGCTCGTCGAAGGCGCGCCGCATGTCGGCACTCTCGTTTTGATAGAGGAAAATCGTGTTGGCGGGCCAGGACTTCCGGAGCCGCTCGGCCTCCGTCGCATTGGCCGCGCAGTTCCACTTGAAGCCGCCGTCCCGGACTTCTCTCCAGGTGAGCAGCGTGTCGCTGCCGAAGAGGAAACGCTGCCCCGGCTTCTCCGGCACCGCATAGCCCGCGACATAGTTGTCAATGTCGTACTGGTAGACAAAGCGCGGCATGCGGTTCGCATCGTAGTAGTACTCCGTGACCTGCAGGCTTCCGCTGACCAGGTATTCGATTGCGACAATCTTGTTTGCGACGCCGTCGTTCGGGTTGATATAGATGACATAATCAATCCGGTTTCCGGTCGCCGCGTTGATGAGCTGCTTTTGCTCGAGGCGGCAGAGGTTCTTGTTCACATAGCCCGGGCGGTTCTCATAGCCCTCGAGCGTGTAAAAGACATCCGAATTCCAGCTCTCGCCCGGATTTCTGGTGCCGACCGCATGGTTGACCGCCGACAGGTCAATGCGCTGAGCAGCCGCTGCCGTGCTGTTTAACTCTGCGATTTTTCGTTGCAGGGTGCCGAGCTCGGTATTCTCGGCCGCAAGCACCAGCTTCTCCTCGCGCTTTGTGCCCTCGCTCCCGCTCTCCGCACTGCTCGCCGCGCTCTCACTGTCTGCGCTACTCTCGCCGCTTTCCGCTGCGGCCGCCTTGCCGCTCTCCTGTGTGTCCCGCTTCGCAAACGGGTCGTTTTGCCCGGACGAACCGCCGGGCCCGAGCCCCGAGCCGATTCGTATGCCGAGAACCACGCCGAGCCCGGCGAGCAGCAGAAAGAGCGGAATCAGAAGCAGCCCCTTTTTCGACTTCCCGCCCTCTTTCTGTTTCCCTTCCGGCGGTGTGGGCGCGGACGGCTCAGAATATTCCACCTTTTTCTGCTCCGCCGCTTTCTGTTCCGCCGCTTTCTGTTCTGTCGGCTTCTTGTCCGCGTCTTCCGCTGTCGCTACCGCCGCTTCGACCTTGCTCTCTTCTGTCTTTTCGGACGACTCGACTTTCATGCCGCAGTTCGTACAAAATTTTGCCCCCGACTTTAACTTACTCCCGCAATACCTGCAATACATCTCTTTTCCCCCGCTTTTTTCAGAGCGCGCCGATAAACTTCGAAATTCCCTGTTGTGGCGTTATGCCGTCCAGCAGTTCATCATCTATGTTCTCTTCCTCCCCGGTCGGCAGTGCCGCAGTGCCGGTCTTTGAGGCCTTCAGGGTAAAACTTCCGAGCTCATTCTTCAGCTCATAGAGCGAGTTTGCGCCCTCGTTTCGCACCTCGAATTTGATGCCGTCTCCGTCCTCGTCGCCGCAGGGCAGCAGACGGTATTTCCCGCAGGGCAGACCGAGCACACTCTTTTTCTTAAAGTCCGCATTGCTGTACTTGAGCGCAAAGCTCTCGGTGTGGAACCACCAGCTGAAGCGGCAGGCGATGGTGCCGTAATAGCCGCCCTTCTCCAGATCCCGTTTTTCCGTGAGCACCGAGTCGAAGACTTTGACCCCGCGGTACAGCTTGCTCTTATCCGTATCCCGCTCATAGCAGAAAATCTGCGTGTCGCCGCCGTCCAGCTGGAGGAGAATCGCGCGAACTTCCTGCCCCTCCGTCACGAGTTTCCAAGTGAACTTGCGGTCTTCCAGGCGGTTCGCATAGGTCTCCGCATTGTCACGGAGCCTGTCCGCGAGATCCGCAAACTTGACACTCCGTCCCGGATGCTGACCGCTCGCCTTTAAAAACTGCTCGCCGATTTCCTGCCGTCTGTCATACCAGGCAGCGAGCGCCCTGTCCTTCTCCATCGCATCCGCAATGTTCCGAAACAGGCGCTCCAGCTCTTCGGCATTCGGCTCCCAGCTGTAAATCGTATAGTCCTTCTCGAGCGAATGCTTTAACTCGGGCTTTAAGACGCGCGAGCGGTAACTCCGTTTCTCGGTCTTCAGATTGTTGCGGTTGACGGCCGCCGCCACAATTTTTCCGTAGCGCTTCAACGTAGCGGCGCGGAGTTTCTTCGGGAACTGTAATTCCGCAAACAGGGAAGTGCTGAGCCGCGACTCGCTGCCGAGTTCCTGTAATACCTCCGGATATCGCGTCACATAGACCTTGTCGCTCTTTTGCGGAAGGCGAAACCCGAGGCGGTCCGGATCGATGAAGCAGTCCGCCTGCAGTACCGGGTCATCCCCGCGCCCGAGCTCCAGGTTTAAGACAGCCTTTTCAAATTTCTTGCCGATAAAAATGCGCGCCTCGCTGCCGTCCCGCAAGATGCGCTCGTACGGCCCCGAGAAAAGCCCGCGCCGCGTGAGCGCTGTCACCTGTCTATCCGAGAGCTCTGTCGTGAGCTGAAAATCGCTCGAGAAACCGTTCTCAAAGACTTGCTCCACCCCGTTTAACACCGCGGCCTCCTTGGAAAGCGCTCGGAACTGTTTGGCAAGAAAGCGCTCCCCGGGCGATCCGAGGTTCCGCGACACGGTGCGCGCGCCAAAACCGATTGCCAGTCCCAGTACGGCGAGGGCAATGAGTGCGGCGGAACCGATTTTTTTCTTCTTTCCCGCACTGCCTTCCTCCGCGGCAGGTTCCGCCGTTTCCCTGTGCGCCGACGCGTCCTTTTTCTCCGCTGCAGCTTCCTCCTGAACCGGCGCTTCCGATACTGCCGCCTCTCTCGCGACAGGCTCTGTCGCCTGCTCCTGTTCCGCCTCTTCCGTTTCTGCCGCCGCCCCCGTCTCCGGGTTCTCTTCCTCGAGTCTCGCACCGCAGTTCGCGCAAAAGAGCTCCCCTTCCCCCGTTTCGCTGCCGCAATGCCTGCATCTGCCCATGCTCACTTCCCCCTTTTTTCAATCCGAGCCCTTCTGTTCCCCCGTTGCGTGCAAAAAGGCGCCTGTGTCCAAACGACACAGACGCCTTGCGCAAAATCTCTGGCAATGTTGTCAGGACTTTCTCTGTTATCTTAACATTTGTTATAGTAAACTTCAATCTTCTCGTCTCTTTTGGGCCTTGCTTTTTAGTTATTTCCACAAATCCCATCTGTTTCTCCGAAAAAGTGCAGCTTCGCCCCGCTTTTCCCTCACCGCTCAGAGTTTCTCGATGATGTCCGAAAACTTCTCCTTCGGCAGACTCTTGCCGCCGCTGCCCGACAGTTCGTCACTGATATCCACTTCCCGGCCTGTCGGCTTCTCGGCGCTGCCTTTCTGCGTCGCCGTCAACGTGAATTTGTCGTAGCCGTCGTCAAGCTCGTAGACGGAGCGCCCCCACTTCTCCTTGACCTCAAACGTATACTTTTGGTCAGGCCGGTCCGCATCAAAGTAAGTGTAGCGATAACTGCCGTTTGGCAGTCCGAGCACCGAGGGCTTTCCGTCAAGCGGCACCTTACTGTAGTACAGCCGGAAGCCCCAGAGCCAGGCATCGTCGAACATCGCGAGGCGCCCGATGACCCGCCCCTCATAGCTGTTCTCTTTTTTGCTGCGCTCTTCGGCAAAGGTCCCCGGAAACCAATCGCCGCCGATGCCGTGGTAGAGCGTATCGCCGACCTGATCCCGCTCATAGCAAAAGAGCGGTCTCTCGCCGTTATCGATCACGCGTATGGCCGCAACTTCCCGCCCCTTCATCACAAGCTTCCAGCGCAGGTTCCGCTTTTCCAGCGTCTCCGCCCAATCCGCCGCGTGCTTCTCGACATAGTCGGCGACATTCGAAAAGTCGGCTGCCCTGCCCTGTCCCATGCCGAGTACCGTGGCAAGCTCCTTGCCCGCCTCCTGCCGCCTGTTATACCAGTCGGCAAAGTCTTCGTCCTCCCGCATCTCGGCCGCGAGACTCCGGAAGAGCGTCTCCAGCGTCTCCCGATCGGGCTTCCAGGTGTAGACCATATACTCGCCCTTCATCTCGTGGTTCAGCTGACGCTTCAGGACACGGGCGGTATACGCCCGCTTTTTGACCTGAATCTCCTTCGGTTTGACCGCTGCCGCGAGCACACGCCCGTAACGCGCCGCAGATGCGGAGAGCAGCTCCTTCGACGGCACCAGCGTGGCAAGATCCGCCGTGCTGAAGCGCGCCCCGCCGCTGTACTGCCCCAGCGCTTCCGGATAGTTCAGAACAAAGACTTGCTCGCCAACCTGCGGAATCCGGTAACCGAACTTCTCACTGTCCAGAAAACAGTCAAAGTTGAGCTTCGCGCTATCGTCGGTGCCAAACTCCAGATTCAGTACGGCGGTCTCTAGATGTCGCCCGAAATCCACCTTGGCCTGAATGCCGCGCTGCAGAGCCTTCGCAATGAGTATATAATCCTCATCGCCGCTCCGCGAGATTGCGAGCAGTCTGCTGCGCGACATTTGCATGCTGAGCACAAAGTCGCTCGAGAAACCGTTCTCAAAGACCGCGCCGAGGCCTTCGAACGGCGCAGCCTCCTGCCGCAGCGCCTCCGCCTGCACGCGGACAAAGCGTTCCCCCGTCATGGCCGTCATGCGGTGCACCAGCACAGCCGCGCCGACCGCCGCAACTGCGACAGCCGCGGCGGCGAAGAGAGACGCCCGCAGACGGCGCGGTTTCCGCTTCGCGGTCTCACCGGGCGCTTCCTGTCCCGCCGCTGCCTTCTCTTCGGTACCCGTCACAGCATTCTCTCCGGCAGCCGCTGCCGCATTCTCTTCGACAGGCATCACAGCACTCTCTTCGGCAGCCGTCGGAGCAGGTTCTCCTGTCGTCTCCGCTTTCACTTCCGGTTCCGCCGCTTCCTGCGGCGCGCCGCAGTTGCCGCAAAAACGCATGCCTTCCTTCACCTCACTGCCACAATACTTGCACTGTCCCATCCCTGCGCCTCCTTCTTTTCGCGCTGCACGCATGTTCTGCCTGTCTCCGGCAATTCTGTGACACAAAAAGCGCCCGTGTCCGAACGACACAGGCGCCACTTTCAGAAGCTCTGGTAATTCTGTCAGGACTCTGTTGCTATCCTAACATTTGTTTTGTTAATTTTCAATAGTTTACGAAGTCTGGACTTTTGTTAAGTTTAAATTTCATTCATGATGTACTCCGCCATGTTTTGTGCATGGTCAGAGATGCGCTCCAGATTGTCGATGATCTCGATAAAGACCAGACCTGCCTCCGGCTTGCACTCGCCCCGCGAGAGCCGGTCCATGTGACGCTCCTTCTGCTCATCGCGCAACGAATCCACGAGATCCTCGCAGGCGCTCACCTTTCTCGCGCTGGACACACTCCGCTCTTCCCGGGCCTTGACCGCATAGCGGAAAGCTTCCTGCACAGCGTCCGTCATATCGCGGAGATCCTTCTTGCCAGTCTCCGAGAGCGTGAGCTGACGCGTCATCAGGAGCTGCACTTCCTTGGCAACATTTTCCGCGTGATCGCCCGAGCGCTCCAGGTCCGTCAGCGTATTGAAGAGATCCGTGACAACCAGGCGCTGGTGGTCGTTGACCGGCAGCGTGTTCGCCTTGATTAAATACGCCGAGAGCTCGCGGTTCATCGCATTGATTTTCTTCTCGGTCTCGAAAATTTCGGCGATGACCGCCTCGTCCTGCGTAAAGCAGACCTCGCAGGCGCGCTCCACATTGCGGAGCGTGAGCTTGCCCATGGTCGCGACCGCATTCGAGAGCGCCGCGACCGCAATCGCCGGCTGCTCAAAGATACGCGGATCCAGATGGGTCACAAACTCTTCTTCCTTCTTCGCGCCCGTGAGCAGCGTCTGCTTCTCCGGCACCAGCATGCCCGAAAGCTTGACCAGCTGCTCGCCGAACGGGAACAACAGGATGGTCATGGTCAGCTTAAAGCCCGTGTGGAACAAGGAAATCTGCACGGGGCTAATGTGATAGTGCGCGAGTGTCGGCTTCAGCGCAAAGAGCAGAATGCTGATGACCGTGAAGAGCAGCGCACCTATCATGTTGAACGAGAGGTGAATGACCGCCGCGCGCCGCGCATCGCGCGAGCCGCCGATTGACGAGAGCATTGCGGTCACGCAGGAGCCGATGTTCTCACCGAGGGTGATGAAAATCGCGGCATTCGTCATAATCAGGCCGTTGCCGGCGAGCATCTGCAAAATACCGACCGAGACCGAAGAACTCTGTAAGAGCGCCGTGACGACCGCACCGGCGAGCATGCCGAGAAACGGATTCGAGCCGAGCGTCGTGAACACTGTCGCAAAAATCGGCGCGCCGGTATAAGGCGCGACCGACTCCGACATGAACTTGAGACCCTGGAACAGAAGACCGAAACCGATGATAATCTCCGCGCGGTTCTTCTTCGTGTCGGACTTAGAGAACATGATGATGCCCGCGCCGATGCCGATTAAGACCGGTGCGTAGAACTCCGGGTTCAAAAACTTCATCGAGTCGCCGATCTGGCTCAGCGAGACAATCCACGCGGTCACCGTGGTACCGATGTTTGCGCCCATGATGACACCGACTGCCTGACTCAGGGTCATGAGTCCCGCACTGACGAAACCGACGACCATGACCGTGGTCGCGCCCGAACTCTGGATAATGCCGGTGATCAGGGTTCCGACCAGCACAGCCTTCAGCCGGTTCGAAGTCAGCATCCCCAGGAAGTTCTTCATCTTACTGCCGACAGACTTTTGTGTTCCTTCCGCCATGACATGCATGCCGTAGAGGAACATTCCGAGTCCTCCGATAAAGAGAAACAGATTTGTAATATTGTCGAGCATAGCCCCCCCGCAGGTCAGACGACCTGCCTCGTTTCGCGGTTACCCGCCCAGTGTAGCATAGCCCCGTTTTCCTGTGCAAGTTCACAAAAAAACGGTTTTTTGATTCCTATCCCGCAGTCTTCTGTCTCTTTTTTCAGACCGCGCAGGAGAGCGTTTTCCCGTTCAGCGTCGCCGCAACCAAGCGATCGCCTTCATAGCAGAGTTTCAGCGAAAAGAAGGGGAGATTCTGCTGTAAGAGCGGCAGGAAAATGCGGTCGCCCGCCCAAAGCGGAAGTCCCAAAACCTCCTCCTTCGGAATCCAGGCGGAAATGCCCTCGTCGGTGTCGTGATAGTCTCCGGTGAACCCGTCCGCCGTAAAGAGGTGCATGTGTTCCGCCTCAAAGCGATCGGACACAAAGGTCACTAAGCCCGCGTAGCGGTAGTTCGTGAGCCGATAGCCGGTCTCCTCAAAGACTTCCCGCATGACACAGTCCTCCGGGCTCTCGCCCTCCAGGAACTTGCCGCCGACGCCCACATACTTGCCCTCGTTAATGTCGTTTTTCTTGGTCACACGGTGTAGCATGAGCCACTTCCCGTCGCGCTCCAGATAGCATAGGCTAGTGCTGTACATGGCGCTCAGTCTTCCTGTACTTTCTCTTTGAACTCCCGCACCGCCGCCTCGCGGTATATCTTCCGGCCGCGCTCGGAGAGGCGCACAAAGGTGATGTTGTCGCGGAGCTCCAGCACAATCGCATCGAAGGCGTCGAGGTACTTATAGACCGCCTCGTTGTCCATGCGCACTTTGCCGTCCACATAGGCGCGCTCCAGACCGCTGTTCTCGTGCTGACGGATAAAGCGCCGCGAGACGCGGTTTCTGAGTTCGTCAAAGAGCCAGTCCAGGGTTTTGACCGTCGGGGCGATGTAGCCGAGCAGATTCACCGCCTCAATCATGCGGAGCGGCGCTTCCTCTTCGTGCTCCCGCTTGTCCTCATCCATCCAGAAGAGCTTAATCGGCATCTCCCGCTCAAACATTCCGACAATCTCTGCGATATCTCCCATCTTCTCTCCTCTGCGCCTTGCGCACGGTATGTTTTGACTGGTATCGCCGTCATTGTAACACGCCGCCCCCGGCTTTCCAAGGGACGCGGCAAAGACAGGACCGGGAAGAAACCGGGTACGGCTTATCCGGAACGACAAAAAGAGCTGTAGAGAATTTCTTCTCTACAGCTCTTTGCCTCGCGGAGAGCATGGGATTCGAACCCACGCACCGGTCACCCGGCCTAACGCATTTCGAGTGCGCCCCCTTGAACCGCTTGGGTAACTCTCCGAACACCCAAAAAGTATAGCAGAGCTTTCCGGCTTTGTCACGCAAAATTTTGCATTTCTCAGTGCGGCGCGACACCGACCTCCGCGCTCTCATATTCTGTCTGTACCTCGGCGCCCGGCGCGCTGTGGTCTGCTGTCTCAAAGTCCTCCGCCGCGCCGTAGACGATTTTTCCGTTTCTCTCAAAGCGGAGCCAGCGCACATTGATCGCAGTGCAGCGCAATGCTTCGCCCCGCTTTATCTTGCCCGCGACGGTTCCGTCCGTGCCGGGGTAGTCGCGGAGCTCGCTCTCCTCTGCCTTGCAATAGACAATCTGATTGCTGCCGCTGAAGCGGTAGCCGTTTACAATGTCCTCCGGGCGCGCTTCCACAGTGCCCTTACCGGCCGCGTTCTCACTGCTGCTATGCAGTTCCATCACAGAACTGCTCTCCGCAAGGCTTATGGTCACCTGCTTCTTTTTGCCGCAGGCCGTGAACATTGCAAGCGCAAGCGGCAGCGCAAACACCGCCGCAATTCTTCTAACTCTCAATGGTTCCTCCTCCGAGCACGATTCCCGCCTCCGTATAGAGCACAACGGCCTGTCCGGGCGTCACGGCGCGCTGCGGTGTCGGGAACATGACCTGTATCTTCCCGTCCGGCAGCACAAGGACCTCGCAGTCCGCACCGCCGTGGTTATAGCGTATCTTCGCGCGGCAGCGAAGCTTTGTCCCGATCTCCGGCTGCGAAACGGCCATCCAGTTCCAATCATCCGCGAGAAGCTTTGACGCGAAGACCTCCTCGCCCGCGCCGAGCACAACTTCGTTGGTTTCGGGACGAAGCGCAGTCACATAGCGGGGCTCCCCGAAGGCGATTCCGAGCCCCTTCCGCTGTCCGACCGTATAGTGGGTAAGGCCTCTGTGCTGTCCGAGCACCTGCCCCGCCGTGTCCACAAAATTGCCCGGCGCACTCGGCTCTCCCGTGCTCTCGTCGATAAAGCGCGCGTAGTCGCCGTCCGGCACAAAACAGATTTCCTGGCTGTCGGGCTTCGCGGCGACCGGAAGCCCGGCTGCCGCCGCAATCGCGCGGACTTCCGGCTTCTCATACGCCCCGATCGGCATCAGGGTGTGCGAGAGCTGCCGCTGGGTCAGATTGTAGAGCGCATAGGTCTGATCCTTTGCGGCGGTCTTCGAGAGACCGAGCGCATAGCGCCCGTTCTCGAGGCGAAGGACCTGCGCATAGTGGCCGGTCGCGATATACGCTGCGCCGAGCAGGAGGCTCCGCTGTAGCAGCGCCTCCCACTTCACGAAGCGATTGCAGGCGATACAGGGATTCGGGGTGCGCCCCAGGCGATACTCCCGCACAAAGTAATCAATGACATCTCGCTTAAATTCCGCGCGAAAGTTCATCACATAGTAGGGAATATCCAGCACCTCGGCGACGCGGCGCGCGTCCTCCACGGCGGAAATGCCGCAGCAGCCGCCCTTCCTCTCGACCTCGCACTTTGTCTCGCTCTGCCAGATCTGCATGGTCACGCCGATCACCTCATAGCCCTGCTCCTTCAGGAGATAGGCCGCGACCGAACTGTCCACGCCGCCGGACATCCCGACGACCACCTTCTTTCCCATTCTGTGTTTCCTCTCTGTCTCAAAAACTCCAGCCGTCGCTCGGCGTGATGTCGTCTCGCGGCGGCGTTTCCGCCGTATTGTCCGCGGCTTTCTTCTCGCCCGCGCTCTCCTCAGGCACTGTGTCTTTGTCCCCGTTATTGTTTGCTTCCGTCTCCGCTTCCGTCGCAGTCTGCACTTCTGTCGCGGTCTGTGCTTCTGTCTCAAGCTCTGCGCCGGACGCTACCGCTTCCTCACCGCTCCGCTTCTCTTCCGGCGCAGATTCCGATGTGAGCGCGCGAATACTTGTGTCGCCCGTATGCGACGCGCCGTCGTCTCCGGTGTTCCGCGCATTTCCCGCCGCCCGCATACACTGTGCGGCGCGCGCCACGATAAAGAGGTCCAGGACAACCGCCGGGTACATGGTGAGATCCGTGTCAAAGCCGAGCAGCGCAAGCAGCGCGACGATGAGCGTGGACATGGTCCGCGCATAGCCGGTCAGGCGGTAGGTGCTGCCGAAATCGGTATAGACGCCGAAAAAGCGCAGGAGCAGCGCCGCGAGCACGGCCTCCACGAGATTCAGCAGGAAAAAGCCGACCAAGAGACCGGCGTAGACAATCACGCCCGCGATGATGATCCCCCATTTGACATAGCCGGTGAGGGAGAGCAGCGTTTCTTTACTGATGCCGTCCTGAAAATCGCGAAACTGAACGGTCCGCATGTCTCCGGCAATGCCGCCGCTGTCATTTTTCATCACAAGCTGATCCGCATCGCCGAGAAGCACGACCGATTTCAGCGCCATCAGCGTGCGGGTTTCTTGCGCATTCAAATCAATCTTGTGGCTCGCATCCGTATTGATGTCCGCATAGTAGTCCACGCCCTCCCGGTGATAGCCGCCCGGCACCGAGAGCTTGCCATTCTGAATCGTGAATTCGGGGATATTGGCCTCAAAGAAATGGCGCACACCGCCCTGCCGCTGCCAGAACATGCCGAGCGGCAGCGCAAAGCCCGTGAGCCAGGTCAGCAGGCAGAGAAAGGCGCAGTAGGCGAAGAAACGACCCGTCCGCCGCCGCATGAGCTGCCGATAATCTTTTAAGCGAAACAAGGCACTCCGAAAGTCTTTAAACATTTTTTTCCTCCTGTAAGCCTTTGACGCAGTTCGTGACAATCTGTGCGGCTTTCCGCACTTCCTCCTCCGTATTCTCTACGCCGAAGCTGAAGCGGAGCGAGGCGCGCGCCTCTTTTTCGCTCCGCCCCATCGCGAGGAGCACATGGGAGGGCTCAAGTGCGCCCGAAGCGCAGGCCGCCCCCGCGCTCGCCGCAATGCCCGCCTGATCCAGAAGAATCAGCAGAAGTTCCGCCGAGACACCGGGAAAACAGAGATTCAGGTGTCCGGGGAGTCGCGCAGTCTCGCTGCCGTTTCGATATACGGCGGGAAGCTCCTCCCGCAGCAGGCGGAAAAACAGCTCCGTGAGCGCCCGCTTCCTTGCTCCGCTCTCCGTCATCTCCGCGAAGGCGGCCTTCGCCGCCGCTGCCATCCCGACGATCCCGGCGACATTTTCGGTCCCGGCGCGCCGCCCTCTCTCCTGCGAGCCGCCGTGTAAGAGTGCGCCGACAGACAGTCCGCGGCGTATATAGAGAAACCCGACGCCCTTCGGCCCGCCGAACTTATGGGCGCTCACCGAGAAAAGATCCGGCAGTTCTTCGCCGAGTAAGAGGGAAAGCGGCAGTTGGCCGTAGACCTGCACGAGGTCGCTGTGCAGCGGAACGTTCCGCTCCCTGCAGCGCGCGAGCAGTTCTCCGAGCGGCTGCAATACCCCGGTCTCATTGTTTGCTCCCATACAGGAGACGAGCGCCGGTCTTTTTTCCAACAAAGCTTCGAGCGCCGAAAGTTCCGCGACGCCGTCTCCGGTGACCGGGAGCAACGCATAGTCGAGAATTCCCGTCTCTCTGCCGTAGCGCAGGGTCTCGAGCACCGCGTGGTGCTCAATGGCCGTGCCGATGAGAAAAGGCGCTTCGCCGTGCGCTCTCGCCGCTTCCGCCATCGAAAGCAGCGCCCAGTTATCCGCCTCCGTGCCGCCGGAGGTGAAGTAAAGCTCTTCCGGCAGGCAGCCGAGGGTCTCCGCGAGCTCCCGTCTCGCCCGGCTGACCGCCTGCCGCGCTTTTCTGCCGCTCTCATAGAGCGCCGAGGGGTTTCCGCACTGCGCCGTCAGGTACGGGAGCATGGCCTCGAGCGCCGCCGGGCAAAGCGCCACCGTCGCCGCGTGGTCCAGATAAATCACGACTGCTGCCCCTCTTCGAGCAGATAGGGCGTCACCTGGTACACATAATAGTTCAGCCAGTTCGTGTAGAGCGTATTTGCCATGTTTCGCCAGGTGAGCAGGGGACGGCCGCTCGGGTCATCGTTCTCATAGTAGTGGAGCGGAATCTTCGGCTCCATGCCCCGCGCCTTGTCGCGCCGATACTCGCTGTCCAAGGTCATGCGGTCGTACTCCGGATGCCCCTGCACAAAAATCTGCCGCCCGGTCTCGTCCATGATGAGGAGCACACCCGCCTCGTCCGATTCGGCCAGAATCTCGAGCTCGGGGTGCTTTACAATGTCCTCGCGCCGCACCTCGGTCCAGCGGGAGTGCGGGCAGTTCATATAGTCATCCATGCTCCTGACCAGCGGCACCGAGTGGTGCAGCACCTTGTGGCAGTAGACACCGGAGAGCTTCTCTTTCCGCGGGTACTTCTGAATCCCGTAGTGATAGTAGAGCCCCGCCTGCGCGCCCCAACAGATATGGAAGGTCGAGGTCACATGGGTCTTTGACCACTCCATGATGCCGCAGAGCTCCTCCCAGTAGCTCACTTCCTCGTAGGGCAGATTCTCGACCGGCGCCCCCGTGATGATGAGACCGTCGAAATGACGGTGCTTCACCTCCTCGAAAAAGACATAAAAATTCGAGATATGGCTCTTACTTGTGTGTGTCGCCTCGTGGGAACTCGTCATCAAAAAGGTGCAGTCCACCTGGAGCGGCGTATTCGAGAGCGCGCGGAGCAGCTGGAGCTCCGTGTCCTCTTTGAGCGGCATCAGGTTCAGAATCAGGATCTGCAGCGGGCGAATGTCCTGCGACACCGCGCGTTTTTCGTCCATCACGAAGATGTTCTCCTGTTCCAAAATCGCCTTTGCCGGCAAATCGTTCTGTATGCGTATGGGCATTGCCGCACCTCCTGTGCATTGCTTTGATTCAGCGGCCTTGCCGCTGTCTGCTCACGACTCCGCCGCGAGAAATTCCGCCTCGCTCAGAATCGGAATGCCAAGCTCGTGCGCCTTCTTGTTCTTGCCGGAAGTCGAGTGAATGTCGTTGTTGATAAGCGCCGTGGTCTTTGCGGAAACCTCGCCCGCGACCTTGCCGCCGCGCGCCGTGATATAGTCTTTGAGCGCCGTCCGGTTCGGAAAATTCACGAGACTGCCCGTGATCACATAGGTCTGTCCCGCATAGCGCTGCGCCTCCGCGCCCGCGCTCGCCTCGGGTTCCAGCGTCACCTCTTGCAGGAGTTCGTCGATAATCTCCCGCTCCTTCGGATCCCGGAAAAAGGTCACAATATCCGCCGCCATCACCGCGCCGATGCCGTCAATGCCGGTCAGCGTTTCGACATCGGCCGAGAGCAGCGCCTGTATATCGCCCTGAAACGCCTTCGCGAGCACCTTGGCATTCTGCACGCCGACGCCCGGAATCCCGAGTCCGTAGACAAAGCGAGACAGGGGCAAGTGCCGCGCCTTCTCGGCCGCCTCGATCAGTTTTGCCGCCGAAGTCTCGCCGAAGCCTTTCATCGCCGCAATCGCGGCCTCCGCGCGCTTTAAGTGAAAGAGATCCGCGTAGCGGTGGATGAAGCCCTCCTGAATCAGTTTCTCGAGTGTGGTCTCCGAGAGCCCGTCGATATGAAAGGCGTCGCGGCTCGTCATCAGCGCAAAGCGCTTCACGCGCTTAATCGCGCAGTCCGGATTCACACAGTAGAGGGTCTCGGCGTCGTTTTCCTTGCGGCGTTCCGTCGCCGTGCCGCAGACCGGGCAGTGCGCGGGCGGCTCTGCCGTGTCGCTCTTTGTTAAATTTTCCGCAATCTGCGGGATAATCATATTCGCCTTGTAGACCAGGATGTGGTCGCCGAGGCCCAGTTTCAGACTGCGCAGCACACTCACATTGTGGACGCTCGCGCGCCGCACTTCGGTACCCTCAAGATCCACCGGGTCAAAGATCGCAACCGGGTTAATGAGCCCCGTCCGCGAGGGACTCCACTCGATTTCGCGGAGCACCGTCTCCGCCTGCTCATCCTGCCACTTGAACGCAATCGCATTCCGCGGGAACTTTGCCGTTCTGCCGAGCGAGTCGCCGTAGGCAATGTCGTCGAGCAAGAGCACCAGTCCGTCCGACGGAAAGTCGTTCTCCGGAATCTTCGCCTCAAAGCGCGCCACGGCCTCCCGGAGCGTGTCGGACGTCACTGTCTCAAATTCGACGACCTCGAACCCCTGATCCCGGAGCCACGCAAACTGCGCGGCGCGTGAATTGTTGAAATCGACCCCCTCCGCCTCCACCAGGGAGAAGGCATGGAAGTAGACGCCGCGTGCGGCCGTCACTGCGGGGTCCAGCTGGCGCACCGTGCCCGTGCAGAGATTGCGCGGGTTCTTGTACTTGGCATCGGTGTCCGGCAATTCGCGGTTAATCCGGTCGAAGTCCGAATAGCGCATCAGCGCCTCGCCGCGGAGCAGGAGCTCCCCCTGATAGGGAATGCGGAGCGGCACATTGCGGAACGCGCGCACATTGTTGGTCACGAGTTCGCCGATATAGCCGTTGCCGCGCGTCACCGCTTGGTAGAGTTCGCCGTTCCGGTAGCGGAGCACAATCGTGAGGCCGTCCATCTTCCAGGAGAGCAGGGCCTTCTCTGCACCGAGCCAGGCAATCAGCTCGTCCACGCTCTTTGTCTTATCGAGAGAGAGCATCGGCTTTTCATGCGTGATTTTCGGGAGCGACGAGACCACCTCATAGCCGACGCGCTGCGTCGGCGAGCCCGAGAGCACAATGCCGCTCTCCTCTTCGAGTTTTTGCAGGCGGTCGTAGGCGCTGTCGTACTCAAAGTTACTCATGAGCTCGCGGCTCTCCTGGTAATAGGCGCGCGCCGCGGGGAGCAAGCGATCGATTAACGCCTGCATCTCTTCTCTTACTTTTCTCTCTTCCATGCCCCGCCCTCTCTTTCTCTGCGCTGAAAATACGCCTTTTGCCGCGCCGCATAATTCTTCTTTCGCCGCGCTTCCGTGCGGGCTGTTTTCGCGCTCCTGCCGAGGAGTGCCTTCGGCTTCTCTTCGAGCAGGGACAACAAGGTCTTCTGCTCGGCCGCCGTCACATTCCGGAACGCGCCGCTGTGGAGATTGCGGAGGGTGATATTCATGATGCGGATACGCTTTAAGCCGATCACATGATAGCCGCAGGCCTCGCACATGCGGCGAATCTGCCGGTTTAAGCCCTGCGTCAGAACAATCGAAAAACTCGTCTTGTCGCGCGCCTCTGCCTTGCAGGGCAGCGTTGTGACCTGCAGTTCCTCGAGGTGCACGCCGCGCCTTAGTTTCTCCAGAAAGGCCGGCGTCAGCGCCTTGTCGACCCGGACAATGTACTCCTTCTCGTGGCCGTTCTCGCAGCGGAGAATCTGATTCACGAGTTCGCCCTGGTTCGTGAGAAGCAAAAGTCCCTCCGAGTCCTTGTCGAGCCGCCCGATCGGATAAACACGCTCCGGGTAGTCGATTAACTCCACAATATTCGGCGCGCGGTCGTTGTCCGTCGTCGTGCAGACCACGCCAACCGGCTTATTGACCGCAAGCAGAACCTTCTTTTTGGACGCCAGTTCCTCGACCGCGCCGACCCGCCTGCCGTTCACCTTCACTTCCATACCGGCAGAGACCAGCGTCCCGAGTTCCGCCGTTTCTCCCGCGACCGTCACCTTGCCCGCCGCAATGAGCCGGTCGGCCTCCCGGCGCGAGCAGACGCCCGCCGCACTCAAGAATTTGTTGATGCGCATTCCCTCGCTCTGATTCACTGTTCTCCCCCTCCGGCGCTGCTTGGCACCGCTCTTATGCCGCTGTAACTTACAATTATAGGCAAAGCTGTCCCTTCCAGTCAAGTTTGGCCGCCCTGCCGCGCCGGACAGAAAAAGACCGGTGCGCTCGCCCCGGTCCTCTCCCGTTTGTAACATCTCACACAATCAACATCGCATCCCCGAAGCTGAAGAAGCGGTAGCGCTCCTTTACGGCCTCGCGGTAGGCATTTAAAATCTTCTCTCTCCCGGCGAGCGCGCTGACCAGCATGACCAGCGTCGACTCGGGGAGGTGGAAATTGGTAATCAGGCAGTCCAGAATGCGGAAGCGATAGCCCGGGTAAATAAAAATTTTGGTGTAACCGCTCTCGGCCCGGAGCGTTCCGTCCTCATTCGCCGCGGATTCGAGCGTACGGCAGCTCGTCGTGCCGACACACACAATGCGGCCGCCCGCCGCCTTTGCGCGGTTCACGGTCTCTGCGGCTTCCTCGCTCACCACATAGAACTCCTCGTGCATGTGGTGTTTCAGAATATCCTGCTCCTTGACCGGACGGAAGGTGCCGAGTCCCACATGGAGGGTGATGCGGACAATGATAACGCCCTTCTCCTCAAGACTCTTTAAGAGAGCCTCGGTAAAATGAAGCCCCGCGGTCGGCGCCGCCGCACTGCCCTCGTGCGCCGCGTAGACCGTCTGGTAGCGGTTCTTGTCCTTTAACTGATGGTGGATGTAGGGCGGCAGGGGCATCTGTCCGAGCTCGTCGAGAATCTCCTCAAAGACCCCCTCGTAGGAGAAGCGCACAAAGCGGTTGCCGTCCTCGGTCTGCCCCACAATTTCGCCGATCAGTTTCCCCTCACCGAAGCTGATCTTTGTGCCGATTGGGCACTTTCTGCCGGGCTTCACGAGAGTCTCCCAGGTTCTGTCCTCTTTTCGCGTGAGAAGCAGCACTTCGATCTTCGCGCCGGTGCCGACTTTCTCACCGATGAGGCGCGCCGGAATCACCTTCGTGTCGTTTAAGACCAGGCAGTCGCCGGGCTTCAGGTACGCCGCAATGTCCCGGAAATGTCTGTGCTCAATCTCGCCGCTCTCCCGGTGCAGCACCATGAGCCGCGAGGAAGCTCTGTCCTCGAGCGGGTCCTGCGCAATCAGTTCCTCCGGCAACTCGTAGTAAAAATCTTTTAACTCCATCAGCCTTCCGTCCCTTCCGAAGCCGCCGGGGTCTCTGTCGCCGCTGTGGTCTCTGCTGCCGTCTCCGCCGCACTCGTGCCCGGAATTTCGATGACCGCATCGGTCACCGCCTCCGTGCTCTCCTCGGTTGTCTCCTCCGCGGCTGCGGCCGCGCTGCCGCCCGCGCGGAGTTTCTGGTAGAGTGAGCCGAGTTTTGCGTCGCTCACAATCGCCTTTGCGAGCGCCGTCCGGTAGTCATTGTTCATCTTCTTGACCGCCTCGCTGCCCTCGGCCGCCTTGATTGCCGCCCGCTCCGCCTCCGACAGTGACTCGTCCGGCTTCATCTGCAGCCCGTCACCGGTGCTCACAATGTAAGCGCGCAGCAGCACGGGCGCCGGCGTCTGAATCTTTTTGAACCACGCCTGGCTCTCGATGTAGGCGATGTAGCTTCCCGGCTCGACGCCCGGAATCACATAGGTGATTGTGTTCTCGAACGCGTCGTAAAGCTTCTTCTCTGCCGCCATCTGCTCCTGCAGTGCGGTCGGCAGTTCCTGCCCGCTCATGCCGAAGACGCGGTACAACTCCTCCGCATCGCCCTGGGAGCGCGCGGTCAGGTAGTCCTGCACAAGCGTGTTGACTGCGTCGTCCGTGCACTTCTCGGGCGCGGCGGCCGCATAATTGTAGCCGCTCTTGCCGGCCTTTTCCGCTTTCGGCTTTGCCGTCTTTTTGTGATCCAGCGCGAGAATCACGAGAATCAGGATGAGCGCCGCAAGCGGCAGCAGGAGAAAGCGCCCAAAACGCTGCAGCGTGAGCTCATCGACCCCAAATATCTTTCTATCCTTTTCGTATCGCACTCGTTTAACCTCCGTTGTAATTCACCTATTTTACCATGATTCCAAAACAGACTCCAGTCCGCAATTTTCGGCCGGTCGCTCCCGCGCCGCCCGCCGCTTCGCACCTCCTCTTCCACGAGATTTGCCGCAGAAAAAGTGCTTTGTGCTTCCTTGTCTTCTTCTCCCGGCATACCGTTCCCGGGATACCGTACACGGCAAAATGCCTTGTGCCGCAGGAAGAGTGCTTTGTGCTTCCTTGTCTTCTTCTCCCCGCATACCGTTGCCGGGATACCGTACACGGCAAAAATGCCTTGTGCCGCAGGAAAAGCGCTTTGTGCTTCCTGGTCTTCTTCTCCCCGCATACCGTTGCCGGGAAACCGTACACGGTAAAAATGCCTTGTATCACCCGCCGCTTCACACCGCCCGGCAAAATTCGCGCAAAAAAAGAGAAGCCCGTTTCGGGGCTTCTCTCAGGTCTGTGTCTGGCGGGATTCGAACCCGCGACCTTCAGAGTCGGAGTCTGACGCGCTATCCAGCTGCGCTACAAACACAAAGTACCCTACTACTATACCTTGTTTTGTGCCGGAGAGCAAGGCCATCTTTTATTCCCGCTTGTTCCGCTTGTGCTCTGCCGGTTTCTCGTAGCGCACCGCGACGGCGCGCTGCACTTCCGCCGCCTTCTCCCGGCTCTCGGGGTCGCTGCGGAGACGCAGCACCTCTCCCATGCGGTCGCGGAGTCGCGCTGCCTCCTCGAAGTTGAGCTCGGCCGCCGCCTGACGCATCTTCTTCTCAAGTTCCTTCGAGAGGCGGCGAAGCTCTGCATCGCTCATTGACTCCGGGTCTTTCTCCCAGGTCTTCTCGTCCGTAATGACCGCCTTGGTCAGCATAATCACGTCACGAACCGCCTTTTTGATTGTGGTCGGCGTAATGCCGTGCGCCTTGTTGTAGGCCTCCTGCACCGTGCGGCGGCGCTCCGTCTCCGAGATCGCCCGTCGCATCGAGTCCGTCATGTTATCGGCGTACATAATCACACGGCCCTCGGCATTTCGCGCCGCGCGGCCTATGGTCTGCACCAGCGAGGTCTCCGAGCGAAGGAAGCCTTCCTTGTCCGCGTCGAGGATTGCGACCAGAGAAATTTCCGGGATGTCCAGCCCCTCGCGGAGCAGGTTGATGCCGACCAGCACATCGAACTCGTCGAGGCGCATGGCGCGGATAATCTGCGCGCGCTCCAGGGTATCGATATCCGAGTGCAGGTAGCGAACGCGGATGCCGACCTCGCGGAGATAGGTCGTCAGATCCTCGGCCATGCGCTTGGTGAGCGTCGTGACCAGAATCTTATTCTTCTTCTCGATCTCTTTGTTGATCTCACAGAGCAAATCGTCAATCTGTCCCTCGACCGGGCGCACCGAAATCTCGGGATCCAAAAGACCGGTCGGGCGTATCAACTGTTCCGCGCGGAGCAGCTCATGCTCTGCCTCATAGCGGTTCGGCGTCGCCGAGACAAAGAGCATCTGGTTCATACGCTCCTCGAACTCCGCGAAGTTCAGCGGGCGGTTGTCCATGGAACTCGGCAGACGGAAGCCGTACTTCACGAGCGTCGATTTTCGCGCAAAGTTGCCGTTAAACATGCCGCCGATCTGCGGAATTGTGATATGGCTCTCGTCGACAATCGTGAGAAAATCCTTCGGGAAATAGTCAATCAGCGTAAACGGCGGCTCGCCCGGCTTCTGTTCGGTCAGAAAGCGCGTGTAGTTTTCAATGCCGGAGCAAAAACCGGTTTCCCGGAGCATCTCGACATCGTAGTGTGTCCGCTCTTCAATGCGCTGCGCCTCGAGGAGCTTGTCCTCGCTCTTTAAGAGCTTCACATAGTCCTCGCACTCGGCGAGAATTTCCCGCGCCGCCCGCTCGATTTTCTCGCGCGGCACCACATAGTGGTTCGCCGGGTAAATCGAAATGTGCAGAACTTCCGCGAGCGGATTGCCGGTCAGCACATCCGTCTCGGTGATCTTGTCAATCTCATCGCCGAAGAACTCCACACGGTAGGCGAGCTTATCCTGATCCGCCGGAAAAATCTCAATCACATCGCCGCGCACGCGGAAGGTGCCGCGGTGAAAGTCGAGGTCGCTCCGGTTGTACTGAATGTTGATGAGCTCTGCAATGACCTCATCTCTGTCCTTCTCCTGCCCCGGCCTGAGACTCACCATCATGTTCTTATAGTCCGTCGGGCTGCCGAGACCGTAGATGCAGGAGACACTCGCGACCACAATCACATCCTCCCGCTCGAGAAGGGCGCTCGTCGCCGAATTCCGGAGCCGGTCTATCTCCTCGTTGGTCGCGGCGTCCTTCTCGATGTAGGTGTCCGTCTGCGGCACATAGGCCTCCGGCTGATAGTAGTCGTAGTAGGAGACAAAGTACTCGACCGCGTTGTTCGGGAAGAACTCCTTCATCTCGCTGTAGAGCTGCGCCGCGAGCGTCTTGTTGTGGGAGATGATGAGTGTCGGCTTCTGCAGCTCCCGAATCACATTTGCCATCGTAAAGGTCTTGCCCGAGCCCGTCACGCCGACCAGGGTCTCGAACTGGTTGCCCGCGCGAAAACCGTCGACCAGTTCCTGTATGGCCTTCGGCTGATCTCCCATGGGTTGAAACTCGCTGTGCAGTTCAAATTTCATCGTCTTCCCCCGGTGCGCTGTCTCACGGCTCTCTGCTTTGCCGCGCGACTCTCGCGGAGCATGCGGTGCACGGCATAGCTGTTCTTTAAGGACTGGGGCGTCACCTCGCCCGCAATGCCCGCCTTCTGTCCGTAGGCGCGTATCATCTTCCAGACGCCCTGGCGGCTCAGCGCGCCGCCGCTCAGGTTAAAAAAGAGATGCTCTTCTTCCGCGGTCTTTAAGAGCAGCGGCCGCCCGGACTCAAGGTACAGACAGAGCGCCTGCCGAAGCTCCTCGTCAAACGAGACCACGCGCTCCCGCCCTCTCGACTGCCGGCGCACATAGCCAAGCTGTACATCCACATCGCCGGTCTTCAGCGAGATGAGCTCGGAGACTCGGAGTCCCGTCGCACAGAGAAGCCCGAGCATCGCGCGGTCGCGGAGCTGCTTTGCACTGCTCCCCTCGGTCTCGCGGAGAAAGCTCTGAATCTCCTCCTCCTCGAGAATATAGGGATTCCGGTGTTCCTGCCGCATGCAGCGCAATCCCTCCGCCGGGGACGTGAGATAGCGCCCGCCCGCCGTCTCATACGCAAAAAAAGCGCGGATGGAAGCCGCCGCGCGGTTAATGGTCGCCGCCGAAAAACCCTCCCGCTCGAGCCAGAGCAGATAGGAATTCAGTCTGAGCTCGCTGACTGTCGCGAGCGAAGTGACCCCCTCCTGCCGAAACCACGCAAATAATTTTTTCAAATCCCGCTCATAGGAGAGCAGTGTATTCTCTGCCATGTGCCGCTCTTCCCGCAGCGCGCGCAAAAATGCCCGCAACGCTTCTTCCATTCCGATCGCCCCCTCACCCTCATTGGTCACACCAGTATAGCGGTGCGGAACCCAAAAAGCAAACCGCGCGACAGCCGCTTTTTGGCAGCTGTCGCGCGGTTTTTCCGTTCCGCTTCAAAATATGGGAATTTTCTTTATGTAAACCTCATATCTTGCGCTTTTGTTCTCAATTTTACCCCGGATACCCGACATTATTTTTTTAAACTTCTTTTTTCTCCGAAATC
>ERZ773007.24-NODE-24-length-74222-cov-5.034517_pt1 | contig 74222 bp, 67 predicted proteins | sample MGYA00580665_ERZ773007 | MGnify/ENA primary metagenome ERZ773007 (study PRJEB29015, sample SAMEA2738122) | human oral metagenome | biome: human oral; feature: human-associated habitat; material: saliva | place: China | collected 2167 ... | reverse complement strand
TTGTGACCTTGTCGCCCGGCATGCCGATGATGCGCTTCACGAAGAGCATTTTTTCATCGTCCGGCCAGTGGAAGATGATCACATCGCCCCGCTTCGGCTCACCGAAGCGATAGGAGAGGCGGGAGCCGATCACGCGATCCCCGGTCATAATCGTATTTTCCATGGAACCCGTGGGAACGCGGGAGTTTGCAATTAAAAAGTTGTTGAGCACAAAGGCGACAACAGCGGCGATTACAATAATTTGAATCCAGCTGAGCAGCTCGCGGAGGGCGCCGCTCTCCTTTTTTGTCTTGTCCGGTTTGGTCATGATTCCCGCTCCTTTTATTTTTCTACAAAGTAATAGTATAGTCGACCTTACCCGCATTAGGCAAGCGAGAGCAGCCTGTAAAAGTGCATGAATGTTGCGCCGAAAATGCGCGTATTTTGCGCTGTACAGTGGAAAATACGGCAGCTGCTGTGATAAACTAAGAACATCACAGACAAGCAGGAGGAAGCTGCATGGAACGAGAACTATACGAGGTGATGGACTGGGCGGCAGTCGAAGAGATTGTTTACTCGGAGTCCGCAGATCCGCACGCCATCTTGGGACCGCATAAGACAGACAAAGGCATACTCGTGCAGGCCTTTTTTCCGGGGCGGGACAGGGTCCTGTTGCAGCGCGGCAAGACAAGAATCCCGATGGAACTAGTCGATGAGAGCGGCTTTTTTGCCTGTCTGATTCCGGGGGAGAAGGAAAGTCTGCGCTATCAGTTCATTCTCCCGGAGGCAGACGGCAGCGAGACGGTCGCAGAGGATCCGTATCGCTTTTTGCCGGAATTGCCGGAAGCGGAGATCCGCAGGTTCAAGGCGGGTGAGAGTGTGGCGGCGCATAGCTTTCTTGGCGCGCACGAGAAGAAGATGGGCGGTGTTTCGGGCATTCGCTTTGCGGTCTTTGCGCCGAATGCGATGCGGGTCTCGGTGGTCGGTGATTTCAACAACTGGGACGGCAGAGTCCATGAGCTGCGGCGTATGGGAGACAGCGGTATTTTTGCGCTCTTTGTGCCGGGCGCGGAAGCCGGTGCGCTCTATAAGTATGAAATCAAGACCTATACGCGGGAGATTTTGTTCCGGGCGGATCCCTATGCGCGCGCGGTTGAACCTGCGGGCGGCGGCGCTTCGATGATTGCCGCAGCGGAGCCGGACTTTGTCTGGGAAGATCAGGCCTACCTCGCAGAGCGGGCACAGCGCTACGGAAAGTTTGCCGGGGAGCAGCCCATCAACCTCTATGAACTGAATCTCGCGAGCTTCGAGGCGGATGCCGACTATCGGAAACTCGCAGAGACCTTGCCGGTGTACTTAAAGGAGATGCATTACACGCATGTGCTCCTGATGCCGTTACTCGAGACGCGCGATGCGGCTTCGCTCGGTTACCTGACCGGCGCATACTTTGCGCTCAGTGCGAAGCAGGGGACTGCCGACGGCTTCCGTGCGCTCGTCAATGCGCTGCACCGCGAGGACATCGGTGTTCTGATGGACTGGAGCGCGGTCCGCTTCCCGCGGACCGAGGAGGGTCTCGCCTACTTTGACGGAACCCCGCTCTATGAGGAAAACGGCAGCGGCGACACGGCGGTGTTCCGCTTCGGCAGGGCAGAGGTGCAGTCTTTCCTGTTCTCAAATGTGAGTTTCCTCGCAAACGAATTCCACCTCGACGGCGTCCGCGTGATTGACATGGCGTCGGCCCTCTGGTTTCAGGCAAACGAGAACCGGAACTGCTACGGCGGCGGCGAAAATCTGGACGGCGCGTCCTTCCTGCGCCGCCTGAGCCTTACGGTACACAAGAAACTGCCGGGCTTTCTTCTGATTGCCGACGGCAGCGCCGAGTGGCCGTGCACCACGGCGGCGGTCAAGGACGACGGTCTTGGTTTTGATTTCCGCTGTAACCAGGGCTTTACGGAGGGCATGCTTGCCTATCTCGGTGCGGACGAGGCAGGCAAGAGCGAGCGCTACGGCGAACTTTCGTACGCCCAGCTCTACCAGTACTCGGAGCAGTACATTCTGCCGCTCTCGCACACCTTCCTCTCGGAACAGCAGCCTACCTTACTCGGCCGCCTCGGTTATCTGCCCTTTGAGGAGCGGATTGCGCTGCTGCGGGCGTTCTTCGGCTTTGTGACGGCGCATCCCGGTAAGAAGCTGCTCTTTGCGGGTCAGGAATTCGGCATGCTCGAACCGTTGCAGGCGGACGGACACTTGAACTTCTCGTTGCTTGACTTCCCCTCGCACCGGCAGCTCAAGGATTGTGCGGCGGCGCTGAATGCCTTCTATCTTGAGCACCCGGCCCTTTACGAGGGCGACAGTGACACGGAGGGTTTTACCTTCTTAAACTGCCACTCCTACGAGGAAAATGTGGTCGTCTTCCTGCGGCGCGCTGCGGAGGAGGATATTCTGGTCGCCGTGAACTTCTCCGGCACGAGCTATCCGCGCTTTAACCTGGGTGTCCCCTATGCGGGAAGCTATAAGGAGATTTTCTCGACCGACGACGAGCGTTTCGGCGGCAGCGGCCTCTTGAATCCGCGCGCGCTGCCCGCCCGTGCAATGGAGGTCGACGACAAGGAGATCGGCATCGGCATTCGCCTGCCCGCCTACAGCGCGCTCTTCTTTGCCTGCAAGAAGCGGGAAACGAAAAAGAGAGCGCCGCTCGCCGAACAGGCGGAGGAAATGCCGACAAAGCAGAAGACAGAGAGTCTTCTCGAAAAGGCCGCAGATGTCGCGGGTAAGGCCGCAGGCGTTGCGGGCAAGGCAAAGGATGCAGCGGGCAGAAAGGCTGCGGGAGTTGCCGGAAAAGCTGCGGGTGTCGCGGGCGCAGCGAAGAAACGGATTGACCGCGCAATGGGAATGGAGAAAAAGAAATGAAACGTGCTGCAGGTATTTTGCTTCCGGTATTCAGTCTTCCGGGTGATTTCGGAATCGGCTCTTTTTCAATCGAGGCCTACCACTGGATTGACTGTCTGAAGGAAGCAGGGCAGAGTTACTGGCAGATTTTGCCGCTCGGACCGACCGGATACGGCGACTCGCCGTATCAGTCGTTCTCGAGTTTTGCGGGCAATCCGTATTTCATCGACCTCGAGGAATTGAAGGCGCTCGGGCTGCTCACCGAGGAGGAACTTTCTATCGAGCGGAACCCGGGCGATCCGGGCCGGATTGACTACGGTCATATCTATGAGTCGCGTGAAGTGCTGCTTCGGCGCGCACACAAGCGCTTCCGGGAAAGTCTTAACGGTGCGGCGTCATCGGAGACGGAAGCCGTCCGCAAAACCAAGGACAAGGCAAGCTATGAGGCCGCTGTCGCTGCCCTGCACCCCGAAACCCGGGAGTACTGCCTGTATCGCGCCATCAAGGATGCGGAGGGCGGAAAGAGCTTTCTCGGCTGGTCAGAGCCGCTCCGGAAGCGGGACAGCACGGTACTGCACGACTTTTGGAAGACACATGAGGCGGAGATTGATTTCTATACCTGGACGCAGGTGCTGTTCCACGAGCAGTGGAAGCGCCTGAAGGACTATGCGACCGCGCACGGCATCACAATCATCGGCGACCTGCCGATCTATGTCGCGCCGGATTCGGCGGATGCCTGGGCGCACCCCGAGCTCTTTCAGCTCGACGCGGAGGGCGAGCCGGAGGCGGTGGCGGGTTGCCCGCCGGATTACTTCTCGCCGGACGGGCAGCTCTGGGGAAATCCGCTCTATGACTGGGACTATCACAAGAGAACCGGCTATGCCTGGTGGTCAAAGCGACTTCGCTACAGTCTCTCAATTTACGATTGCCTCCGTATGGATCACTTCCGCGGCTTTGACGAGTACTTTGCGATTCCGGCGGGAGAACCCGTGAAGATGGGAAGCTGGAAGCAGGGCCCCGGTGTCGGGCTCTTCAAGGCGCTCGCCAAGGAACTCGGCAAGCCGCTGCCGATTATCGCGGAGGACTTGGGCTTTATGACGGAGAGCGTGATCCGCATGGTAAAGGAGAGCGGTTTCCCGCCGATGAAGGTGCTGGAGTTTGCCTATGACTCCGACAACCAGAATCTCTACCTGCCGCACCGCTATGAGCGGCACTGCGTCGCTTACACAGGCACGCACGACAATGCGCCGCTCATGGAGTGGATTCGTAACCAGAATGAGGGCATCAGACTCTTCATGTTGCGCTATCAGGGCTCGGAGCACACGCCGGAACAGGACCTCTACTGGGACTGCATCCGCACGGTACTGTCGAGCGTCGCCGACACGGTGATTATCCCGATGTGGGACTACCTCGGTTGCGGCAAGGAAGCACGCATCAATGTGCCGAGCGCAGCGGGCGGAAACTGGCAGTGGCGCATGCCGCGGCACTGCTTCACGGAGCACCTGATCTGGCACTGCCGTATGCTCGCGGAGATCTACGGCAGAGAGTCGAAGCCGGTTCCTGTGCCGCCGGAAGTGGAGGCCGCGCTCGCCGAGGCAGAAGCGGCGACGAAGGCATAGGAGCGTATGGAGCCCGATGTCGCGTGTGCGGAGACGAACTCCGAAGAGACAGCCGGGTTGCGCTGAAACGGAACGGACGCTGCCCGGAAGAGAGAAGCAAAAATCCCCGGTTTGCCGAAACGGCAAACCGGGGATTTTTTGCTTTGTTTTCTGTTCGAAGGTCCGGGGTGTCAGTGCACGCCCGGGCGCGGGATGACCTGACCTTCGCTGCCGGGGCTGTCCAGTCCGGCGCCGGGGCCTTTGGTCTCAACGGGCGTCGTGTGCAGCTGGCCGCCGGGGCCGTTCACCGCGGGAGTCGGCACCTGCGTCTCCGGCGCGGTGGTCTCCGCGCGGGTTTTCCGCTCCGCGGTCTCACGGACGATGGTTTCCCGCGGGCTCGCGACGGTTTCTTCGCTGTCGCGGTGCGATTCGTGGCTTCGCTGCGGCGTCACGCCGGGGCCGCCGTTCACACCCGTGACGCCGGTTCCCGCGGTGACATGGGCGGAAGTCTCAATGCTCTCGAGCGTCTCTTCGAGCGAAACATTTTCTTCGGAAGCACTGCTCTCGTCAATGACATCGTCGTGCAGATCGCCGCCTGCGTCGCGGTTGGCATCGGGATCGGCCTCGGTGGTGCCGTAGGTTTTTTCGTACTCGCTTCGCGCCGCGCTGTCTACATTCAGATTGAAAAGATCTTTTTCGCCGCTGTCATAGTCCACCTGCTCGCCGGTCGAACTCTTGAAGTAGGCCTTAATGACGGATTCCGGCTGTTCCCAGTCTTTCTCCGGCAAATCTTTGTGGATGTCGGTCATGACACCTTTCCAGATGCGTCCCGCGACGGTGGCACCGTAGATACCGGGCATGGGACGCGGCTGGTCATAGCCGACCCAGACGGCTGCGGTGTAGTAACGGGTGTAGCCGCAGAACCAGGTGTCCTTCGAGTCATTCGCCGTTCCGGTTTTACCGGCGGCCTGCTGACCCTCAATGTCAAGACCGCGGCCGGTGCCGTAGGACTTGTCCATGGTGCCTTTCAGAATGTCGGTGATCATGTAGGCCGTGCCCTCGGTGTAGACCTGGGTGCGCCGCGAGCTGACCGGAATCACCTGTTGCTCGGTGCGGTCATAGACCACGGAGCGGAGGCAGGTCTTGTCGTCGTAGACGCCCATGTTCGCGAAGGTCGAAAAGCCCTTTGCCATGTCGACGACGCGTGTGCCGTAGGTAAAGCCGCCAATCGAGACGGCCGCCGCCGTGCTGTCCTGCCAGGAGAGGGAAGAGAATTCCATCTTCCCGAGATAGGAGAGGCCGGTCTTCACGCCGATTTTCTGGAGGAGCTGCCAGGCCACGGTGTTCAGCGAGCGGTTCAGCGCCTCGCGGAGCGTCACGGAGCCGTAGTACTTATTGCCGGAGTTCTTCGGGCCGCCGTCAAACTCGTGATCGTCAATCACATAAGACGGATAGAAGTAGCCGGTCTCGAAGGCAGGCGCGTAGTCAATCAAGGGTTTAATCGTGGATCCCGGCTGGCGTCTCGCAAGGAACCCGCGGTTATAGGCGTCGTCCGTGCCGCGCCCGCCCACAATCGCGACGACGGCGTTGCTGTCGTTGTCAATGACCACACCTGCGCCCTGGAGCGCGAACTTGCCGTTTTCCTGCTTTTCGTTCGAGCGGTCATCGAGCGTCTCGTCGAGGCGCTTCTGGAGTTTCGCCTGGATATCCGAGTCTATGGTCGTATAAATCTTATAGCCGCCCGCGCGAATCTTTTCGCTCTTGTCGGCGTAGAGCTCGCGGTACTCGGCCTGATACTTGTCATACTCCTCTTTGTTCTTGAAGGTATACTTGAACTTAAAGCCGTCGGTCTTCATGAGCTGCAGTGCCGTGCAGTAGATGGCATAGCTGGTCTGGTAGTTTTCGGTCGCCGCGGCCACCTTGGTCTGCGGAGCGATTTCGAGCGGCTTTTCTTTGTATTCGGCGAGCTCTTCGGCCGTGATATCGCCCTGCTTATACAGATTGGTCAGCACTTCGTTCCGCTTGCGCAGCGCGTTCTTCGGGTGATTGACCGGCTCGTACGTCGCCGGACGGTTGCTGATGCCGACCAGCACGGCGGCTTCCCAGGGCTCCAGATCCTTGGCGCTCTTGTCGAAGTAGTAGCGGCTTGCGGCTTCCACACCGTAGCAGCCGTGCGCGTAGAAGTTGCCGTTGCAGTAGAACTCGAGTATCTTGTCCTTGCCGAAACGCTTCTCAAGCTGGGGCGCGAGAAGTATCTCGGTGAATTTCCGCTTCAGCGAGCGCTCCTGGGTGAGATAGGTGTTTTTGATGACCTGCTGGGTAATCGTGGAGCCGCCCTGGGTCACGCGCCGGTGTTTGACATAGGAGAGTCCCGCACGGGCAATGGCGAGCCAGTCCACACCGTGGTGGTTGTAAAAGCGCCGGTCTTCCTGTGCGACATAGGCCTTTTTCAGCCAGGGGCTGATGTCGTCGGAGCCGACATAGACATAGTGATGACCGGAGCTGATTACGCCGATTTGTTTGTCATCCTTGTCAAAGATTTCGGTGTCCGTCACGAGGCGGAAATCGTCCTCGGACATGTGCTGATAGGTCTCGTAGGCGTGCTGCTGGATGGACTGCAAATCCGGAAACACCTTGATGAAGAGAAAAGCGACGGCCGCGAGGATGCAGAGCATGAAGACGAGAAGCAGGGTCTTCAGGATGCGGACGACAATATGTGCCTTCTTCTTTTTTCGCTTACTTGCCTGTTGTGCCATGTGTTGTTTACCTCTTTGGATGCCTCACTCGGTGAGGGCTGCATACGAAAAGCGTATCAGTTTGCCAAGTACCGCAGGGCTCAGTTCCACCTGATAGCCGCGTTTCCCGGCGGAGATGATAATGCTCTCGAATGTTTCCGCACTCTCGTCGACCACAGTCGGGAAGATCTTTTTCATGCCGATCGGCGAGCAGCCGCCGTGCACATAGCCCGTGAGCGGCAAAAGATCCCGCTGCGGAAGCATGGCGATCGATTTTTCGCCGACTGCCTTGGCTGCACTCTTTAAAGAGAGGGAAGCGGGGCCCGGAATCACGAAAACATAGTGCTGTCCGGATTTTCCGACGGTGACCAGGGTCTTGAAGACCTGCGCCGGATTCTGACCGAGATAAGCTGCGACCTCCTCTGCGCTGACGGCCTCTTCCGGTGGATAGCTGTGTTCGACATACGGGAGCTTCTTGCCGTCCAGAAGGCGGCACACATTGGTTTTTTCATTGTTTTTTGACATACGGTTACTATAACACAGCCCTCTTGCCTTGTATAGGACGGCAAAATGTCGGTATGCCGCGCTTGCGTTCCTATGCTATAATCTTGTATAACCCGACCGTAATGATAGGAGGATGCATGAAAGAAGAAAGAAAAGCGCAGGAAAAGCTGCGTACCTATCTGCGATGGCCCATATTTCCCGCTGTGCTCTCGATATTGACGGCGGTATTGATTTGTGTTTCGAACTGGGAGACCGGCTTGCTGGTCTTTTTGCTCGCGTTGATTTCCGGCAGTATCTGTCTTCGGTTCTATGCGGTTTCCGGTGCGGAAATCAACCAGGCGATGATCGGTTTTTCGGCGGCGACGGACAGTATGCAGGCGCGGCTTGCCGACCGGCTGGATATCTGTTACGGCCTGCTGGACAGGACAGGCACCTTTGCTTACCGGAATACGGCATTGACGGAACTCCTTGCGGCGGAACACAAGACCGCGCAGCGACTGGAGGATTTATTTCCGGAACTCACGCGGGAGGAGCTCGCAAAGATTGCGGAGAGCGCGGACTACCATCTGAGTCTCGGCGCACTGCGGCTCCGCGTGCGGCTCGTGCGGGAGCAGATTGATACGGAGTCGGTCTTTGCCGTCTATTTTTATGACGAGACAGCCCTGCTCAGGCTCCGGGAAGAAGAGGAGAGCCGCCGCCTCACAGCGGGTCTCCTGTATCTCGATAACTACGAAGAGGCGATGGAGAGCGTCGACGAAGTGCGGCGCCCGCTGCTCACCGCAATGATTGACCGGAAGATTGTCCGCTACTTTGACGGGATGCAGGCCATCATGAAGAAGCTCGAGAAGGACAAGTACTTCTTTGTGATTGAGCGCCGCTATCTGCAGGAACTTTTAGACAGCCAGTTTGATATTCTGGAGCAGGTCAAGACCGTGAACATCGGCAATGAGATGCGCATCACGCTCTCAATCGGCATCGGTGACGGCGGCAGCAGTTACGCGCAGTGCTACGACTTTGCGCGCCAGGCGATTGATATGGCGCTGGGGCGCGGCGGCGACCAGGCGGTTGTCAAGGATGGCGAGAACATCCGCTACTTCGGCGGCAAGTCGAATTCCAAGGAGAAGACAACGCGCGTCAAGGCACGCGTCAAGGCGCATGCGTTCCGCGAACTGATCGAGAACAAGGACAGACTCTTGATCATGGGACATAAGCTCATGGACATCGACTCGCTCGGCGCGGCAGTCGGCATCTGGCGCATTGCGACGACCATGGGCAAGGAGGCGCACATTGTCTCTTCGGCGGTCAACGGCGCAATTCGCCCCATGCTCGAGCGCTTTTATAACGGCGACTATCCGGAGGACATGTTCATCCCCGAGGAGAAGGCCATGCAGCTCCTTGATGAAGACTCGGTACTGGTCGTCGTGGATACCAACCGGCCGTCCATGGTCGAGGGCCCGAGGCTTCTGGATGTCGCAAAGACCATTGTGGTGCTGGATCACCACCGCCAGAGTCAGGATTCCATCCGGAACGCCCAGCTCTCGTATGTCGAGACCTATGCGTCGAGCGCCTGCGAGATGGTCGCGGAGGTCGTGCAGTACATCTCGGACGATGTGAAGATTCGGGCGGTCGAGGCCGATGCGATGTACGCCGGCATTGTGATTGACACCCACAATTTCCAGAACCAGACCGGTGTCCGGACTTTTGAGGCCGCGGCCTTCCTCCGGCGAAACGGTGCCGATGTGACGCGCGTCCGGAAACTGTTCCGTGAGAAGCTCGATGACTACCGCGCAAAGAGCGAGGCGATTCACAACGCGGAAATTTACCGCGAGAACTTTGCGCTGAGTTACTGTGACGCGACAGGGCTCGACAACCCGACCGTGGTCGGCGCGCAGGCGGCAAACGACTTGCTCGATGTCATCGGCGTGAAAGCAAGTGTCGTCGCGACAACCTTCCGCGAGAAGGTGTATCTCTCGGCGCGTGCCATTGACGAAGTCAATGTTCAGGTCATGATGGAAAAACTCGGCGGCGGCGGTCACCGCACCATTGCCGGCGCGCAGCTCTCGGGGCTCACGCAGGAAGAGGCCATGGAGCAGGTGAAACAAGTCATCGACGAGATGCTTTTGAAAGGAGAAATCTCATGAAAATTGTGTTATTACAGGATGTGAAGTCGCTCGGCAAGGCCGGCACGCTCGTGGAAGTTTCGGAGGGCTATGCGCGGAACTTTCTGCTGCCGAAAAAGCTCGGCGCGGCGGCGACGGCCGAGAATCTGAACACCCTGAAGTTAAAGCAGGCGAATGAGGCAAAGATTGCGGCGGAGCAGCTCGCCGAGGCGAAGACGCTCGCGGCCAAGATTGAGGCCGGCAGCGTGACTGTGCACATCAAGGGCGGCGAGAACGGAAAGACCTACGGTTCTGTTTCGACCAAGGAACTTGCGGAAGCCGTGAAGGAACAGCTCGGCCTGGAACTCGACAAGAAGAAGATTGCTCTCGCGGAGCCGATCAAGAACTTCGGCAGCTATGAGACCGTAGTCAAGCTGCACCGCGATGTGCAGGCGACGCTCAAGGTCAATGTGACGGAAGCAAAATGACGGACGACACCCAAAATGTGCTAAAGCGCATCATGCCGCACAGCGAGGAGGGAGAGCGCTCCATCCTCGGTGCGGTTTTTGTGGATCAGAACAGTCTTGCCGTCGCGCTGGAACACTGCAGTGCGGCGGATTTTTATTCCAAGCAGTACGGCATTGTCTTTTCTTGCATGGCAGAACTCTTCAACGAGGGCAAGCCGGTCGATATTCTGACGGTACAGGAAAAGCTGAAGACAAAAGATGTGCCGCCGGAAATGCAAGGGCTGGATTTTTTGCGCGAGATTGCGCAGAGTGAGGCGACCGCCGCGAACATCCGGGAGTACGCGAAGATTGTCCGCGCAAAGGCGGTCAAGCGGAAGCTGATTCAGGCGAGTGAGGAGATTGCGAACAGCTGTTATGCCGACAGCCAGGAGCTCGAGGTGCTGTTGCAGGAGACCGAGGAGAAGATGTTCCGCATCCTGCAGCAGCGGAGTGCGGCGGAATTCACCCCGATTTCGGAGATTACCCTGCGGGTGCTGGAGAGAATCCAGAAAGCCTATCAGAACGGCGCGGAGGTGACCGGCATCCCGACCGGCTTTATAGACCTCGACCGGAAGCTGAGCGGCCTCCAGCCCTCCGACCTCGTGCTGATTGCGGCGCGCCCCTCGATGGGAAAGACAGCCTTCGTGCTGAACATTGTCGAGCACGCAGCCGTGCGGAACGGGCGATCCTGCATGATTTTCTCGCTCGAGATGAGCAAGGAGCAGCTGGTGAACCGCATCCTCTCGATGGAGTCGAGTGTCGACGCGCAGAAGATGCGAAACGGTGATCTCTCGAGCGGCGATTTCAGCAACATCATCGAGGCGGCCGCACATATCTCCGAGAGCAAAAATCTGGTGATCGATGACACGGCGGGCATCGGCATCGGCGAACTGCGTAGCAAGTGCCGGAAGCAGAAGTTAGAGCACGGGGTGGACCTCGTGATCATCGACTACCTGCAGCTCATGAGCGGCAGCGGCAAGTCCGGCGAAAACCGCCAGCAGGAGATTTCCGACATCTCCAGAAATTTAAAGGCGCTGGCGCGTGAACTGCAGGCGCCGGTGATTGCGCTCTCCCAGCTCTCCCGCGCGGTGGAGCAGCGGCCGGATCACCGCCCGATGCTCTCGGATCTCCGTGAGTCCGGCGCCATCGAGCAGGACGCGGATGTCGTGATGTTCCTGTACCGCGACGACTACTACAACAAGGACACCGAGCACCCGAACGAGGCCGAGGTCATCATCGCGAAACAGAGAAACGGCCCGATCGGCACAGTCAGTCTGGTCTGGAAGCCGGATACCACGCGCTTTGTCAATATGGCGCGCTGACACAAAAAAAGCTCTGAGCGTAAGCTCAGAGCTTTTTTTTGCGATTTTTCTCAGTTTGCCTCAGAAATTGCGCCGACCGGGCATACAGCCTCGCAAGCGCCGCAATCGATGCAACCGGACTCGTCGATCACATACTGCGTGTCTCCCTGGGAGATCACACCAACCGGACATTCACCAGCGCAGCTGCCACAGCTGACGCAAGCATCAGAAATTCTGCGTGCCATAATCAAATTCCTCCTTGATTCTTCTAAACTAGGACAGCATCTTTGCTGTTTCCCACATTGTAAACGAAAGAAGTCGTAATTACAAGCAGAGGATTTAGCAAATCTGCACTTTTAGAGGTACATCTTGGACGATTTGTTATCATTAACTAACAAAACTTAAGGCATGCTTAGAGTTTTGCGAGCGAAGTAAGCACATCCTTCGAGAGGATGCGGTCATAGTGCTCGTCGTAGAAGGCGGCGCGCGCCGGGCTCAGCAGCAGGGGATCGCTGTATTCGCCGAGGCTGTTGCAGAGCAGGGCGATGTGCAGCGAAAACTGCCGTTTGAAGCGGAGCACCAGGGTGTACCGACCGTTTTCCGGATTTCGGTAAAGCGATTCCGCAACGAGCTCGGTTGCGAGGTCTTGCAGGGCGTGAGCGGCTGTGATGACAGCGTCCAGATTCGGGAAGCGGAAGCCGCGCACCAGATACTCGGAAGGTTCCGGGATTTTTTCGTCGAGCTTGACGGGTGTGAACTCATTCGCAAGGGAGGCACATTTTCGCAGAAGCTCATCCATCTCGTCGTCATCCAAAGACGATTCCCGCTCGTCCGTGTCCTGCAGGAAATCGGAGAATCCCATCCGGTCCTCGTCCTCCTCCTCTGTGTCCGTCGAAGGGACAAAGCGCGAAAAGCGCGCATCCAGTTCCTCCGGATCGTCCACTTTGGTAATCAGTACCCGAATGCTGTCGTCGGAGAGCGGTATGGACTCCACGCGCAGCGGCATATCATCGACTTCAAAGCCCAATTCAGAGGATGCCTGCTGCATCATCTCCCGAAGAAGGCGTCTTGCTTTTTTGCTGCCATATGCGAGTTCATTGAGCTCGATGTCGCGCTCAATCAAATCAAAACCGGACAGCGTGCAGCTGATCTGATACTCGCTGACGCGCTCTAATTTCATGGACTTCACCTCTTTCTGTTTTGTTAAAGCATAATACAACGGAATACCGCGTTTTGCAATTGAAGATTACGGCGGTTATTGGTATACTTTAAACGGATGGAGAACAGGAGGCAGCAGTTTTAGATCTTGTCCCCAAGACAAAAGATTCCTTTCTGAAAACGGCGACACTCCGTCGCCGCGTCGCACGCATCCGTGCGGTGTATTTCCCCAAAAGTACTCAAAAATCCGGAGCTGTCCGGCGCTTTTTTGTATGCGTGAACTACGCCATCCATCTCGCGCAGCAGAGGGCGGCAACCCGCGGAATTCGCGATTCCGCCATGATGTCACGGAAAATCTTTGTCAACTGTATGTGCTGCCGAGCCTGCAAGTTTGGAGCACAGACGGCAGTGTGCTTGTCACGGAGCGCACTGCCGCTTTTTTGTTTGTCTTCACACAGAATTCGCCGTTTTATGATATACTGTTCCGGAATTATTTAGGGCTCTCTTCCTAATATTAATGGGATGTAACCGCACTTCAGAGGAGGATTATCTTGGAAGAAAGGAATGAAACAAAGGAGCTGCAGAATACGAAGCGAAGCCGGAAGCGAAACGGCAGGAGATCTTTGCTGCCCCTGGTCTTGCTGCTCGCGCTCGTCGCAGTCATTCTCGGGCTCTGGTATCGGCAGTTCGGACCGAGCCGCACCCGAATCAGCGAGAACAGTCTGTTCGGCGTGCAGGGCGATGAAGTCGCCGTGCTCTATAACTATGAATTGCAGAGCGACAAGGCGGTTCTCGAGAACGGCCGTGTCTATCTGCCACTGACACTCGTGAAAAGCAAGATGAATCAGCGCTTCTACTGGGATAAGGACGAGAAATGCATGGTCTACGCAGCGCCCGGCGGCGTCCGCACATTTACGGCGGAAGAGGTGGACACGGAGGGCAAGCCGCTCTTTTTTGTCAAAGACCAGGCGCTTTACCTCTCGCTGCCGCTACTCTGCGAATTTACGAATGTCCGCACCGAGGCCTATACGGACGGTGAGGTCAAGCGGATTTTTGTCGAGACTGCACCGGAGAGCGATGAAGTGCGGGCGGCAAAGCATAAGACCGTACTCCGGAGCCGGCCGAGCGTACGCGGCAGCATTGTCACGGTCGCGGCAAAGGCGGAGGCGCTCCGCGTGATTCCGGACCATGCCGATGCAAAGACGGATACCGCGCGCTGGGTGCGCGTCAAGACTGACAGCGGATTCACCGGCTATGTGCAGCAGAGAAGTCTTGGGGCGGCGGAGACGGTGCCCTATCAGAATTCGTTTGTCGCACAGGACTACGGAACGCTCTCCCTCGGCGGCAAAGTGCTGCTCGGTTTCCACCTTGTTTCCAACCAGGCGGCCAATCAGGGACTTTCGACGCTTGCGGGCAATGCGAGCGGCATGAATGTGATTGTCCCGACCTGGTTCTCGCTCCGCGGCAATGAGGGAGACTATCAGAGCTATGCCGACCGCGCTTATGTGGAAGCGGCGCACGAGAAAGGTCTCAAGGTCTTTGCGCTGCTCGATAACTTTGACAAGAGTGTCACGACGGGAGAACTCCTGAAAAAGACATCCGTGCGGAAAAAGCTGATTGATTCGCTGATGGCGGACGCCGATCTCTACGGCTTTGACGGCATCAATGTGGATCTCGAGCTCATCAAACAGGAGGCGATTGACCAGTACCTCGAATTCATCCGTGAGCTCTCGGTCGCCTGCCATGCAAAGCAGCTCTACCTCACGGTGGATGTTCCGAATCCCGCGAAGTTCAATGCCTACTACGACAGAAAAGAACTCGCGGTCTTCTGCGACTATGTTGTCAATATGGGCTATGACGAGCACACCGGCGGCGACGCACCGGGCAGCACGGCTTCGCTCGACTTCGTGACAACGGGGCTTGACGCCTGCCTCGAAGAGATTCCGAAGGAAAAACTGATTCAGGCCGTGCCGTTCTACACGCGACTCTGGACGGAGGACAAGAACGGCAAGGTGTCGAGCGAGGCGCTCGGCATGAAGGCGGCGCAGGACTGGGTCAACAAGAACCAGGTCAGCCTGACCTACGACGAGACGCTCGGGCAGAACTACGGTCAGCGCTCGGCAAACGGAAGCATCCAGTCCATCTGGATGGAGGACGCCAAGTCAATGCAGGCGCGCATGGAAGTGATACGGGCCAAGGACCCCGCCGGCATTGCCGTGTGGCGGCTCGGCCTTGAGACAACGGATGTATGGGGGATAATCAATCGGTAATGGGAAATTTAGGTCAGAAAATTGCGGAAAATCTTATCTTTGTCGGCGAGTTCCTGCTGATTGTCTTTCTCTGCTTCTTTGTCGCCTATGTCATCGAGAAGCGGATTCAGCGGCGGAGAGGGCAGAAAGAGCGCATTCTGAGCACCCGGAAGATGGCCATGATAGGTCTCTTCTCGGCGGCTGCGGCTGTGCTCATGCTGTTTGAGGTGCCGGTGCCGTTTGCGCCGCCCTTTTATAAAATCGATCTCTCGGAGCTCCCGATTTTAATTCTGAGCTTTGCCTACGGCCCGGTCGCAGGGGTGATGGCGGAGTTTGTGAAAATTTTATTGAAGCTGGTGTTTAAGTCGACCTCGACCGCCTTTGTCGGCGAGCTCGCGAACTTTGCGGTGGGCTGCGCGCTCGTGCTCCCGGCCGGTATTTTCTACTTTGAGAAGAAGACCAAGCGCCAGGCCTTCATCGCCTGCGCGCTCGGCGTGATCTGCATGACCATCTTCGGTTCGCTCCTCAATGCGGTTTACCTGCTCCCGAAATTCGCGGCGCTCTACGGCATGCCGCTCGAGACCATTGTGCAGATGGGAACCAAGGTGAACCCGCGCATTGTGAGCGTTGAGACCATGGCGCTCTACGCGGTCGCACCGCTGAATCTCGTAAAGGGCAGCGTGGACATGTTGCTTACGATTCTTCTCTACAAGCGCCTGAGCCATGTGCTGAAAGAGCAGGAAGGACGGCGCTGAGCATGGAGACGATCTACGGTCTGCTGACCGGAAGTGCGGAGGAGCGGGAGGAAGCCTTGGCGCGCGCCGGAGAGATACTTCGCGACGGCGGTCTGGTCGCGTTCCCGACAGAGACCGTCTACGGACTCGGCGGCAACGCACTGAGCGCTGCGGCGGCGGAAAAAATTTACGCGGCAAAGGGGCGGCCGAGCGACAATCCGCTGATTGTCCACATTGCCCGCGTCGAAGAGATGGAGCCGCTGGTGCGGAACATCCCGGAGAGTGCCCGGCGGCTTGCGGCGGCCTTCTGGCCGGGGCCGCTCACCCTGATTTTGCTAAAGAGCGAGGCTGTGCCGCGCGAAACCAGCGGCGGGCTCGACACGGTCGCAATCCGGTTGCCGCGCGATCCGAATGCAAGAGCCTTGATTCTGGCGGCGGGGCTGCCAATCGCGGCGCCTTCTGCGAATACTTCGGGGCGTCCGAGTCCGACAGAGGCGCGCCATGTCGCGGAGGATCTCGGCGGAAAAATCGACATGATTCTGGATGGCGGCGCGGTCGCCGTGGGGCTCGAATCGACCATCGTGGATTTGACGGGCAGTGTGCCCGCACTGCTCCGCCCGGGTGCGATTACGCCGGAAATGCTGGAAGGCGTGCTCGGAAAAATAGAGTTTGACCCGGTGCTCACAAAGCCGCTCACGCCGGATATGCACCCCAAGGCGCCCGGCATGAAATACCGGCACTACGCGCCGCGCGCCGAGATGTTCCTGGTCGACGGGACACAGGCGGCGGTGATTCGGAAAATCAATGCCTGCGCTGCCGTAGCGAAGGCGGACGGCAAAAAGGTCGGTATACTCGCGAGTGCAGAAAACTTAGATGCCTACCGTGCCGATGCGGTCCTCTGCCTCGGGAAACGCGCAAAACCGGCGGAGATTGCCCACAATCTCTTTGCCGCGCTCCGCGAGATGGATGCCCGCGCGGTCGATGTGATTTACGCCGAGGCATTTCCGGAGAGCGGGGTCGGCCTCGCCGTTCGGAATCGCATGAACAAGGCGGCGGGACATCACTATCTGTACGCAGAGGAGGAAAAATGAGCGGAAAGCGCGAAGACTATATCAGCTGGGACGAATATTTCATGGGTGTCGCTTATCTCTCGGCGCTCCGCTCGAAGGATCCGAACACCCAGGTCGGCGCCTGCATCGTGAGCGATGACAACAAGATTCTCTCGATGGGCTATAATGGCTTCCCGAGAGGCTGCTCGGACGATGAGTTTCCCTGGGGGAAGGAGCACGAGCAGGACGACCCTTATCAGGCAAAATACTTCTATGCGACGCACAGCGAGCTGAATGCGATTCTGAATTACCGCGGCGGTTCGCTCGAGGGCAGCAAGCTCTATGTGACCTTGTTCCCCTGCAACGAGTGCGCCAAGGCGATTATACAGAGCGGTATCCGAACCCTGATTTACGGAGAGGACAAGTACGGCGACACGGCGGCGGTTCGCGCGAGCAAGCGCATGCTGAACGCGGCGGGCGTTCGCTACTACCAGTACACGAAGACGGGGCGGAAGCTTCGGATTATTGTCTGAGTTTTCTCTTGCCGAAGGCGAAGAGAGGGACTATAGTAAAATGAAATTCAGCGGCAACTGCCGCAGAGACAGAGGTGAAGAAGATGAAAGATAAGCGTCGTAGAGTGGTGGCAATGATAGTGGCAGTGGTGCTCTGTGCTTCGATGGTGCTCGGCATGGCCGCAGCCGGCCTCAGCGCTTTCCTGCATTGAGGCAGAGCTATCCGGAACTCGTCGCAGCCTGTTCGGCGGGAAACCTTGAGACTGCGAGATATTTAGAAGAATGCGGGTCGAAAAACAAAATATATGTTCGAGACCTTGCGGTGTCTTTGGAGCGACTGAAAGCCGAGGAAGACGCCAGGGAAACCGCCTTGCGGCTGGGGCGGGAGACGGATGCGGAGACGCTCTGCCTGCCCTACGGCAGAGGGGGACTTCTCGCGGCAGTCTATCTCACCGCGCTTGCGCGGAGGTCCGGCGTCGAAATCCGGCTCCGCGCGGTGCCGATTCGCCAGGAGACCATAGCGCTCGCGGAGGCGCTCGGCAAAAATCCCTACCGCATGGACACGGCGGGCGTCTTGTTTTTGACCGCGCACAGCGACAGCCTGGTGCAGGCGCTTCGCGGGACAGGGATTCCGGCAGCCTGCATCGGCCGCCTGATGCCGGGACTTGATAAGTGCGTGGTCGATAAGACCGAGCGCGAATACATCAACCGCCCGGAAAAGGGCATCACATTGGAAGCGGAAGTGTTTGAGACAGAAAGGACGAAAGATGCGTGAAAAAATCCTCGCGGTTCTCGAGAAGAACGCGCGTATCGACATCCATGAACTCGCAATGCTGCTCGGCGAAAGCGAAGTAGCGGTTGCGAACGAGATTGCGGACATGGAGAAAGAGAATGTGATCCGCGGCTATCACACCCTGATTAACTGGGAGAACACGAGCAATGAACGCGTGGAAGCTCTGATTGAGGTCAATGTGACCCCGCAGCGCGGCATGGGCTACGACCGCATTGCGGAGCGCATTTACCAGTACAACGAAGTGGATTCCGTCTATCTGATGAGCGGCGCCTTCGATTTCATGGTGCTCCTCGAGGGGAAGACCATGCGGGAAGTCGCGCTCTTTGTCTCCGAACGTCTGGCACCGCTCGAGTCGGTGACAGGTACTTCGACGCACTTCGTGCTGAAGAAGTACAAGGATCACGGCACGGAGATGGAAGTGAAGAAAGAAGACGAAAGGCAGTTGTTCATGGCATGAGAGATATCAACGAAATTTTAGCGAAGAAGACAGTTGCCCTGCAGCCCTCCGGTATCCGGAAGTTTTTCGACATTGTGCGCACCATGGAGGGGGCTATTTCCCTCGGCGTCGGCGAGCCGGACTTTGACACGCCCTGGCCCATCCGGGAGGAGGGTATTTATTCGCTGGAGCGCGGCCGCACCTTCTACACAAGCAATGCGGGTCTCAATGAGCTCCGCGAGGAGATTGCGCGCTACATTCAGCGCCGCTTCGGCGTTTCCTATGAGCCGCTCAGCGAGATTACGGTGACGGTCGGCGGCTCGGAGGGCATAGATCTCGCTTGCCGCGCCATGCTGGATCCCGGCGACGAAGTCATTATCCCGCAGCCGAGTTATGTCTCCTACGAGCCCTGTGTGCGTCTCGCGGACGGTGTGCCGGTCATTGTGGAACTCAAGGAGAAGGATCGCTTCAAGCTGATGCCGGAGGATCTCGAGAAGGCCATCACCCCGCGCACCAAGTTTTTGGTGCTGCCGTTTCCGAATAACCCGACCGGCTCGATTATGACAAGAGAGGAGCTTGCGGCGATTGCGGAAGTCGCAATCCGCCATGACCTCTATGTGGTCTCGGACGAAATTTACACCGAGCTCACCTATAACGGCGAGGCACCGGCCTCGATCATTCAGATTCCGGGTATGCGGGAGAGAACCGTTCTGATCAACGGCTTCTCGAAGGCCTATGCGATGACCGGCTGGCGTCTCGGCTATGCCTGCGGGCCGGAGCCGATACTCCGCCAGATGATCAAGGTGCACCAGTACGCGATTATGTGCGCGCCGACCACAAGCCAGTATGCGGCGGTCGCGGCGCTCCGCGACTGCGACGCCGAGATTGCGCGGATGCGCGAGGCCTATAACCAGCGCCGCCGCTATCTCTTAAAGCGGCTCGAGGAGATGAATATTCCCTGCTTTGAGCCGGAGGGCGCCTTCTATATTTTCCCGAACATCTCGAAATTCGGCATGCCCTCCGAGGAGTTCTGCACGAAGCTGCTGACCGAGGAAAAGGTCGCGGTCGTGCCGGGCACGGCGTTCGGACAGAGCGGGGAGGGCTTTGTCCGCATCTCATACGCGTACTCGCTCGAGCAGCTCCGTGAGGCTATGGGGCGCATTCAGCGCTTTGTGGAGCGCCACGCAAACTAAAAGAATAACGTAAAAAACGCCTGCCGCACATTCTGTGCGACAGGCGTTCTGCCGTTTGATTATCTGCTCTGGGTCCAGACACCGCTGTTGTCAACGAAGTAGCGGTTGTTGTCAACCCACTGGTTGGTCAGCATTTTGCCGAGGTTGCTGCCGTTCTCGGTGCTGAGCCAGTACCACTTGCCGGTGAAACGGCTCTTCAGCCAGCCGGTCTGCATATAGCCGGACTTGTTGAAGTAGTACCAGTTGCCGTCAATCTGCTGCCAGTTGTCGGTCGTATAGGAGCGATCTGCGTTGCAGTACCACCAACCGACATTGTCCTTCAGCCATGCGCCCTTGTTGCCGGAATTCGATCCGTTCGGGCCGGTCTGACCGCCGTTGTTGGAGCCGCCGTTGTTCGTCTTGCCGCCGAGTGCCGCGAGGATATCGTCATCGACGCTGAACTCATCCGACTCGGTCCAGTTGCCCTTCGAGCTGTTGCCGTTGCCGACAACCGCGCGGACCTTGACGGTGTAATCGCCCTTGCCGCCCTCGCGAATCTGGCTGCGGAAGTCGTAGCTCGTGCTGTTCGTCGTGACCGACTCACGGATGGTATTGTTCCGGTAGAGTTTCACCTCGTACTGCTTTGCGTAGTCTGCCTGATCCCAAGAGACCACCGGGCTGTCATCGTCACCCCAGGAGACATCGCCGACTTCGAGTGCGTCCTTATCCGTGGACCCGGTCTTCGGCAGGGTGAGCGTGACGGTCATTGCACTGGCGCTCGTGACAATCTTGCTGACTTCGGCGCCCTTGCCGCCCTTGTCATTGAGCTTGACATTGCCCTTCGGCGTGCCCTTGAAGGTGAAGTCGCTGTCGGGCTTCAGCTTCAGTGTGACCTTCGGCTTCTTGCCGAAGTCGGTGTTCGTGACCGAAGTGACCTTGACGCTGTCCACGCCCGCACTGTCACTCTCGGCATCGATCTGGCTTGCCGTCATGCCCGGAGAGAGGTCGTAGTCGAGATCAATCGTGACATTCTGTACAACGCCCTTTGAGGACTTTGCAAAGGCGACACTTGTCATGCCGAGCAGCATAGCAGCGCTCAGAACAATGGGAGCAACTTTCTTTAACAGATTCTTCTGCATCATTTCTGTTTCCTCCGTTCCGCAGGATTTCCTGCTTGGTAATTTTTTTGTTGTCTCTATCCTAAACGATTTCCCTGAGAAAGAATAGTGGATTTCACTTACAGTTCTCTTACTTTCCTGTAAGAAGATTATCACAAAAATTTAACGGCCTTTGGTGTAACCTTTTCACAAAAAATAGCACCGCGAAACCTGCGGTGCTATTTTCCGGATGGTATCAATTCAACTCAGTATTTCGGGGTCCACTTGCCGTTGTAGTCGACGCGGTAGCCGTCCGGCGTCATTGTGCTGACCAGCATGGCGCCGTCATAGCCCACGTAGTAATAGACACCCTCTTCGGTCGCGCTCTTAATCCAGGCATTTGCCCACATGGAGCCGTCGCTGCCCGAATAGTACCACTTATCGCCGACTTGGAACCAGCCGGTCGCCTTCTGACCGTTGTTCAGCACATAGCTCCAGCCGCCGTTCTCGAGCGACACCCAGCGGCCGGTTGCGGCAGCCGTGTTCTGTGCGCCGGTATTCTGTGTATTGGACGCCTGGGTCTGTGCGGCAGCATTCTGCGCGGTCGTGCTCTGGTTGGCGGCAGTGCTCGCGGCAGCGGAAGTCTTGGTCTCATCCGCATTGCCGCGGTTCTGCTTGATCATCATAATGTCCTCGGATGTGATGGTCTCGGCGCCCATTGCGGAAGCTGGGCGTCCCTGGCCCTTGGCCCTTTTCTTCGCCGTAACCTGCGCGTAGTAGGTGCCGGCACCGCGCTTTAAGACTTTGTCGGTGATGTCGGCCTTTTCCGATGTATAGCCTGCCGTGACAGCCGTGCCAATCTTGTGTTTCGGCTTTAAATCCGAGGAGCTGTAGAGCTGCACCGTGTAGCTTGTGCGGCTGTCGCCGACTGACCAGTTGACATAGACGCGGTCGTTCGAGACATCAAAGGAGACATCGCTGACCGAATAGTCCTGCGGGTCGTCATCTTCCGTCCGCGCGAAGCTCACAGCACCCTGTGAGAGCGTCATCGCGAGGCAGAGGAACAGGGCAGTTGCCCGTTTCAGTCGTTTCATCATAAAATACCTCCGAATTCTAAAAACTTCTATAGAGCGAGTATAGCACAGCAAGCTTACGAATTCCTTACGACAGAATGACGATTCCCTGTCAGTGGCGCAGGTTTTTTTCGTCAGCTTTCGGAAGCGTGAAGATAAAACGGCTGCCGCCCTCTGTGCGTTGCATCGCTTCCAGACTCTCACCGTGCGCGAGCATGACTTCCCGTGCAATCGCGAGGCCGAGTCCCGCGCCCATCTTGTCCTGTCCGCGGGAGCGGTCGCCCTTAAAGAAGCGGTCAAAGATGCGGGACAAATCCTCGTCCGGAATACCGATGCCGCTGTCGCTGACCGAGATCTCCATCCGGTTGCGGTGCTCCGTGCAGGCAATCTCAATCTCGCTGTTCTCCGGCGAAAACTTGATTGCGTTGTCGGTGAGATTGTAGAGGACCTGCTGGATGCGCAGGGCATCGGCATAGACAAAGCTCTGTTCTTCGACGAAGAAGAGGGAGATGCGGATATGCTTTGCCTTGCACTGCGGTTCAAAGCTCTCGGCTGTGGCGCGAATCAGCGCATTCAGCTCAAAGATGCTTCTCTGCAGTGTCTGTCCGGGATTCAGGGTATTGAGGCGCAGCATGTTTTCCGTGAGCTTCGAGAGGCGCTCGCTCTCGGCGATAACGCGCCGCATGTACTTGTCCCGCTGTTCGGGCGGGATGGTGCCGTCCAGAATGGCCTCGGAGAAGCCCTTGATCGAAGTCAGCGGCGAGCGGAAATCGTGGGACACATTGGCGATAAAGCGCCGCTCATCTTCCTCGAGCCGCGCGAGCTTTTCCGCCATCCCGTTCATGGTTGTCGCGAGATAGCCCATCTCATCCTCGGCGCGCACCGGAATCCGATGGGTCAGATTGCCGTCGGCAAACTGGCGGGCTCCCTCGGTGATTGCGGCGAGCGGCCGATATACCGCAAAGTGAAAAATAAAGAGGAAGGTGAGGGACAGCAGAAAGACGATGCCATAGCTGATATAGACCAGATTCAGAATCTGCATCGCATCTTCCCGGACATAATTCATCCGGAGATGAATCACGACATAGCCGTAGGTCCGGTAATTGCCCGTAATCGGCGCGGAGACACTGAGGACGGTCTCCGGGAAGGAGCCGAAGTAGGAGCCGACTGTATAGGAGTGATTGCCGGTTGCGGTCGGATCAAAATCCGGTATGGTGCGGCCGTCCCAGCTGTGCGCGGAGTCAATGACAATCGCGCCGTTCTTGTCCATAATCCAGATTTCCGCCCGCAGAAAGGTGGAGACAGCTTCGAGCTGTGGGTAGGCGCTCTGGAGCGGCAGCGCCTTGCCGTCGTAGACACCCGAGTAGGCGGCGGCAATCAGATTCGCCTCGTCGTAGAGCGTGCGCGCGCGGCTCTTGATCAGATAATTCTCCGTGAGACGCGCGGAGAGCGTCGAGACTGCAAAAAAGCCCGCGACACCAAAGAGCAGATAACCGAGCAGAAATTTTAAGTAGAGGGAGCGGCGTATGAGTTTCATCATGCGCGGAGGTCGAATTTATAGCCGACACCCCAGACCGTGGCGATGGACCAGCTCGGCTTATCTTTCAGTTTCTCGCGGAGGCGCTTGATGTGCACATCGACCGTGCGCGTATCGCCCGCATACTCATAGCCCCAGATGTGGTCCAGGAGCTGCTCGCGCGTAAAAACCTGATTCGGGTGGGAGGCGAGAAAGTAGAGGAGCTCAAGCTCTTTCGGCGGCATTTCGACCGGGCGCCCCTCATAGCGGACAGCATAGTTTGTGAGGCTGATTTCTAAATCCTCGCAGCGCACCGCATCTGTATCGGTGCGCGTGGGCGGGGCAGCTTCCTGCGGCCGGTAGCGGCGCAGCACGGCGCGGACCCGCGCCACGAGTTCCTTCGGCTCGAAGGGCTTTATGATATAGTCGTCAGCACCGAGCTCAAGCCCGAGCACCTTGTCAAAGACCTCGCCCTTGGCGGAGAGCATGATGACAGGGGTCTGGGAGCCCTTTCGAATCTCGCGGCACACCTGGTAGCCGTCCACATGCGGCAGCATGAGATCCAGGAGCACGAGATCCGGGGAGAGTGCGTGAAAGAGCGAGAGTGCCGCCGCGCCGTCCGGCGCAATGTGCGTCTCGAAGCACTCTTTTTCCAGGTAGAGGGAGATGAGCTCCGCGATATTTTCGTCGTCGTCGACAATCAGTATTTTCTGTTTTCCTGCCAAAGAGACTCCTTTCTGCGGGTCAGCGGAAGGTGACCACGGTCACGGCCTCGCCGCCGTCGTCAAAGTGGGCATCTTCGAATTTCTTGACATAGGGCTGCTTCTTGAGCCAGGCGAGCACGCCTTTTTTCAAGGCACCGGTGCCGCGCCCGTGAATCACGCGGACGGAATTCAGGTGCGCGAGCAGGGCATCGTCCAAGTATTTGTCGAGCTCCCCGAGTGCTTCGTCCACCGTCTTTCCGATGAGATTGATCTCGGGGGAGATGTGGGAGGCCTTGCCGAAACTCGGTGCGCCGCCGCTGCGGCTTTGTTTCGCGCCTTTCGACACAGCGGCCTCCTCCTCAATGAGGACCACATCGTCCGCGGAAACCTGCGTGCGAAGCACGCCCATGCGGACAAAGAGGCGATTATTTTTATCCGGTAGCGTCGAGACAATGGCCTCGTGATCCATGCTGAGCACGCGAACCGAGTCGCCGATATGGAGCACAGCGGGCTTCTCTGCCTTCACAGCCTTCTTTTTCGGTGCGGTCTTTTCGACCGACTTTAACTTGTCGCGGAGACCGCTTCTCTCTTTCTCGAGCTCGCGGAGCAGACCGGAGTCCGCGCTCAGGCGGTTGATGCGCCGTATGCTCTGATCGGCGCTCTCTTTTGCTGCGGCGAGGATGCGCTCGGCCTCGGCGCGCGCCTTTTCGAGGATGCGTTCCTTGCGCTCGTCGAGGTTTTGATCTGCTTTTTCATGTCGCGCCTTTAGTTCTTCGATTTCCGCGCGGTAGGCAAGAATTTCTTTCCGCTCTGCCTCAATCGTGCGGCGATCCGCTTCGAGGCGGGTCAGGAGATCTTCAAAGGCTGCATCGTTTTGCTCGATGTGCGTCTTGGCCTCTTCAATGATGTAGTCCGGGAGTCCGAGCTTTTTGGAAATCGCAAACGCGTTACTCTTGCCCGGGATACCGATTAAGAGCCGGTAGGTCGGTCGGAGGGTCGCAACATCGAATTCACAGCTCGCATTTTCAACGCCCTTCGCAGAGAGCGCATAAACTTTTAACTCGCTGTAGTGCGTGGTTGCGACCGTCCGCGCGCCGATATTCTGTAAGAACGAAAGAATCGCAATCGCGAGTGCCGCGCCCTCGGTCGGATCCGTGCCGGCGCCGAGCTCGTCGAAGAGGCAGAGCGAATCGCTGTCTGCCGCCGCGAGAATTTCGACCACATTCTTCATGTGCCCCGAGAAAGTCGAGAGCGACTGCTCTATGCTCTGCTCGTCGCCGATGTCCGCGAACACATCGCGGAACACCGCGAGGCGGCTCCCCTGAAACGCCGGAATGTGGAGACCGGCCTGCCCCATCAGTGTAAAGAGACCCATGGTTTTCAGAGAGACCGTCTTGCCGCCGGTGTTCGGTCCCGTGATAATGAGGAGCGTGAAGTCGTCGCCGATCCGTATGCTGATCGGGACCACCTTGTCCCGCGGAATCAGTGGGTGGCGGCCGTCTTTGATTTCGACAATGCGCTCGGTGTTAAAGAGCGGTTTTGAGGCCTGCATTGAAGAGGCAAGCCGCGCCTTTGCAAAGACAAAGTCAAGCGTTGCCAATATCTTCTGGTTTGCGAGCAGCTCCGCCGTAAACGGGGCGAGCAGGGCGCTGAGAGACGCGAGTATTTTTGAGATTTCCTGCTGCTCCGCGAGCGTGAGTTCGCGGTACTCGTTGTTTAAGCGCACCGCGACCATGGGCTCAATGAAGATTGTGGAGCCGGTGGAACTCTGGTCGTGCACCACGCCCGGAAGTTTCGACTTGTACTCGCTTTTCACGGCAAGACAGTAGCTCCCGTTACGCATGGTCACGATGGTGTCCATGAGATAGCTCTTGTGGCGGTTGATTTCCTCCTGCAAAGCGCTGTGCATGCGCTCGTCGGCCGTTTTCATCTGCCGCCGGATGCGGGCAAGTTCGGGGCTCGCCGTGTCGGCGACCAGTTCTTCCGAGAGGAGGCAGCGCTTCAGTTCCCGCTTTTCTTTCGGGAGCGGGGAGAGCGCCGTGAAAGCGGCTTCGAGTGCGTCGGGATCCGGCTCCGCCTCTTCGTGCGCGCCGTAATTCCGGGCTCTCTCGCTTAAGTCGAGCAGTGTGCCGATGGCGTAGAGCTCGGAAGTGCCGAGAGTTCCGCCGACATCGAGGCGTTTCACCGAAGGACTCACATCGCGAAGTCCCGCGAGGCGCAATTCGCCCTTCATGCGGATGCGGGAGAGCGCAGCCTCGGTCTCCGCCTGTGCGGTCTCAATGGCGCCGAGCTCCGTCATGGGCTCGAGGGCGCGACAGAGCGCCTTCCCGGGCGCACTCACGGCTTTTTCTTCGAGCAGCGACAAAATTTTATCAAATTCCAGAGTGTGCAAGGTTTTTCGATTCATGCCTGATCATCATCCGTTTCTTCCACCGGAGCGGCGGAGCTTATATCAAATTCAAATTGCAAAAATACGTCTATAGTATAACACAAAGCGCGCCGCGCGTTTCGGAAGCAGTGCTTTTATAGTGAATGTTAAATGCCGACTGTGCTATGGTGTAGAGTAAAGAAGGTGACGGAACTCCGTCGCCTTTTTTATTTTCCGGCGGGGCTCTCCTGGCCTGGTCTCGGGATGGACAGGCAATCGCCTGCCTGCCGGGATTTTTTTATTTCTAAGAAAGGAGCTTCTGATGAGTGAATTAACAGAACGACAGCGAAGATTTTGTGGAGAGTATCTGATTGACGGCAATGCGTCTCAGGCGGCTATTCGCGCAGGATACTCAAAGCGGAATTCTACGGTGGTGAGCACAACCCTCATGAAAAAGCCTCAGGTACAAGCGTACTTGAAAGAGCTACCGGAAGAGCTGCATTCCGCATAGGTCGCGAACGCGCAAGAGGTCTTAGCGTATCTCACATCCATCATGCGCGCATGCGCGGCGAGCAGAGAGAGCAGACACTGCAGCTTGTCGGCGACGGCATGCAGGATATCACATCGATTGACGTAGCCGCGAAAGACCGGCTGAAAGCTGCAGAGCTTCTCGGCAAACGATACGGAATCTTCAAAGAAAATGTGGGCGTCACTATGGACGCCGTGGTCATTGTGGATGACCTGAAAGAGTAAAATATTTTCCTCCAAGTGTTGATTTATACGCATTAAATACGCATAATAGTAAAAGAAAGGAGGAGCTTATGACACATGCATATCCGGCATTCATCCGGCAGGATGGGAACAAATTTCTGGTGTACATTCCGGACATTGACCACTGGACAGAAGGGCACGACTTTGCCGACGCGATCGCAATGGCGCGCGATCTGCTGGGCTGTTGCGGAATGGATTGGGGGACGGACAAAGATGCGCCGAAACCGTCAAGCCCCGCGGAAGCGTTGAAAAAAGCTAAGGAGCGAGAGACTGATCCGGACAATTTCAAGTATTCCGAGGGCGTTCTGACTTACGTTGACATTGATTTCGACGCGTACCGCAAGCGCGTGAAGAACAGCTCCGTGAAGAAAAACTGCACCTTGCCATACTCGCTGAACGAGTGGGCGGAGGAGCGCGGCATCAATTTTTCAAGGGTCTTACAGGACGCCTTACAAGAAATGAAAGACAAAGAGAATTGACACTCTACAAGGATCGCAGAGATGCGGTTCTTTTTGCTGTGCAGAATGGAAAGACGCGAGGCCTATCAGTGAGGGAGCAAAAAACACTTGACACTATTTTAAGGGCGTGGGACACTAAAGATAGCAAAAACTAGCATACGAAGGAATGCCATTGGAGCCCGGTGCAAATCCGGGGGTTTGCGTAAAGGATCGCAGAGATGCGGTCCTTTTTTGCTGTGCAGAAAAGAGGAAAGTATGGGGGAATCGAACTCAGGTGGAGGGAAAAGCGCCAAGGCTTTGCAAGCAGAGGCGTCAAGTTTGAGTACAAGGATTGAAGGTTGGAAAAGAGGGGAACATAGCGGAGAGAATGTGGCGTAAGCTCGAATGGGAAGCAATGCCAACTCGAAAGCTCCCCCTTTAAGCCGAGGGAGGCATATAAAGCGCGTGAGCAGCTCTTTTATAGATGATGGGATATCGAAAGCGCGCATATAATCTCAGAATGAAGCTTGAGCTGGTACAGAGAGAAATCTCAGAAAAAAAAGGTGGGAAAACCAAAATGTGATGGTCGGCTACTTTGCCGGAAAGGCAGCGTCCTACAGCTATGCGGAGGATGAGCGCGTCCGGCCGAGCCGCAGATATAAGACAAAGAAAGGCCGGAAGAACGGCAAGCCGGGCTTTTACAATCACGCGGCAATGGACGGCGTAGAGATCCCGCTCCAGGGCAGACGAATGTAGCGGGGGAGGATATCAACGGCCGCTGCTTTTTGCCGTATAGGCTTGAGAAGACGACACACAAAATCCGGCAGAAAAGCTTTGAAGTCAGGGCACAGGAATACAGGAATCTGGATCGGAAAGAAGTGTGTGGGTATATGCAGAGGAGCGCGAAAAATCCGAATTGGACAAAGTGGATTGTGATAGATAGAATTGTGACCTATGCCTCTCCAGTCTATGTGTCAGAGCGCGTGGGCATCAAGCCTAAGGAACTCCATATTTTTTATCAAGACACGGGGAAAGCTATGCGAATGTTTGGCGTCCCATTGACAGAGATGCCGACGCTGATTATAGTGGCAGTGGATGAGTTGCACGGCGCGGCAGGTGCGTATGACCCCGTAGATAATACCGTAAAATACATCTGGGAGCGGGACAATGTTTCGTCAGAAGAGCGGTTGGGTGTGATCATTCATGAAATGTGGCACCGACGCCAGGTGTATGACGCTGTTCGAGAAGGCTGGACAATAACGCGTGAAAACGAGAGCGCTTATATCGCTTGGCTTGCAGAAAAGTGTCGAAAGAGGATGGAGCGTTTGGGTGTTACTGATGCCGAACAAGCCGCAAAGATTAGCGAATATGCAGGCGGGATGTTCCTAGCGCTTCGCTTTGACGAAGTAGAAGCAGAATTTGAGATGAAGAATGCGCTGGAATCAGCAGCGATGCAAAGACGCATAAAGCGGGAAAGGAGGTTTGAATGAGAATCAAGTTCACCGAAGAAGAGAAGCGAATGTTTGATGAAGTCATGCCGTATGCAGCTTCGAAAGGAGGGGGAATTCGCCCGGATGCGCCTCCGGAGATTCAAGCTATCTATGCCAGACTTGTTGAGATAACCAACCAATATCTGAGCCCGTATTCGATACCTGAGCACCGGGACACAGCAACACCAACTAAATAACAGCAACAAAAGCACAGTCATAGCGGCTGTGCTTTTTTGATGTACCGGTGCGCACTCCGAAAAACACACGTGGGCTATCAAAGATAGCACTCAGAGAGGAGCAGTATGAAGAGTTTAAGCAGGCGTGTGACAGCGCCGGGGTAAGCCAAGCCGAGGCTATCCAGAGGCTTATGAGGGAGTTCATAGCGAATCAGAAACGGGAGTGACACAGAAGGGCGAGTGGCCCAGGTAAGAGCGGACCGGAGCGAGCGAAAGCCCGCTCCCTTCTTTTTGTCAAATTCTTTGGCTGATGATATACTGTAAAAACAGGTGCTTTGGGAAAAATTTCGGACTGAGAGAGTGTTACTAACGCATTCACTTTGGCGCATGATCGGAGGAACTGTGCGCTACTAATGTGTTACTAACTGGGGCGTATTGCGCAGGTTTTCCGCGTGATATCAGATTGAAAAATCATGAAAATACGGGCGTCTAGCGGAGCGCGCGGCACACGCAAAATTAACTGAACTATCATACAATTAGCGGCGGAGGAGATTTCATGCGGGAAGATGAGTTTATCACACAGCATATCGCCGAGAAAAAGCAAAAGAGAAAAAAGCTGATGGCACTCGCCGGAAAAGCGGCGCTTGCCGGGGCGGGCTTTGCGCTCGGCGCTGCGGCCGTCACCTGCGTCACCTGCCCGATACTCGCAAAAAAGTGGCGGCAAAATACGGAAAAAAACAGCGTTCAAATCGAGCGGGATGAGAGCCGGAGCGAGGGAGAATCGCGCGAGCAGCTGAGTTCTCCCGCGGAGGCCGAGTCGAACAGCGAAGAAGCGAACGGGGAGGCCGAGAATCAGAACATCCGGGAACAGGTCGAACAGGTCATAGAGAACCGGGACTATACGCTCAGTGATATCCGCCAGATGGCGGGAACGCTCCGGAAACAGGCCGACAGCGCCGATGCCGCGGTGGTCTCCGTGACCCACGAGCAGGCGGCGCGGGACTGGTTTAACAATGCGCTCGAGAGTTCGGAAAACTACTCGGGGCTCGCGGTTGCAAAGACGGAAAACGAGCTCCTGTTTCTCACGACGAGTGCGGCCGTTGAGGGCACGGACAGCGTGACTGTGACCATAGCCCGCGGTGATAAGGCCACGGCGAGTGTCAAGATGCGGGATCATGCGTATGGCCTTGCGGTGCTCTCGGTTCCGCTCACCGAAGAAAATCGGGATAGCTGGGGAAAGTTTCCGCTGGTACCCTTCGGAAACTCCTATCGGCTAAAGCGGGGGGAGCTCCTCTTTTTCGTGGGCTCACCGCTTGGGATGATACATTCCGTGAAGTACGGGATACTCTCGAATGTGCAGACCAGCGTGAGTGTTGTGGACGGCTATGCGACCATCTATTTCCCGGATGTCAGTGCGGACGCGCAGTCCGGTAGCTGGGTCTTAAATGCGGACGGCGAGCTGGTCGGCTGGGTTACCGACCTCTTTTCGGAAAAAGGGGAGAACAGCACGGCGACCGTCATGGGGCTCTCGGATTTTAAACCCGCAATCGAGCGGATGATGAACGGGAAGGAGACCGCGCTGCTCGGCATCTACGGCAGGCAGGTGGGAAGTGCGCAGCGGGATCTCGGCATGCCGGCGGGCGTCTACATCTCCCGCGTCGAACAGAATACGCCGGCCTATGCGGCGGGCGTACAGCCGGGAGACATTCTGATTTCGCTCGGCGACAGCAAAATCGAGACCATGCGCGACCTCGAAGCCGCGCTGGAAAAGAGTGCGAAAGGGGAGAGCGTGCGCCTCACCCTGATGCGAAACGGCAGAGAGAAGTATGAAACCATTTCGGTCACCGCGACGCTTGCGGGCAGATAAAGGCAAACCAGAAAGGACACACTATGAAATATATCGATGCACTCCGGGAGAACACCCATATTTCGGAGGTCTATCTCTGCCAGCAAAAGGCGACCTATCTCACGAAGAGCGGAAAGGAGTATGAGAGTCTGCAGCTCCGCGATAAGACAGGCGTGGTCGACGCAAAAATCTGGGAGCCCGGCAATCCCGGTATCGGTGACTTCGAGGAACTCGACTATGTCGCAATCGACGCGGATGTGATTCTTTACAACAACAAGCTGCAGCTCAAGGTGAGCCGCATTCGCCGCGCTAATGAGGGAGAGTATAACCCGGGCGACTACATGCCGGTCTCTAATCGGGACAACAACGAGATGTATGCGGAACTCCTGACACAAATTCAGTCGGTGCAGGACAGCTACCTGCAGACTCTGCTCCGCGCTTTTTTCGTGGACGATGCTGCCTTTGTGAAGCGTTTCCGCCTGAGCTCGGCGGCCAAGTCCGTGCACCACGGTTTTATCGGCGGCCTCATGGAGCACACCTTGAGTGTTGCGAGACTCTGCGATTACTACTGTAAGAATTATCCCATTCTGAACCGGGACCTCCTGATTACCGCGGCGCTCTGTCACGACATCGGCAAGACCCGTGAGCTCTCGGCCTTCCCGGAGAACGCCTACACCGACGAGGGACAGCTGCTCGGTCACATTGTAATCGGCTGTGAGATGCTTGCGGCGGCAATCGCAAAGATTCCGAACTTCCCGGAGAAGCGTGCGGCCGAACTTCGGCACTGCATTGTCGCGCACCACGGTGAACTGGAATTCGGCTCTCCGAAGAAGCCCGCACTGATTGAAGCCATGGCCTTAAACCTCGCGGACAATACCGACGCAAAGATGGAGACCTTTATGGAACTCCTGAATGCCGCCGGAGCAAATAACGGCTGGCTCGGGTTTAACCGTTTTCTGGACAGCAACCTGAGAAAGACCTCCGAGAGCGGCGTATAAGCGCGGAAGGATGCGCTTTGAAGAGAGAAAGAGAAGACCGCATGCGTAAGAATGATGAGTTTGAACTGGAAATTACGGGGCTCTCCGATGAAGGGCTCGGCATCGGGAAGTTGGACGGCTTTGTCTGGTTTGTGAAGGGCGCCCTTCCCGGGGACACGGCGCGCTGCCTTGCGATGAAGCTCAAAAAGAACTACGGCTTTGCGCGCGTGAAAACACTTTTAAAACCTTCGCCGGAGCGCGTCACGCCGCGCTGTGCGGTCGAGCAGCGCTGCGGCGGCTGCCAACTGCAGGCGCTCTCCTACGAGGCCGAGCTTCGCTTAAAGGCGAACAAGGTGCGGGAGGACCTCCTCCGCATCGGTGAAGTCCTGGCGGAACGGCTGGATGCCGTTACGGAGGCGATTGTCGGGATGGATGAGCCGTCCCGCTACCGAAATAAGGCCCAGGTGCCGTTTGCAGCCGGCGAGGACGGAAGACCCGTTGCCGGCTTTTATGCTGCCCGGAGTCACCGCGTGATTCCCTGGCTTGACTGCGATATCGGCGCCGCGGAAAACGCGCGCATTCTGGAAGTGATACTTGCCTTTATGGAGCGCTTCGGGCTTGCCCCCTACGACGAAGAGAGCGGCAGGGGGCTCATTCGCCGCGCCCTGATACGGAAGAGCCGTACGACCAAGGGCTATATGCTCTGTCTCATTGTAAACGGCAAGGAACTGCCGCATTGGGAGGCGCTGCTGAAAGACCTTCAGGCAGCGGATACCGCGGAGGCTCATCTTGAGACCCTGGTTCTCAATACCAACACCCGCCGGGACAATGTGATACTCGGCGACACGGTGTGCACCCTCTACGGCAAGGGCTATATCGAGGACAGCATAGGAGACATCCGCTTCCGCATCTCCCCGCACTCCTTCTATCAGGTGAATCCCGTTCAGACCGAGGCCATGTACGGCGCGGCGCTCGAATTCGCGGCGCTTACCGGAAACGAGACCGTCTGGGATTTATACTGCGGCATCGGCACCATCTCCCTCTTTTTGGCGCGGCAGGCAAAGAAGGTCTACGGTGTGGAAATTGTGCCCGCGGCGATTCGGGATGCAAAAGAAAATGCGAAGCGTAACGGCATTGCAAACGCGGAATTCTTTACCGGAGCCGCCGAGGAAGTGCTCCCGGCCTGGCAGAAGGCAAATCCGGACACTCGGATTGATGTGATTACGGTGGATCCGCCGCGGAAGGGCTGCGACGAGACCGCCCTCCGCACCATGGTTGAACTTTCCCCTGCACGCATTGTCTATGTGAGCTGCAACCCCGCGACCCTCGCGCGGGACGTGAAGTATCTCCGCGCCAACGGCTATGAGTTAACGCGCGTGCGCCCAGTCGATAACTTTCCGAGAACCATGCATGTGGAGACGGTATGTCTTTTGTCCAAACTTTCTGAGGCAAAGAATCATATCAGTGTGAAGGTCGATATGGATGAGATGGATGTGACGGCAGCGGAAAGCAAGGCTACTTACCACGAGATTCAGGATTGGGTGCAGGAAAAGTACGGATTTCATGTTAGTCATTTGAATATCGCAAAGACCAAGCGGAAATGCGGGATTATCGAGCGGCAGAATTATAACCTGCCGAAGAGTGAGGAAAGCCGGTCGCCAGAAACGCCTGAGGAAAAGGAGGAAGCAATTATCGAGGCATTTAAGGCGTTTCAGATGATTAAACCGTGATATGTTGCCGGAACAATATGTCTTAGGAGAAGAAGTCCATATTTTCGAGCAAAAGATGCTGAGGATAGAAAAATGATAGAGTTACAGACCGTTCAGGCTAAGGATCGAGACTTGCTTTGGAACATTAATCAGAAATATCTGTATGAGATGACATTGTATTATGATGATCCTATGGATGAAAACGGCAATTATCATTATGGTCATTTTGATGACTATTTTTAGACCCGAGGCGGGCGGCGTATTTCATCGCCTGAATGATAACGAAGATAAGTGGATCGTTAGCTTAAGCGGAGAAACGATTCAGACAGAGGATATTCTGGAGGCCATCAGTTTTCAGGAACAGTATTTTATGGGAGAATTATACACACTATGATCGATATTTCTAAGCTTAGCAAGAGGTATTCGGTCCGCATTTTGGAAGAAGCGGATATAGAGATGCTTGTTGAGATTTGCAAGCAGAATACAGTTTTTTATGAGTATACCGAAGCACGCCCAACCAAGGAGAATATTCTTGATGATATGAAGGCAACTCCGCCGGGAATAGATATGCAAGATAAATACTATTTTGGTTTTTTTGATGGCCGGGAACTGGTAGCTATTATGGATCTGATAGATGGGTACCCTAAAGCGGAGATTGCGTATATTGGCTTTTTTATGATGAATCCGCAGTATCAGGGGAAGCAGATAGGAACTGCTATTATTGATGAGGTTATAGATTACTTACTAAGCACAGGAAAAACATCGGTTCGGCTTGCGATAGATAAAGGGAACCCGCAGTCCACGCATTTCTGGAAGAAGAATGGTTTTGATGTTCTCTCTGAAGCTGATGTGAATGGGTGGACAAAATTGGTCGCGGAAAGGAAACTGCCCTGACGAAGAGAGCACAGAATGTCGGGCCTTAATCCGTGCGGCTGATATACTGACAGTACAGTGAGCGAAGGGAGTGAGCAAGATGCAAGGCTGGATTGAAGGATTTCAGGAATCTATTGATTTCATAGAACAGAATCTGACAGAGGAATTGGACACTGCGGATATCGCAGCTAAGGCAGCTCTGTCTCCGTTCTATTACCAGCGCATTTTCGGAGCTCTGTGTGGTATGACTGTCGGTGAATATATCCGTGCGCGCCGGATGACGTTGGCAGCTCAGGAATTAAGCCGTGAAGATGTGAAGGTAATTGATGTTGCGGTTAAATATGGCTATGAATCACCGGATAGTTTTACAAAGGCTTTCCAGAAGTTCCATGGAATCACACCATCACAGGCGCGGGAGGCAGGCGCACCGCTCAGATCATTCGCTCCACTGCATATCAAAATCACGATGGAGGGTGGAACAATGTTAGATTATCGTATTGTTGAAAAAGCTCCTTTTACTATTGTCGGCACCAAGAGACGCTTCAATTCGGATACTAGTTATCAGGAGATTCCGAAGTTTTGGGCTGAGTACATGGGACAGGGAGAGAAGTGTCCTATCATGGGAACCTTTGGCGTATGCGTTGACATGGGTGACAATGACTTTGACTATTGGATCGCAGATCTGTATAAGCCGTGGGAAGACATTCCGGAAGACTGTGATACTTACCAGATCCCCGGAAGCCTATGGGCTCAGTTCATCTGTAAAGGAGCGTTGCCGGACAGTCTGCAGAGTGTGAATACCAAGATTTGGTCTGAATGGCTTCCTGCTCTGCAGGGATATGAGCTTGCAGGAAAGTACAACCTTGAAGTGTATGGTCCTGCTACGGAGAATCCGGATGACTATATAAGCTATATCTGGATTCCACTGAAGAAAGTTTGATTAATTAAAGAAACCTACGGTTTCGTTTGAGAGGATTCCAAAGGGGACAGCGTCCCTTTTGGCACACGACTTTGCTGGCAAAGTCTAGTGTGTTATACCTTTATCCGAAAGCCGGCAGCAAAACAGCAGCGTGTGCCCTATTGAAGCACAGGCTGCTGTTCTTGCATTGCGGAGAGAAAAGGTCGTTTCCGTGATGGAAGCGGACAATTGAAGGACGCAATAGGAATGGTGGCGTGACTCCTGTCACGGTGTCGATTCCGGGCCGGATTTAGGATAGAGGTATACAAAAACCAGACAATGAAATTACTGCTATTACCAATGGAGCTCCTCGCGGAAGCTATGGAGAGCGATTTGTTCAATGCTCTTTGCGCGGCTGTCACTTAAATGAAAATGGGTCGCAGTCTCTATCCTATCATGAAGAAGATCATCGTCAAAGCCGTAGCGGTAACGAAGATATGTGCGTTCCCTGGGGGAGATCATATCCAGGGCATGATGGACTTCTTCATATGTTTCTTTTTCGATATAAATCTGTTCCGGTGTCTTTGTGTACTCTGAAAAAAGCCTGTCGTAAAAACTGCTCTCATCATTGTCCGGATCGTTATAGGGTTCAATGTCGAGACTTAACATCTGACCTGTGGAAGGAACAGCAGATGCACATTTCCGGATGTAATCCATCATGGCATTTTCGGAAACCCGGGATGCGTAGGTTTGAAACAGGTTGCTTTTATCCGGAAGGAAAGAGTGAACAGCCCTTAGCAAGCCGATGGCTCCCTCCTGAAGGAGATCGTCTGCTTCAACCTGAAGTCCAGAGTACTGCGCCTCAAATTTGGCAGCCAGTGCTTTAAGGGAAGGAAGCAAATGATCAATCAGCTCATTCTCTGCATCGGCATTTCCGCTTTGCGCCAGAATGCAGAGTTCCTCATTCGTCATGATCCGGTTCCTTTAGAGCATTCAACAAATCCAGGAAACTGGCGCCAAGTGATGTGAGCTTTTCTTCCGGTATGCCAGCTTCTGAAATGGTCTTCATAACCGCTACTGTCAGATCTTCAGCGGTCAGCTTGCTGAGATCAACTGACTCACCATCTTTGGTCAAATTCTCTCGCAGCAGCTTTAACACTTCGGTGGTCGCGGCCTGCTGTGCTTCTGACGCCGACTCTGCATTTTTCTTTATATCTCGTACGATCTGCATGAAAAGATTCTGGATCGTGTTCGTATCAGCTGTGACAGGAGGAGTAGCAAGCAACCTCAAATCCTGTGCGGCATTTTTCGCTGTATCTGCATCTTCCGGATGAAGGTTTGCTTAATCCAGAGTGAGAGATCGTATGAAGGTCAGGATCTGGTTCATCGCATTGATCCCAGCAATCATGGTCTCGTCCCGATACCGTGCAAGTAAAAGCAGTAGCTGCGGAAAGCGGGGATGCTCGATCAGCTGATTCAGTACGGATGCATCGACCTTCCCCGTATACAGGAGTTTTGCTGTCTCCGCCGAGAGCCTAAGCTCCTCAATATCATAATTCTTCCGGTCCGGAATATCCGTTTCGCCAAGAAGGAAGTCCGTCGACACATCAAAGTATTTGGCGATCCGGATGATGAAACCATCGCCCAGGTTCGTTGTCCGCCCCTGGAGATACCGGCTGAGGGCGCTGTTTGAAAGGCCGACCTTTTCGGCAAGTTCGGCCTGGGTGATCTTCCTGTTTTTGATAAGGTCCTGGATACGCTGTCGGGTATCGCCGGGGAGATAAGTGTCGGACACGGCGGCCTCTTTTCTGGTCAGGGATTACTCATCTCGGAAATCCTGATCCCTTAGGATAATGTCCAGCATCTCCCGAGGGGTCACGATAAAGGGTCTGTTTGGGAAATGCCTGATATTTCCGGTCACAAGATAAGCCTCTTCCTCTTTTCGTTCTTCCATAACCACTTCATAGAATACGAGATCTTTGGGATCCGGCAGTTCAACGTCAAGATGCTCGGCATCGACATAAATGGCACGTTTATGAAAAGTGCTCATAATGCCTTCTATGAGATCTTCAGGAAGATGAAACTTTGGACGGGAAAGTACTTCCCGATATTCCTTTTCTATCGCCTCATTTAGAATGGGTATGATTGGCCCGTCAAAGGCAAGTTCAACGATGCTCCCCGGAACAGAGTGTGACTTCAGAACTGCTGAGACGAGGACATTCGTGTCGATAACCACATAATACTTCATAGGCGTTTACTTCCTTGCTTCTGCGATTTCGGCGTTGATCTCCTCGAGAGTCATGTCTGAGATGCCATATTCCTCTGCGATCCGACTGGCCCTTTGAAGAGCGCGGATACCGGGATTGGTTTCTTCCTCTATTTTCATACTGAAAGGAATACCGTTTTCCTGGTTCAGCCTTGAAACACACATCCTCAGATATGCGGGAAGAGAGAGCCCGAGACGATCAAGGATCTGAACGGCACGGAGTTTTTCTGTATCTTCTGTCCTGAATTGAACTAACGTGCTTGCCATCGTATTATCCTCCTGACTTGATATTTATGGTCACACCTTAACCACCTATAGCATACCACAGAAAGAAAACAAATGCAATCATATGATTACAATTGTTGTGGGATGGGAATCCTCATTGATTTTGCTGTCTCGTGGTCCTACTGGACACTTTTCTTCAAAACCGAAAAATTGTCCAGTGGGATTCGTTGCCATTGTTTCTACGAGTTTATCTTACGCATATAACTGTCCCATAATCCGGTATCGATTGCATTTTTGCAATTTTCACCCTCTCTGCTTCTTCCAAATCCCAGAACCGCCTCATTTTTAAGCTCCCCGGCATTTTCTCCGTATAAGAAACCAGGATGAAAAATCCAAATAATTCTGAAGGAGGAAATGCACTATGAACCTTTTTGAAACTGTTAAAGCAAGTGTCAGCGTGCCGGAGGCTGCCAGGGCATACGGGCTTACCGTGACCCGCCATAACATGACCCGGTGTCTCTTCCACGATGACCGCCATCCAAGCCTTAAGCTCAATCCGGACTTCTATTACTGCTTCGGATGCGGAGCGAAGGGTGATGTGATCGACCTAGTCGCAGGACTGTTTGATCTCAGTCTCTATGAGGCGGCCAGAAAGATCGCGGAGGATTTTGGAATCGACCCGGATAATCCGCCGAAGGTCGCTGCACTTGCAAAACTCAGGCACCTGATGATCAGGGCGTTCTGTGATGATGAACGCTACTGTCAGCGGGTGCTTTGTGATTATCTGCACCTTCTGGAGAACTGGAAGGTGCAGTATGCATCCACTTCGATGGAAGAAGAGCCGGATGACCGCTTTGTGGAAGCCTGCCAGATGTTCGCCTATATCGAATATCTGGCAGACCTTTTAACGGTTGGCGACCTCGAACAGCGGAAGGCTGTGGTCATGGAACTGATGAAGGATGGCAAAATCACCGGACTTGAGGACTGCGTGAACAGAGCCCATGAGAAGGAAAGGAGGTCGGATAATGCCGAGAAAATCAACGCTGCCTCCTGATGCCCCGGTATGGCTCACGGAAGACCGCAGGATCGATGAGATGACATTCTGCTGTTCGTTTCTCGAGGCGCATCCTATGAAATGTGTCCATGGGAAGCTGTATACCGTCGATGGTCTTATCTCCGATGAGGCCGCCTTAAAGCGCGAGATCTTTATGGAGATCTGTGACTGGGTCAAATCCGGAACTGCAAGGAAGGTCGAAGATCTCTTAAAGGCAGTCAGGATGATGGCCTTCACTGATGAGCTCCCATTGCATCAGGATCGCATCCATGTTTCAAACGGCACCTGGTATCTGGACGGTCATTTCTGTGAAGAAAAGGAATACTGCCGGAACCGGCTGGAGGTCGCATATAACCCGGCGGCAGGCACACCGAACGTATGGCTGAACTTCCTTTCGGAGCTTCTCATCCCGGAGGATATCTCGACGCTGCAGGAGTACCTAGGGTATTGCCTGCTTTCTACGACAAAGGCCCAGAAGATGCTCCTGATGATCGGAAAGGGCGGCGAAGGCAAGTCCCGGATCGGACTGGTGATGCGGTCGATCCTCGGGATCAATATGAACACCACCAGTATCCAGAAGGTCGAGACAAACCGCTTTGCCAGGGCGGACCTGGAGGATAAGCTGCTCATGGTGGATGACGATATGGATATGAGTGCGCTGACCAAGACGAACTATATCAAATCCATCGTCACCTCCGAATGTCAGATGGATGTCGAACGAAAAGGTATCCAGAGTTATCAGAGCCTTTTGTATGTCTGCTTCCTGTGTTTCGGAAACGGAGCCCTTACCGCGCTTCACGACCGGTCTGACGGGTTCTTCAGGCGGCAGATCGTAATCACCACGAAGGACAAGCCGGAAGGCCGCGTTGACGATCCCTACCTTGTCGAAAAGCTGATTGCGGAAAAAGAGAGTATCTTTCTTTGGTGCCTGGAGGGACTTAAGCGGCTTGTCGCCAATGATTACCGGTTTACCATCAGTGGCCGGTCAAAGGACAACATCGATGCTATTGTGAAGGACGCGAACAACATTCTGGAATTTCTGGCATCCGAGGGGTACCTCACTTTCCATGAAGACAGTAAGGCTGCGACCTGCGATCTGTATGCGGATTATAAGGAATGGTGTGATGACAATGCGGACAATGCGCTTTCCATGAAGAGCTTCGCCAATTTCCTTTCCCAGTATGCGGAAGCGTATCACCTGATCCCGGATAACAACATCTATCGAGGGAAGGGAAAACGCTGCCGGGGATATCGCGGCGTCGAGGTCATCGATCATGATAACCCATTTCTTAAATAAAGCTGTCAAATCATGCGTACGTGCGTACAAGCATAAAGTGCCTGTTACAGGTGCCGGCTGTACGCATGTACGTACGAACGCAAGAATCAGGAAGTCTTTACCACTACAGAGTTTGAAGGAGGAGCAGAGACTATGGCAGCACCGCAGTATGCGATCATGCGATTTATGAAATACAAGGAGCCGGAGATCGGGAAGATCGAGGCCCACGACGAAAGGACAAAAGAGTCTTATGCCAGTAACCCGGATATCGACCCAGACAGGACTCATCTGAATTTCCATCTGGTTAAACCTCAGGGCCGGTACCGGACGGAAGCAGAAAGACAAATCAGAGAAGCCGGATGCCGGACCCGGATGGACAGTGTTAGGCTGGTGGAGACAGTGATCACCGCCAGTCCTGAGTTCTTCCAGGGAAAGAGTATGAAGGAAATCAGAGCCTTCTTCCGGGAAGCACTGGAGTTCATCAAACAGAAACAGAATCCTGATACGATCATTTCAGCCGTGGTGCATATGGACGAGAAAACGCCCCATATGCACCTTTCTTTTGTCCCGCTGACGGAAGACGGCAGACTTTCGGCAAAAGAGATCATCGGCAACAAGAAGAAACTCATCAAGTGGCAGGATGCCTACTGGGAGCATATGGTCAAAAGGTTCCCGGAGCTTGAAAGGGGATTAAGCGCCAGCGAAACCGGCGGGGACTATATCCCTCCCCGGGTCTTCAAAGAGATGGCACGACTCAATAAACAAAGGGGGAAGCTGGAGGGTCTGCTCTCGGAGGTCAATGCCTTCAATGCGAAGGCTAAGGCTGCCGAGATCGGTAAGGTGTTGGATAAGTATATCCCAAGTGTAGAGAAGATGAGCACGCAGGTCCGGAAATACAGCAAGGTTTTCGGTTCCATGAAGGCTGAAAACGCGGCGCTTGAACTGGCAAACGAAACCCTTACGGCAGAACTGAAGGAAAGCCGCCAGGAGAGCGTTTTAAAGAGAATGGCAGATCTGCAGCTTCGTCGTGACCATGACGCTGCGGTGGCCCTTCTGGAGCGGATCCCGCCGGAGGTATTGGAAGCCTACGCCCGTGACGATCGGAGTGAAAGGAATAAAACGAAAGGGAGGGATGCGGATGTACGAGAATGATGTGTGGAGCGGCCTGGCGGGTTTTCTCGCCAATATGATAGAGAAATATGCTGGGGAGATGGATCTGGATGCACTGCCGGATCCCAGACAGCAAAGCAGGCTGAAAGGCATCGAAGAAGTGTATCGAAGATATATGCGGCTCAGTGCAGAAGCGAGATAGGCTGCATAACAATCAGGCCGATTTTGTGGATGTTTCCATGGAGTCGGCCTTCTCTTTTATTGAAAAATGGACATATATATGGCAAGATGCACATGGAAAGTATGTCCAAACTTTTGGGGAGCCGTTGATGGAAAATAAGAAAATCAAGGTCTATATTTATACCCGCGTATCGACCGCAATGCAGATCGATGGCTATTCCCTGGATGCCCAGCGGACCCGCATGCGCGCCTTTGCGGAATTCAATGACTATGAGGTTGCGGGGGAGTATGAGGATGCCGGCAAGTCCGGAAAGTCCATAGAAGGTCGCGACGAGTTTAACCGCATGATGGAAGACATTAAGACCGGCAAGGATGATGTCTCCTTTGTACTGGTCTTCAAATTGTCGCGCTTCGGGAGGAATGCCGCAGATGTCCTGTCCACGCTGCAGACCATGCAGGATTTCGGCGTGAACCTGATCTGCGTGGAAGATGGCATCGACTCTTCAAAGGATGCCGGGAAGTTGATGATCTCCGTTCTGTCAGCAGTTGCAGAGATCGAGCGTGAGAATATTCGTGTCCAAACCATGGAGGGCCGGATTCAGAAAGCCAGGGACGGCAAGTGGAACGGTGGTTTTCCGCCTTATGGATACAGCCTGAAGGATGGTGTACTGGAGATCAATGAGGAGGAAGCTCCGGCGATCCGCACCATTTTTGAACAGTGGGTCTCCACGGATATCGGCGCCAATGGTCTTGCCAAGTATCTGGAAAATCACGGGATCCATAAGATTGCCCGTCATAATGGAAAGAATCCGCTGTTTGATTCCGCACTTATTCGCCGTATCATCAAGAACCCGGTGTACTGCGGAAAGATCGCTTATGGCCGCCGTAAAACGGAAAAGGTGCATGGCACCCGCAACGAATACAAGCTGGTCGAGCAGGATGATTACCTGGTAGTGGATGGCCTGCATGAAGGCATCGTCTCGGAAGAATTGTGGAACCAGGCCCAGGTCAAAATGATCGCCCAGGCAAAGAAATACGAGCATGTGAACAAGGCGAAGGATACGAAGACACACCTCTTGTCAGGCCTTGTAAAATGCCCTGTATGCGGCGCAGGGATGTACGGTAATAAAAGTATCAAGCACCGGAAAGACGGATCAAAGTATAAGGATTTTTACTATTACGGCTGCAAGCACAGGACCATGACTCGTGGTCATAAATGTGATTATAAAAAGCAGATCCAGGAAGAGGTTTTGGATGCTTCCGTGATCGAGATCATCACGAAACTGGTCTCGAATCCGCGCTTTGCCTCGCTCATGCAGGAAAAGATCAATATGAAGGTGGACACCACGGCCATCGATCGGGAGATCAAGGCGCTGGAGAAACAGCTGAAGCAGTCCTACGCTATGAAGCGGAAGACCCTGGAAGAGATTGAACAGCTGGATCCGGATGAACGTCATTATAACCGCCGCAAGGCCGATCTGGATGACCGTTTGTACCGGATGTACGATAAGATCGATGACCAGGAGCAGAGCCTCATAGAGGCTAGGGCAAAGAAGCAGTCCATCGAGTCTGAAAAGGTCACCGGAAATAACATCTACAAAATTCTGCTCTACTTCGACAAGTTCTATAAGCTGATGAATGAGGACGAGCAGCGGAAGCTGATGGAAACTCTCATTGAAGAGGTCCTGATCTACGAAGAGCGGCAGCCCAGCGGACAATGGCTTAAGTCGATCACCTTCCGGCTTCCGATCATTGACAGCGATATGAGCATGCCGATCGGAAATGGTTTGGACAGTGACACACACATCGAGACTATAGTGTTGCTACAAAAGTTGAACTCGTAGAAATCCTTTATTTTAAGCACTTTTACGAGCATTTCACCTTCGGTGTGACCGACTGGTCGAAGCGTGGAAAACGCCTCGAAAAGTACGTTCGGGTGTCTATAGCAATAGTACTCGTCACTGTAGGCACAAAACTTGAGGACTTATAGACAATGGAATATTGAGCGGAGTATGTGCGAATCTGGAAGTTCATACCTTTAGCAAATAGAATTGCTTCGAATGACTTCTGATTTAAAAAGAAGATAACTAGAAGTTGATTAAGAAGTAATCAAGAAGTATAATCGAAGAAAAAGAAGCAGGTGATTATATGTTCCTTGAAGAAATAGTGAGCAATGCACTGATAGAAAACTGTGAGCTTGAATGCAAGAGCAAACTTGATCGAAATAATGTGATCGGATGGCTTAAAACATTTGCAGGCTTTGCAAATGCTGACGGCGGAACAATCTTTATCGGAGTGGAAGACAAGACGAATAAATTGATTGGTTTCGATCGGAATGCTGCCGATTCTGAGAGAAACTATTTTAACAATCAGGTTAATGAGCATATATCTCCAAGACCGCCATATAAGATTAGTTTTATCCGGTATCAGATAAGAGAACAGGAACGATTTGTTCTGCAGGTCAAGGTGGAGAGTTCATTAATAAAACCAGTGATTGTTAAGTTTGACGGTATTCCTTCTATCTTTATGAGGCGCGAGGGCTTTACCGGCGGAGCAACATATGAAGAAATAATCAATATGAGTATTCATAGTCAATCTGCATCATTTGATACCATACTGTCAGACAAAATATATGATCCGCAGAATTATCAGAATCTCAGAGAATTCCACAAACAGCATACGGAAGGGAAAATCTTAACAGATAAAGCTCTCGCCTCACTCGGTTTTTTCAATGAAGAAGGGATTCTTGCGAATGGAGCTGTTCTGTTCGGCGATCACTATTCAGAACATAAAACAGATGTCAAATGCTCTGTTTTTTCCGGATTTACAAAAGGAAGCGAGCGGATTGTTTCAGTCAACCGTTTCAGCGGGAATATCACACAAACGATTGATTATATGTATTCTTTTGTGATGCAGCGGATGAATCATACAATCATCAAAAAAGCAGAATCGCATATCGAAATTGATGCGTATCCGAAAAGAGCACTATTTGAAGGTATTATCAATGCAGTTGCCCACAGGGATTATTTTCTGGATGGAACGCAGATTCAGGTCGATATCTTTCGTGACCGATTGGAGATTTCGTCCCCGGGAAGTTTCTATCATGGAGAACCGCTTTCGAAAACCTATGATCTGTCAAAGATTATTTCAAAACGGCGTAATGAATTGATCTGCGGTATTCTTGTTCAATGTGAGGTTATGGAAGCAGCGGGAACCGGATTTTATAAGATCAATGAAGAATACCGAGATGCAGACAGTGCACATAGACCATATATTTATTCCGCGACGGATCATTTTACACTGGTACTGCCGGATCTGTCTTTTTCAGAAGGAATAAGCAACAATCTTCTTCCGGTATTGGAATTCCCTCCCGTGCCGGGCGGCTCGAGATTTGATGAACAAATCCTGTCATTCTGTTATGGCAAAGCCAGAAAATCTGTTGAGATTGCTGATTATCTCGGTATCAGCAATTCTACTCATCTGAAAGAGAAGATACTCGGAGTTCTGGTCAATAACGGATACTTATCAAGAGAGAAAGTTTCAAGGTCATTTTTCTTTAAAACTAATCCTGACATGGTTCGTGAGAAATAAATGCGGTGGATCGTTTTGCCTCTACTGTCCATGTGGAGACAGTGGTATTGATGTCAAGGGGCGAAGGAAAATAGCTGCGAAAGCCCGGGAAGACTGCGGTTTTCGAGCAAGCTGGAGAAATTGGCATTGAGCAGACAGAAAGCTCTGCGGTAACGTATGCAAGGTAAGCTGGGTTAAAAGTGTGAGAGTTAAGTTGCTACAAGAGATGTTACTATATTGAGGTGTATTTACAGCGTTTTGAGCTGTGATGTTTCTGATATTTGGAGATAATACCTGATGTAGCTACCGAAAGTGAGGGTAAAGAAAATGGCTGAAAAGAATACTGCCAATATTGGCTTTGAAAAACAAATATGGGATGCGGCCTGCGTACTTTGGGGACACCTTCCCGCATCAGAATATAGAAATGTGATAATCGGGCTTATCTTTCTGAAGTACATCTCTACGGCATTTGACAAGAAATATCAACAGCTTGTTGCTGAAGGAGATGGATTCGAGGATGATCCGGATGCATATTTGGAGGACAGTGTTTTCTTCGTCCCGGAGGAGGCTCGCTGGAATAAGATTGCGGCAGCAGCACATAAGCCAAAAATCGGTATGGTTATTGATGATGCTATGCGTGCAATCGAAGCCGACAATAAGAAACTCAAGAATGTACTTCCAAAGAATTATGCTAGTCCGGATCTGGACAAAAGAGTCCTCGGAGATGTCGTTGACCTCTTTACCAATATGGATATGGGAGAGACTGAAGGTAACCGAGATGTCCTCGGTAGAACTTACGAATACTGTATCGCTCAGTTTGCAGAAAAGGAAGGCAAAGGTGGTGGAGAATTTTATACACCGTCAAGTATCGTAAACACGCTGGTGTCAATTCTGAAGCCTTATTCAAACTGCCGTGTATATGATTGCTGCTGTGGCAGTGGCGGCATGTTCGTACAGAGCGCGAAGTTCATTCAAGCACACTCCGCTAAAAGAGGATCGATTTCAATTTATGGTCAGGAAGCCAATCCGGACACATGGAAGATGGCCATCATGAATCTTACGATTCGTGGTCTTGATGCTGACCTTGGTAGTTCTCATGCCGACACATTTACGAAAGACCTTCATCCGACATTGAAGGCAGACTTCATTCTGGCCAATCCACCCTTTAACTATAATCCGTGGGGACAGGATAAGCTGATGGATGATGTTCGCTGGAAATACGGACTTCCTCCTGCGAGTAATGCCAACTTTGCATGGATTCAGCACATGATCCACCACCTTGCACCGAACGGAAAGATCGGACTTGTTCTTGCAAATGGAGCCCTGTCTTCCCAGAGTGGTGGCGAGGGTGAGATCAGAAAGAAGATTATAGAAGATGACCTGATCGAAGGCATTATAGCAATGCCTCCGCAGCTCTTCTATAGCGTAACAATCCCGGCGACGCTTTGGTTCATTTCAAAGGACAAAAAACAGAAAGGCAAGACAGTCTTCATTGATGCCCGCAAGATGGGACACATGGTTGACCGCAAGCACAGGGATTTTACGGAAGAGGATATTCAGAAACTCGCAGATACATTTGAAGCCTTTCAGAATGGCACGCTTGAGGATGAAAAAGGCTTCTGCGCTGTAGCGACAATCCAGGATATCGCAAAGCAGGATTACATCCTGACGCCGGGACGTTATGTGGGCATTGAGGCGCAGGAAGATGACGTCGAGCCTTTTGAGGAGAAAATGGTGCGGCTGACATCGGAACTGTCCGATATGTTCGCCAAGTCCCATGAACTGGAGGACGAGATCAGAAGAAAGTTAGGGGCGATTGGGTATGAAATATAGTAGGAGGAGACCGGAATGAGTGATTGGAAAACAAAAACTCTCGGTGAAGTCACATCGTACATTGCAAAAGGCATCCCTCCTAAGTATGTAGAGGAAGTAAACGATGATACGATTTGTGTGTTGAATCAGAAGTGCAATAGAAATTTCCGAATCTCGTATGCTGATTCAAGACTTCACAATAATGCAGCAAAAAAAGTTCCAGACGTTAAAATGCTGAAACCGGGTGATGTGCTGATAAATTCGACAGGTACCGGGACGGCAGGACGCGTTGCTCAAATTTGGGATATTGAAGCACCGACGACGATTGACGGGCACATGATTTTAATGCGTCCAACCGATGAGATTGATCCTTTATATTATGGGTATGCTGTTAAGGCTTTTCAAGCTGCGATTGAATCTTACGCAGAAGGATCTACAGGGCAGACTGAAATCAATAAAACCAGATTACAGAACGAAACGATTATTATGTACCCTGTCGATAAAGGGGAACAGTATAAAATCGCGAGAATCCTTGCGGCTATAGATGAAAAAATATTATTGAATGAGGAGGTAAACAAGAATTTAACAGCTTAAAGGTCGATGTTGGAGACATCAAGCTCGCCGGACATAAGCCGAGGTAGCAAAGCACCTCTCATTTCTGCGAGAGAGTAATTTTCAAGCTGATTGTTTAGAATCTGCTTAAAAATCGGACCAACTATAGTGTGAAAACGAGATATCTCGTCATCAGTAGGAATGATAAACGGCATCGCCTTAATGATTTTGGAGTTGACCGCAGTTGCTATTGAGGATGTACTTCCCAATGTCTGATAGTTAAAGTCCTTCAAATAGCAATACAGATACTCATTAATAACGGCTTTGTCCGTCTTGAAATGAGCAATAGCCTCATTGGTGGTCATCTCACCATAGGTGATGGCAATGCGTCCTACCGTGAGTTTGAAACTTAGGAGAACTGTATTGCTGGGAATAACTCTGATATTAAACTTGTCAACAGCCCTTTGTGTAAGCTGTTCAGAACTTCTACGGATAAACGTGTCACAGTTGCCCATATCCGAAATGGATACCCATGTAACATCAGACGGATCAGTCGTGAACCACTGATGTTCTTTACGAGGAGGAGTTTTACCAATGGCGATATCAAAGTATTCTTCTGCTCGGCAAGTTTGACGTTGATTGTTCTTGGCATTGACGAACATCTCACGATAAATTGCCTGAGCTTGCTCTTGTAAATTCTTGTTTAACATACAACCACAACTCTTGCGAGTGGCAAGAGTTAAAAAGAGGGATTGCCACTCCGTAGTCTTTCTCTACGATAGAAATGGAGAAAGGACTATGAAACAGAAAGTAATCAACGAGGTTATGCAGGGCATGCTTGGCTGCCTCAACAATGTGCAGTTGGAGAGACTGCAGAAAGTGCTGGAACATGCATTGTTCCATAAGCAAATAAGCGAGACGGAGGAAGAAGTCAATGTGGCACTAACAAATAAACAGCTTCTGGAAAGCTTCCTCGCAGCAAAACGGATCGAGGGTTGCTCGGAAAAGTCGCTGGCGTATTACCGGACTACGATTGACGCCATGACCACTAAGGTGGAAAAGAATGTCCGGGAGATGGAAACGGATGATCTGCGTACATACCTGACGGGGTATCAACAGGAGAAAAACTCCAGTAAGGTCACTGTAGATAACATTCGTAGAATACTGTCGAGTTTCTTCTCATGGCTGGAGGATGAGGATTATATCCTAAAGAGCCCGGCACGCCGTATCCATAAGGTGAAGGCAGCCTTGACCATCAAGGAGACATATACCGATGAGTCCTTGGAGAAGATGCGAGATAGTTGCGAGGAACTCAGAGATTTAGCATTGATAGATATGCTTGCCTCAACGGGAATGCGTGTCGGAGAGCTGGTTTTACTTAACAGAGATGACATCAACTTCGAGGAGCGGGAATGTGTCGTGTTCGGTAAAGGCAGCAAAGAACGGATGGTATACTTTGACGCACGGGCCAAGATTCATTTGCAGAACTACCTGCAAGAACGCATTGATGATAATCCGGCGTTGTTCGTATCGATCCGAGCTCCGCATGAGAGGCTTAAGATCGGAGGCATTGAGCGTAGGCTACGAGAGCTTGGAAAAAGGTTGGATATAGAAAAAGTTCATCCGCATAAGTTCCGCCGCACACTTGCTACGATGGCGATTGACAAAGGGATGCCAATTGAACAGCTACAGCAGTTGCTCGGCCATAAGCGGATTGATACGACACTGCAATATGCGATGGTGAAGCAGAGCAATGTGAAATTGGCACATAGAAAATATATAGGTTAGGACGGTGAAAATATGGCTGAATGGGTAATGAAAAAGCTGAAAGACATAGCGGATTTTAATCCAAGGGAATCCCTTGCAAAAGGCGTAGTTGCCAAGAAGGTCGCTATGGACAAGTTACAGCCTTTTTGCCGGGATATACCGGGATATGAGCTGGAGCCATTCTCTGGCGGCACAAAATTTCGTAATGGAGATACGATCATGGCCAGAATCACTCCATGTTTGGAAAACGGAAAAACTGCAAAGGTCGCAGTTCTTGATGACGGAGAGGTTGGCTTTGGCTCTACGGAGTATATTGTGTTTCGCGCCAAAGATGGTGTAGATGAGGACTTTATCTACTATCTGGTTTGCAGCCCACTTGTTCGCGAGCCAGCGATAAAGTCAATGGTAGGCTCATCCGGGAGACAGAGAGTTCAGACGGATGTAGTTCAGAATCTGGAGATAATGGTTCCGGATTATGAGGAGCAGAAACGGATATCCGGTATTTTGAAATCACTGGATGATAAGATTGCAGCAAATACGGAGGTAAACAAGAATTTACTTCAGCAGGCACAGGCTATGTATAAATCCTGGTTTATCGACTACGAACCTTTTGATGGCTATCGTCCAGCTGATTGGATTATTGGCACAATTGACGATTTTGCAAAAGAAGTCGTGTGCGGGAAAACACCATCAACCAAAGTCAAAGAGTATTATGGCTCAGACGTTCCGTTTATTACTATCCCTGATATGCATGGGAACACTTATGTGGTAACAACAGAGCGATATCTCTCTAACTATGGAGCCGCCTCTCAGGCTAAAAAGACATTGCCTCCAAACTCAATATGTGTTAGCTGCATAGGTACTGCGGGGCTTGTCACGCTCGTGGCATCTGAAAGTCAAACCAATCAACAGATAAACTCCATCATTCCGAAGGATGAATATTCACCTTTTTACATTTTTCTGTTGATGCAGACTCTGTCCGAAGTAATAAACAAGCTGGGACAAAGCGGTAGCACCATTGTGAATTTGAACAAGGCTCAGTTCGGAAAGATTAAAGTTACGGTTCCCTCAGTCTCTAATATGAAAACCTTTGATGCGACGGTTGCTCCACTGTTTGCGTTAATACTTGCAAACCAAAAGGAGAATATTCACCTGTCATCAGTTAGAGAAACCCTACTTCCTCGTCTGATGTCCGGCGAATTGGATGTCTCCGACCTTAACCTCTAAGCCGCTAAATTCTTGTTTGAAACGGAGCAAAGATGAATGAAAAACACCCCTTCATAAAAGAGAAAAAGGATAATATAGGAATATAAACAAAGGAGTGGGACTTATGTCAGGATTTTATACCGAAGCGGACTACGAGAATTCGATCATAGAATTATTCCAGAACATGGGATACAGGTATGTCTACGCGCCGGATTTGGAGCGTGACTTCCGTAGTCCATTACATGAAGAAGAATTGCTATCCGCACTGCATAGACTGAATCCGACTATGCCGGAGGATGCTATTACGGATGCACTGTTCAAATTGAAGAATTTTGAGAATGCTGAACTTGTCCAGAAAAATGAACTTTTTATGGATTATCTTCAGCATGGAATCGAAGTTCGGTACTTCGTTAAGGGCGAGGAGCGCTCCGGTCTCGTCTATATTGTTGACTACAAAAATCCTGAAAACAACTCCTTTGTTGTAGCAAACCAGTGGACATTCATTGAAAACAGTAATAAGCGTCCGGATGTTCTTCTATTCTTAAATGGCCTGCCGATTGTACTTATTGAGCTGAAGTCGCCATCCCGTGAGGAAACAGATGCTTCCGAAGGATACCTGCAGATCAGAAACTATATGCAGGAAATTCCGTCAATGTTTATCTATAATTGCATCTGTGTCATCAGCGATCATCTGACCAGCAAGGCAGGAACCATCACTTCCAGTGAAGATCGCTTTATGGAATGGAAAACAAAAGACGGTAGTTATGAGAATACACAATACGCACAGTTTGATACATTCTTTGAGGGAATGTTTGAAAAAGAGCGCCTGCTGGACATCATCAAAAACTTCATCTGTTTTTCCAATGAGGGATTGAAGAAGTTTAAGATTCTGGCGGGCTATCACCAGTATTTTGCAGTTCGAAAGGCTATCGAAACGACGAAGAACGCCACTGTTACTGATGGTAAAGGTGGTGTGTTCTGGCATACACAAGGCAGCGGGAAATCTCTGTCAATGGTCTTTTATGCGCACCTCCTGCAGGAAGCGTTGGATAGTCCAACTATTGTAGTAATTACAGACCGTAACGATCTTGATGATCAGCTCTATGGCCAGTTTGCAAAGTGTAAGGATTTTCTGCGTCAGGAACCGGTGCATGCTACCTGCAGGAAACTGACAGAGACTTCCGGCAAAAATGATATTGGACTTATGGACTGGTTGGACGGCAGGCAGGCAAATGGTATCATTTTTACGACGATGCAAAAGTTTGAAGAATCCTCAGAGCCACTTTCAGAGCGCCGTAACATCATCGTTATGGCAGATGAGGCGCATCGCAGTCAGTATGGATTGAAGGAAAAAGTTGATGCCAAGACCGGCGAGATAAAGGTTGGAACAGCACGCATCATACGTGACAGTCTTCCGAATGCTACATTTATTGGATTTACCGGAACGCCTATCTCTGCAAAAGACAGAAATACCCGTGAGGTTTTTGGTGATTACATAGATATTTATGACATGACACAGGCTGTAGAGGATGGCGCAACGAGACCGGTATATTATGAGAGCCGCGTTATTAAGCTGAAATTCGATGAAGCTACGCTTCACCTTATCGATCAGGAATATGACATCATGGCGAATAACGCTGATCCTGAAGTAGTGGAAAAGAGCAAAAAGGAGCTTGGACAGATGGAGGCTGTCCTTGGAAATGATGCTACCATAGATTCGCTGGTTCATGATATTCTTGACCACTATGAGAATTGCCGTGCTGATCTCCTGACAGGAAAAGCGATGGTTGTAGCGTATTCTCGCGCAATCGCCATGAAGATTTATAATCGCATTCTTGAGCTGCGCCCAAGCTGGAAAGAAAAGGTCAAAGTCGTAATGACCGAGAGCAATAAAGATCCCGAAGAATGGCGTGCTGTGATTGGAAACAAGCGCCGCAGGGATGAGCTCGCTAAGGAATTCAAAGACAATAATAGCAAAATGAAGATTGCTATAGTCGTTGATATGTGGCTGACCGGATTTGATGTTCCTTCTCTTGCGACAATGTATGTTTATAAACCGATGCAGGGCTATAACCTGATGCAGGCCATTGCTCGCGTCAATCGTGTCTTTCAGGATAAAGAAGGTGGATTGATCGTTGACTACGTTGGCATTGCATCGGCCTTGAAGCAGGCCATGAATGACTACACAGCTCGTGATAAAAAGAACTATGGTGATACCGATATCGCCAAAGTGGCCTATCCGAAATTCCTTGAGAAACTATCCATTTGCCGCGACCTGTTCCACGGATATGACTATTCCAAATTTACGAATGGCACCAATCTTGAACGCTCGAAGGCAATCACCGGCGCAGTTAACTTCATTGTAGGGACCGACAAAGAAAGAGAACGCGAAGACTTCATCAAAGAGGCATTGTTGTTGCGTCAGGCTTTATCGCTCTGCTCGTCACTGGTAGAGCGTGATCTACGAGTGGAGGCGGCCTTCTTTGAATCTGTCCGCGTTCTGGTGATGCGACTAATGAATCAGGGCGAGGGGAAGAAGATATCTCTGCCGGAAATGAACGCTCGTGTCAATGAACTTCTGAAATCTAGCATTAAGAGCGATGGTGTTATCAATTTATTCTCCGATGTTAAAGAAGAATTCTCCCTGTTCGATCCTAAATTTCTTGAGGAAATCTCAAAGATGAAGGAGAAAAACCTTGCTGTAGAGCTTCTGAAAAAGCTGATTGCAGAGCAGGTACAGATATATAGATGCACGAATGTGGTAAAGTCTGAGAAATTCAGTGAAATTATTCAGGGCGTCATGAATCGGTATCTGAACGGAATGCTTACCAATGAGGAGGTCATCGAAGAACTCTTGAAAATGGCACAGCAGATTCGTGATGCGCATGAGGCCGGAAATGAGCTCGGTCTTTCCGAAGATGAGTTGGCGTTCTATGATGCGCTGACAAAGCCGCAGGCGATTAAGGATTTCTATGAAAATGATGAGCTGATTGCTATAACGAGAGAGCTCACGGAGGCACTCCGAAAGAATCGTACAATCGACTGGCAAAAGCGCGATTCTGCAAGAGCAAAGATGCGCATGATGATTAAGAGACTCCTTAAGAAACATAAATACCCGCCGGAGGGCATGGACGATGCTGTTGCTACGGTAATGCTTCAGTGCGAGCTCTGGACAGACAATAACGATATGGAGCAACGGGTAGTTAGCTATGCCGAGGATTTCAGTAAAAAAGCACAGGATTTACAGATGGTAGCGGAAGAACAGGTCCCCTACGGAACGCAGAAAGATAGGGGGCATTCATACTCAAAACGATAGCCTTTTCCTGTAGTGGTCAACGCTTTTTGTAACACCACTGCTTAATGGTACACTCTGCTCTCTTTTCAAGTGGAGTCAGATATCCGTTATACGTGTGTGGGCGTACCTGATTGTACCAATCGTAAGCAAACTCTGAAACGGCATACTCCAGTTCTGCTGCAGTTTCAAAACGATACTGATAAACCGGTTCGGTCTTTAAGGTATTGTAATAGTGTTGTACAAACTCTGCGGAAGTAAACTGACTTCCTTGATCCGAGTGCAAAATCAGATTTTGCGGGATAGCCTTTGCACGCGACAACTCTTTTTCAAGCGTACGCACAGCCAGGAAACTCGTGATAAAAGAGCTGTTTTCACTGGCAATGACACTTCTGTCGTATCAATCAATCATGGAACAATGATAGCGCATGGTTCCATTTGTCAGTGTCATATATGTGAAGTCGGTACACCACACACGATTCGGCTGCTCAGGAGAAAAATTCCGCTTTCATAGATTCGGGAAAATTTTATGAACTACCCCCCGATGGTATGCGGGTCTCTTTCGACGACAAATGGAATGTTGTTGCGGTTCACGATTCATGTACTTGTGGACTGTTGTTTTGATCAATGAGATTCCTTCTCTTTGCAGAAACGCCTTCATTTTACGGTGCTCCATGACACCATGAGAATCATGGTAAAGTGCTTGAATCTGTTGACAATAATGAGATTTTGAGCGAGATAACCAGCTTTCGCGTATGATAAGAAGAAATAATCGTTGATATTTGGAGGTGATGCAGTTGATATATACAGACGCTGAACTAAAAGAGAAAATCTATGAGATGCTGAAGGACTTTGAAACTGAAGTCGTTGAGTTTAAGGAGGCGAACAACAGCTATTCCTTCAAGGATATCGGTAAATACTTCTCTGCGCTTGGTAATGAAGCCAATATCAGAGGAAAGAATGAAGCCTGGCTGATTTTTGGAATAACCAATCAGGGCGAGTTTAAGGGATCCGATTATCGAAAGAGTGGTAACCTTCAGTCATTGAAGAAGGAAATAGCTAATAATACAAATGAACGGCTGACATTCCTTGATATTTATGAACTGACGATGGAGAAGTGCAGGATTGTTGCGTTTCAGATTCCACCTGCAATACCGGGTATTCCAACGACATGGAATGGAGCTGCCTGGGCGAGAGAAAATGAATCTCTGGCACCGCTCCCCATGAATAAGGTTGATCTGATCCGAAGTCAGGTTGGAATGGATTGGTCAAAGGAAATTGTGAAGGAAGCGACATTAGATGACTTGGATCCTGAAGCCGTTGCTTATGCAAGGAAGATGTTCTCTCAAAAGCAGGAGGACAGAAAATTAGCAAAAGAGATTCTTTCCGGGTTATCTGATATAGATGTACTGAATAAGGCCGGAATCTGCTTCAAGGGCATGATTACCAGAACGGCGCTTCTGCTTTTGGGAAAGAAGGAATCAGCATTTTACTTTGATGGTTTTACGCCGAGAATAACTTGGACGCTTTATAATGCGGATAAGACAGTCAAAGCATATGAGCATTTCGATATGCCGTTCCTGCTTGCTGTAGACAAGGTTTATGCAAAAATCAGAAACGAGAAGTACAGGTATATTGCTGAGCAGCAGACGCTCTTCCCAGAAGAAGTGCAGCAATATGACGCTGACCTTGTCAAAGAAATTATAAACAACTGCATCGCCCATTCGGATTACAGGCGGCACGGAAAGATTAATGTCGAGGAATTTGAGGATCATCTTGTTTTCATAAATGAGGGATCTTTCATTCCGGAGACTATAGAGAAAGCGCTGGAGCCTGGATATAAACCGCCGTATTACCGGAATGCTTTCCTCTGCAATGCTATGGTAAACATGTATATGATTGATACGAATTCAATGGGCATTCCGATGATCTACAACATTCAAAAGGCAAGATGCTTTCCACTTCCGTCATATGATCTGGATGTTGTAAACAGAGTTAGTGTCACGGTTTATGGCAAGGTTCTTGATAAGAACTATACAAGGCTGCTTCACTCCAACGGCGACTTGGATTTGAAGACGGTATTTCTGCTTGATCAGGTACAGAAGAGGAAGACTATATCTAAAGATGATTATAAGTCGCTCAGAAAAAGCGGACTGGTGGAGGGACGATATCCAGCATTATATGTATCGTATAAGATAGCAGAAGCCGTCGGAGATAAGGCCGGTTATGTTAGAAATAAGGGCTTGGATGAGAAAATACTGAAAGAGCTGATTATTTCTGCATTGAAAAACGGACCTCTGAAGAAGGCTGATATCTATGAGGCAGTGAAACATGCATTCCCTGATGTCTTAACTGAAGAGAAGCAATATAAGAAACTCTCAAATCTTCTTCAGAAAATGAAGAAAGAAGGAATAGTCGATGTTCGTGGAAGCGCAGTTCACGCAGAATGGCTTCTTGTAAAGTAGATTTAGTCAAGGAAGTCGGTTTTAGTCAAGAAATTAGTCAAAGAAAATAATCATGAAGTCAAGAAGGATCCCGGAAAGCTTGTGTTTCCGGGATCCTTCTTGACTAAATCCAAGTTTTGAAATTTGATTTTAGTCGAGGCTTAGTGGATAAGGTATGATAAGTTGCGCAAATTGAAAATCATATAAAGAAGACATGGTTTGCAGTCCTCTGGTAGAATGAAGTTGCGAGACAACACTCAGAAAGGAGACTGCAAATCATGTCGGATAAGATTGTACAGTTTAACGGGCAGTTATCAAGGGGCAGCTGAAAGAACTGGTTCGTGGTAGTGTCGAGGAGACTTTGAATGAACTCCTGGAAAAAGAAGCCGAAATGCTTACACAAGCGGCTCGTTATGAGCGTAATGAAGCGCGCCAGGGTTATCGAAGCGGACACTATGATCGAAAGCTTACAACGACTTCCGGCGATGTTACGCTACACATGCCGCGTTTAAAGGGAATTCCTTTTGAGACTGCTATCATTGAACGCTATCGCCGTCGTGAAAGTGGTGTTGAGAAGGCTCTTATCGAGATGTATCTGGCAGGTGTGTCTGTCCGTCGAGTTGAGGATATCACAGAGGCACTCTGGGGAACTAAAGTCTCTCCGGGAACAATCAGCGAGCTGAATAAGAAGGCCTATGCTCGCATCGAAGTATGGAGAAGCCGACCTTTGACAGGGAAAGAATACCCATACGTCTACGTCGATGGAATCTATTTTCGTCGCAACTGGGGCGGTGAATACGAAAATGTGGCAATTCTAGTTGCAATTGCAGTCAATCAAGATGGTTTTCGTGAAGTCATTGGCGCTGCTGAGGGAATGAAGGAAGATAAATCCAGCTGGGTCAACTTTTTTCAGTGGCTGCGCGAGAAAAGACTGTAGCCATAGTCCCCGAGCTCCAGGGGATGAAACTGAAAGAAGCTGCCAAAAAGGGCTCAGAGAACATCGACGAGACTTTGACCTACTACGATTTTCCAAGTGAACATTGGATGAAGATTCGTACAAATAATACAATTGAGCGTCTGAATCGCGAGATTCGGCGCAGAACCCGTGTTATAGGCACATTTCCAGATGGAAACGCAGCGTTAATGCTGGTTTGTGCCCGGCTTCGTTATGTTGCGGGAACTCAGTGGGGGAATAAGAAATATATGAATATGATGCACCTGGAGGTGAATGAAGAAAACACCTCCGTCGCAGGCTGACTTCATTTAATCAGAAGATGCAAACTAATTTGCGCATAAATCTTGACAGTACCTGCCAACCTGAGTCTTGATGTGACTAAGCGGACAAAAAGAGTTGGTGCTAGCTCCAGAGTTCGGGGTAGGGAGTTGTCCTATGGAGTTCACTCCATACGATTGCATCACCCCACATCGGGATTGAACTCTCCACCTTTTTCTGTGGCGAGAGTCTTTTGTATATCTCTGCAATACTTCTATCTGTCGGCATTACCTTTAACAGTTTCTTTGCAGAAAGCGGCTCCGGTGAGTGCATATAGCACCACCAGAAAGCCGCTTTTATGCGTCTCTCTATATTTAGGCCTCTATGATCTCTAAGCATGGCTCTGAGTCTTGCATTTACACCTCCTTCAATTGTATAAGCGAGTTTCGAGCCTTGACAAGGCGTTCATGAGTCGGTCGACGTTGACCATTCTCGTCTATTGTCATCTGGTTCAAAAATACTTGGTATTGTTCCATCCAGTCGATGAATCGATGAACCCATTTCTCTGCCTCAGCTTTCTTTTTCAGATGTAGCAAGTCTTTGGCTAGTATATATAGCTCCATTGCAGCCAAAGTCTTAGGCCTGCTAGTCGTGTATCGTCTCACTTGACTAAACACATGGAATTGTAGTGGTACAGTGAATTTGTAACACCTCTGCCTGATAGATTATAATGTCAGCGGAGGAGAAAAATACAGGACTCGAATATCAGACGAAAAGTTGTTCGCGCGCACATTCAGGATGGACGCACGATTGTCAGTCTTGTGGCTGAGTACGGCATATCCAGAGCCACTGTTTCCAACTGGGGCGTAGTACGCTCGTATCGCAAAGAATGCCAAAACAATGATGAGGAGAAGCCTCAGTTGGAGATGATGGAAGAACTTCGTCGTCTTCGGCGTGAAAAAGCCGAATTAGAAAAGGAGAACAGCAGGAGTTCGGATTGAGATGGCTTTTTAAAATGCTGCACCTTCATCCAAACGCTTATTACAACTACCTCAGAAATGCGAAAGCGGGTTATCTCGCTCAAAAATCTCATTGTTGTCAACGAATTCAAGCACTTTACCATGAATCTCATGGTGTCACGGGGCACCGTAAAATGAAGGCGTTTCTGCAAAGAGCAGGGAGAAGATCTCTTCAACAAACAATCAGATTGAAGGAGGTGTAAATGCAAGACTCAGAGCCATGCTTAGAGATCCTAGAGGTCTAAATATAGAGAGACGAATAAAAGCGGCTTTCTGGTGGTGCTACATGCACTCACCGGAGCCGCTTTCTGCAAAGGAACTGTTAAAGGTAATGCCGACGGATGGAAGTATTGCAGAGTTCAATCCTGATGTGGGGTGATACAATCGTATAGAGCCAGCATCAACGCTTTTTGTCCGCTTAGCCGCAAGTTTGGAAACCGAGCGATAAATAATCATAACAAAGGAGCTTATCCGGAAAACGATCCGGATAAGCTCCTTCATGGTTGTTTTATTCAATGACCGAACCGAAGTACTGGTATTCCTCGTTCTGCAGATTCTTTAAGAAGTCCTGAATCTTCCGCGTCGAAGAGAGCTTATCGCCCGAGGAGGCGTCGGCGTTTAGACTGTCAATGATGTAGGCGAGATAGGGACTCATATCCGCCTCGAGGTACCAGGGCTCTTCGAGGAGCTCCGGTCTCCGGTAGTTTAAGTTTGTCGTGCAGACATAGTCGATAATGCCGGCGTCGTACTTCTCGCGGAAGCTCTTCACACCGTTGGTGAAGAGACCGAAGGTCGCGCAGACGATGACGCGCTTACAGCCGCGGTCTTTCAGATTCTTCGCGGTGTCCATCATGCTCTCGCCGGAGGAAATCATATCGTCGATAATCAGCACATCCTTGTCCTTCACACTTGCGCCGAGGAACTCGTGGGCCACAATCGGGTTGCGGCCGTCGACGACCTTCGAGTAGTCGCGGCGCTTATAGAACATGCCGATGTCGACCCCGAGAATGTTCGAAATATAAATTGCGCGGTCCATTGCGCCTTCGTCCGGGCTGATAATCATCAGGTGATCCTTGTCCGCTTTCATATCCGGAATGTTCAGGAAGCAGGTCTTGATGAACTGGTAGGTCGGCATGAAGTTGTCAAAGCCGGAGAGCGGCGTCGCGTTCTGGACGCGCGGGTCGTGTGCGTCGAAGGTGATGAAGTTCTCGATGCCCATGTTCGCGAGTTCGGTCAGCATATAGGCGCAGTCTAAAGATTCCCGCTTGGTTCTTCTGTGCTGTCTGCCCTCGTAGAGGAAGGGCATAATCACATTCACGCGGTGCGCTGCCGCGCCACCCGCCGCGATGATGCGCTTTAAATCCTGGAAGTGGTCGTCCGGCGACATGTGGTTCTCGTTGCCGTCCACCTTATAGGTCAGAGAGTAGTTGGTGACATCGACCATCACAAAGAGATCGGCGCCGCGCACGGACTCATTGATGACGCCCTTGCCCTCACCGGTGCCGAAACGCGGGCAGTTGATGGAGAGGAGATAGGAATCGGCGTCATAGCCGCGGTAGTGCAGGGAGCGACGGCGCTCATCGGTCGCTTCCGCGCCCGAAGCGCGCATCCGCACGAGGTGGGCGTTGACTTTTTCCGCGAGATCACGGCAGCTCTCGAGCGCTGCGATTTTGAGCGGCGCGACGGGAAGACGATTGTTTTCGGTGGACTGATTGGACATCTTTCTTCGTTCTCCTTCTAAAAAACAGCTGGGTCTGTCAGAGACATGGCATATTTTTTAAATCATAGCATTTTCGTTTCCCTGCCGCAAGGCTGCGTTGCAAAGCGTTCATAATTCATGTAAAATGCGAGAAAGTAAAGGAGTTGATTGTGGCGGAAAACAAGGGACATTTGATTGCTGCCGTGGAGCCGGGAAGTGCGGCGGCGGAATTGGAAATCGCGGCGGGGGACCGCCTGTTGGAAGTAAACGGAAAAGCGGTCGCCGATGTCTTTGACTACCGCTATCAGGTGAGCGCGGAAGTCATCACTCTGCTCGTTCTGAAGCCGGATGGCGAGGAGTGGGAGTATGAAATCGAGAACGGCGGCGAGGACCCGGGGCTGGTCTTTGAAAACGGCCTGATGAGCGAATATCGCTCCTGCTCAAACGGTTGCATCTTCTGTTTTATCGACCAGATGCCGGGCGGGATGCGGGACACTTTATATTTTAAGGACGATGATTCGCGCCTCAGTTTCCTGCAGGGCAACTATGTGACGCTCACCAATATGAAAGAGGCGGATATTCAGCATATCATTCAATATCGCCTGGAACCGATTAATATCTCCGTGCATACGACAAATCCCTCGCTCCGCGTGCGCATGCTGAAAAATCGCTTTGCGGGCGAAAAGTTGCGCTATCTCGATAAGCTTTTCGAGGCGGGCATTCAGATGAACGGGCAGATTGTGCTCTGCAAGGGCTATAACGACGGCGAGGAGTTAAAGCGTACCCTGACGGATTTGCTCCGCTATGCGCCGCTCATGCAGTCGGTCTCGGTGGTGCCGGTCGGGCTCACCAACTATCGCGACAAGTTAGAGAAGCTTGAGCTCCTCGGACCCGAGGACTGCGCGAATGCAATCGATATCATTGAAGACATCCAGCGCCGCGCCATGGAAAAATGCGGGATTCACTTTGTCCAGGCGTCGGATGAATTTTATCTGACGGCGGGGCGGCCGCTGCCGGAGCCCTCGCGCTACGACGGTTACCCACAGCTCGAGAACGGCGTCGGGATGCTGACCCTCTTACACGAGGAAATCGGAGAGGCGCTGTCGACGGTGGTGCCGTCCGACCAAACGGAGACCGTGAGTACCTTCAGCGGTCTTCTCGCCGCGCCGAGCCTCTCGCGGGAACTTAAGCGAATCGGGGAGAAACTCCCCGCCAAAAAGATCTTGTTCTACCCGCTGGAGAACCGTTTCTTCGGCGAAAAAATCACGGTGACAGGGCTTCTGACCGGGCGTGATATTCTGGACGGTCTCAAGGGAAAGCCGCTTGGCGACCGCCTGTTGCTGCCGCAGTGTGTGTTCCGGAGCGGTGAGGAAGTGCTGCTCGACGACATGACGCGATCCGACCTTGAGCGGGAACTCGGTGTGCCCTGTGTAATCATCGGCATGGGCGGAGATGACCTTGTGAAGGCCGTGAACGACAAAACTTACCGCTATACCGGCAGCGGCAGCGCCTACGAGCTCGCGACCGAGAAGTTCCACAAAGGATAAAGCCGCTGCGCTTTGAAAAAAGGAGAAAGCTATGAGTAAACCGATTGTCGCCATTGTCGGGCGGCCCAATACCGGCAAATCCTCGCTCTTCAACGCCATTGCGGGAGAGCCGATTTCGATTGTCAAAGACATTCCGGGTGTGACCCGAGACAGAATCTATGCGGACTGCACCTGGTTAAACCGCGACTTCACGCTGATCGACACCGGCGGTATCGAGCCGGAATCCCGGGATAAATTGCTGGTGTCGATGCGGGAACAGGCGGAGATTGCCATCGAGACAGCGGATGTGATCATCTTCCTCACCGATGTCCGCACTGGTGTCACCGACGCCGACGACCGCGTCGCCGATATGCTGCGCCGCGCAAAAAAGCCGGTCGTGCTTGCGGTCAACAAGGTGGACAGCTTCACCAAATTTCAGAATGATATCTACGAGTTCTACAATCTCGCCTGCGGCGACCCGATTCCGGTTTCGGCGGCGAGCCGCCTCGGCATCGGCGATCTCTTAGAGGCAGTCGAGGCCTACTTCCCGCAGGTTGAAGCGAGCGAAGCGGAAGAGGATGAGCGCCCGAAGGTTGCGCTGATCGGCAAGCCGAATGTGGGCAAGAGCTCGATTATCAACCGCCTGCTCGGCGAGAACCGCGTGATTGTCTCCGACATCGCGGGCACCACGCGTGACGCAATCGATACGGTCGTGGTGCACGACGGACAGGAATATGTCTTCATCGACACGGCCGGCATACGGCGAAAGTCCAAAATTCACGAGGACATCGAGAGATACTCGATTATCCGCACGGTGACGGCGGTCGAGCGGGCCGATGTTGTGCTGCTCGTGATTGATGCGAGCGAGGGCGTGACCGAGCAGGATGCCAAGATTGCCGGTGTCGCGCATGAGAAGGGCAAGGGCATCCTGGTGGTCGTGAACAAGTGGGATCTGGTCGAAAAGACGGATAAGACCATGAAGGAGTTCACCGACAAAATCAAGAGCACGCTTTCGTTTATGAGCTATGCCGAGTTCCTCTTTGTCTCCGCGGAGACCGGACAGCGCATGAATAAGCTTTTCGAGATGATCGACATGATACGCTCTTCGCAGACGCTTCGCATTCGGACGGGCGTGCTGAACGAGATTATCACCGAGGCGACCGTCTTAAAGCAGCCGCCGTCCGACAAGGGACACCGCCTGAAGATTTTTTACGCGTCCCAGGTTGCGGTGAAGCCGCCGACCTTTGTGTTCTTCGTCAACAGCAAGGAACTCATGCATTTCTCCTACCAGCGCTATCTCGAGAACCGTATCCGTGAGGCCTTCGGGTTCCGCGGAACCATGCTGCGCTTCTTCATCCGGGAGCGACAGGGAAAGGACAAGGAGTAATCTATGGAGAGACTTCTCTGGCTTTTGATCGGCTATCTTTGCGGTAGTTTTCAGAGTGGCTATTTTCTCGGAAAAGCGAAGGGACTGGATGTCCGGAACTACGGCAGCCATTCGACCGGCGCGACCAATTCGCTCCGTGTCATGGGGACGGGAGCCGGAATTCTGGTGCTGCTCCTCGATGCGGCCAAGGCGATTATTCCCTGTGTGCTCGCGCGTCACTTTTTCCGGGGGCAGGCAGAACTTCAGCTTCTTATGGTGCTCTGGACCGCGACCGGCGTGATGCTCGGACACGACTATCCGTTTTATCTCGGCTTTCGCGGCGGCAAGGGCGTCGCGAGCACAGTCGGCGTGTTGATTGCACTTGACTGGAGACTGGCGCTCGCCTGGTGCCTCCTCTTCATCGTGACTTGCTGTCTGTTCCGCTATGTCTCGCTCTCGTCGATTTTGTCGATGCTCTTGTTACTGGTGCTCGCACTGGTTTTCTATTTCCGGCACGCATTGCCGGTCGGCGCGGCATATCAGACAGAGTTTCTGCTTCTTGCCCTGTTTAATCCCCTGCTCTCTATTTTCCGCCACCGCGCGAACATCGGGCGGCTGCTTCGCGGCGAAGAGAGCCGGCTACATCTGTTTACGCGCGGCATGGAGGTGAAAAAATAATGGCTAAGATTTCGGTTCTGGGTTCCGGCGCCTGGGGTACGGCGCTTGCCATGTTGCTTTCGGACAACGGCCACGAGGTACTGCTCTGGTCTCCCTTTGCGGAGCACACGGAGGAACTGCGCCGCACGCGGAGATCGTCCGCGCTCGGCGGCCTCGAGCTGCCGGCAGGGATGCAGTTTACCTCTGACATGAAAAAGGCGGGCGAAAAGCAGGACGCGATTGTCCTTGCGACCGCTTCGGTCTATACGCGCGGTGTCGCGCGAGAGCTGCACCCCTATGTGAAGTCAGGGCAGCTTCTCGTCTGTGTCGCAAAGGGCATTGAGGAGAAGAGTCTTCTCTTTCAGACCGACGAGGTACAGGAAGAAATGCCGGATGCGGTCGTTGCCTGCCTCTCGGGGCCGAGCCACGCGGAAGAGGTCGCGAGACGCCTCCCGACGACCTGTGTCGCGGGAGCGGCTGACAGCGCGGTCGCGGAGCGGGTACAAGAGCTTTTTATGAACCGCGTGTTCCGCGTGTACACTTCGACCGATGTCAAGGGCATTGAGCTCGGCGGCGCGGTCAAAAATGTGATTGCGCTCGCGGCGGGCATTGCCGACGGCCTCGGCTACGGTGACAACACGAAGGCGGCGTTAATCACGCGCGGCATCGCGGAGACCGCGCGTCTCGGCGTGAAACTCGGCGCGCACTGGGAGACCTTTGCGGGTCTCACCGGCATCGGCGATTTGATTGTCACCTGCGCGAGTATGCACTCGAGAAACCGGAGAGCCGGTATTCTGATCGGGCAGGGAAAGCCGGTCGAAGAGGCCATGCGGGAAGTGGGACAGGTCGTGGAGGGCGTGTACTCCGCAAAGGCGGCGCTTGCGCTCGCCGAGCGGGAGCAGGTCGAAATGCCGATTGTGGATGTTGTGAACCGCGTGCTCTTTTCGGAGCTGCCGGCGGCGGAAGCCGTGCGCATGCTGATGGAGCGGGACCCGATTGCAGAGTGGAACCATTTATAAATATTCAAGATAATTGAGAGGTTTTTCTTGACAGCTCGATTCGATGTGACTATACTGTGCAAAATTATTCACATCAATGAGTTGAAAAGGAGGAGCCTCTATGAAACGACTGGTTGCGACTGCTATGGTATGTATGCAATCAAAGCGGCGGCGGAGAAGGCAAATATCACCCCTGCGATGTCGGTCTCGGAAATCGGCAGTGCAATGGAACAGGCAATGACAGAAATTCAGTTACAGGGTGTGACCGGAACGATTACCTGGAGTGCGGACGGCGCGCCGTCAAAGGAACCGAAAGTCGTTATCATCCGGAACGGTGTATATCAAATCTGCTGAATCGCTATATTTTGGACCCTTTTGGTTGACATCTCTAGATATGCTCTTTATAATCTTCGACATATCTGATTGGTATGTTGTTTGGGAGGGAAAAGGTTATGAAGAAAGCAGTATCTGTATTATTAGCAGCTTCCATGGTCTTCGGACTTGCGGCCTGCGGTCAGCAGAAGAGCAGCGAGACCAAGGCGGCGGGTGAGACCACGGCAGCCGGTGAGAGCAAGGCAGAGGGACAGAGCGAAGTCGGCAAGGACGGCGCGGTCTGGAAGATCGGCGGCATCGGTCCGGTGACCGGCGGCGCGGCAGTTTACGGTCTTGCCTGCAAGAACGCGCAGCAGATTGCGGTCGATGAGATCAATGCTGCCGGCGGCATCAACGGCTACAAGGTCGAGATTGAGTTCGACGACGACGAGCACGACGCAGAGAAGTCGGTCAACGCATATAACCACCTGAAGGACTGGGGCATGCAGATGCTGCTCGGCACGGTGACGAGCGCCCCCTGCATTCAGGTTTCGAACGAGTCCGTGAAGGACAACATGTTCCAGCTGACCCCGTCGGGTTCCGCGCCGGACTGCATCGCAAACTCCAACACCTTTGCGGTCTGCTTCTCGGATCCGCAGCAGGGTGAGAAGTCTGCTGAGTACATCGGCAGCCACAAGCTTGCGACGAAGATCGGTATTCTCTACGATTCCTCCGACGTTTACTCGAGCGGTATTCACGACAGCTTTGTCGCAAATGCCGAGAAGAACGGTCTTCAGATTGTCGCGGACGAGCAGTTTACGGCGGACAACAAGACCGACTTCAACATTCAGCTCCAGAACATCCGCAACGCAGGTGCAGAGCTTGTCTTCCTGCCGTTCTACTACACCGAGGCGGCACTTGTTCTGAAGCAGAGCAAGGATATGGGTTACAGCCCGGTCTTCTTCGGTTGTGACGGCATGGACGGTATCCTGAACCTCGAGGGCTTTGACAAGTCGCTCGCAGAAGGCCTTATGCTTCTGACACCGTTCTCCGCGGATGCGAAGGATGAGAAGACCCAGAAGTTTGTCGCAGCGTACAAGGAGCGCTACAAGGAGGTTCCGATTCAGTTCGCGGCAGATACCTACGACGGTATGTATGCAATTAAGGCAGCGGCGGAGAAGGCAAACCTGAACCCGTCGATGTCGGTAGAAGAACTCGGCACGGCAATGGAGAAGGCGATGACGGAGATTAAGCTTGAAGGCCTCACCGGTACCATCACCTGGAATGCAGACGGCTCGCCGTCCAAGGAGCCGAAGGCAGTCGTGATCAAGGACGGCGCTTACCAGTCGATCGAGAACTGAGCGCACACGGAAGAGAAGAGCGAAAGGGCTGCGTAATTTGCAGCCCTTTCTTTATCATAAAGGAGAGCAGTCATGAAATTTTTGTCCTATTTGCTCAGCGGAATCAGCTTAGGTTCCATCTATGCGATTATCGCGCTGGGATATACGATGGTCTACGGCATCGCTAAGATGCTGAACTTTGCACACGGCGATATTATCATGGTCGGCGGCTATGTCGCGTTCACGGCAATGACAGCTCTGAACCTGCCGGCATCCGCGGCCGTGCTGCTCTCCGTCCTGTTCTGCACGGCACTCGGCGTCATCATTGAGGCCGTTGCCTATAAGCCGCTCCGCGGCGCGAACAGTCTCGCCGTATTGATTACGGCAATCGGCGTCTCCTACTTATTGCAGAACCTCGCGCTGCTCATTTTCGGCGCAAACCCGAAGAGCTTCCGCTCGGTGGTGCCGATTCAGTCGATGAGCTTTGCGAACGGACAGCTGGTCATCTCCGGCGAGACGGTTGCGGCGATTGCGGTCTGCTTTATCATCATGGTGGCGCTGACCGGTTTCATCAACAGGACCCGCGCGGGCCAGGCGATGCTCGCGGTCGCGGAGGACAGAGGGGCCGCGACACTGATGGGCATCAATGTCAATGCGACGGTTGCGCTGACCTTTGCAATCGGTTCGGCGCTCGCGGCGATTGCGGGCGTGCTGCTCTGCTCGGCGTATCCGACCCTTACGCCGACCACCGGCGCCATGCCCGGTATCAAGGCCTTTGTCGCGGCGGTTCTCGGCGGTATCGGCTCGATTCCGGGGGCGTTAATCGGCGGCCTCCTGCTCGGTGTGCTCGAGAATCTCTCGAAGGCGTATCTCTCCTCCAAACTCTCGGATGCCATTGTTTTCACGGTGCTCATTCTGGTTCTGGTGGTGCGGCCCACCGGCATACTCGGGAAACAGATGAGAGAGAAGGTGTAATATGAACAGAACATCGGAAAAGAAAGCATTTTTAAACGATTGTCTCACCTACGGCCTTGTGATTCTCGCTTTTGCGATTGTGCAGGTGTTGGTAAACGGCGGCGCGGTGAGCTCCCTCTTTAAGGGCCTTCTGGTGCCGCTCTGCACCTATGCGATTCTCGCGGTCAGTCTGAATCTGGTGGTCGGCATTTCGGGCGAATTGTCCCTCGGACACGCCGGTTTCATGTGTGTCGGTGCCTTCAGCTCCGCGCTCTTTACGAATCTGATGGCGGGTAAGCTCCCGGGCGGTCTCGACTTTGTGCTCGCCGTGCTGATCGGCGCGGCGGTGGCGGCCTTCTTCGGCTTCCTGATCGGCATCCCGGTGCTCCGGCTGCAGGGCGACTACCTCGCGATTGTGACGCTCGCGTTCGGCGAGATTGTGAAGAATATCATCAACGCGCTCTACCTCGGCGTGGACGCGAAGGGCGTGCATGTATCGCTGAAAGACACGGCGGCGCTGAAGCTCGAAGCCGGCGGAAAGATTTTAATTAAGGGCGCGCAGGGTATCACCGGCACGCCGCGACTCTCGACCTTCCTTGCCGGCATCATCCTCCTGCTGCTCTCGCTCTTCATTGTGCAGAATCTGATTCGCTCCCGCACGGGGCGCGCTATCATGGCGATTCGCGACAACGAGATTGCAGCGGAGTCCGTCGGCCTCCATGTGACCCGCTATAAGCTCCTCGCGTTCACGATTTCGGCGGCGCTCGCGGGTGTCGGCGGTGTGCTCTACGCGCACAATCTGAGCACGCTGCAGGCTCTGCCGAAGAACTTCGGCTACAATATGTCCATTGCGATTCTGGTCTTTGTCGTGATGGGCGGCATCGGGAATATGCGCGGTTCGGTGATTGCCGCAGTGGTTCTGACGGCGCTGCCCGAGCTGCTCCGCGGCCTCAGCGACTTCCGTATGCTGATTTATGCGGTTGTCCTGATTCTCATGATGCTCTTTACTTCGGCCCCCTCGTTCATTCAGTACCGGGAGCGGCTTTTCTCCGGTTTCCGGAAACCCGGCAAGCAGGCTTAAGGAGGCGATACCATGGCAATGTTAGAAGTAAAAAATATCGGCATCTCCTTCGGCGGCCTGAAGGCGGTCGACAATTTCTCGCTTACCCTGGAGGAGAATGAACTCTCGGGTCTGATCGGCCCGAACGGCGCAGGCAAGACGACGATTTTCAACCTCCTGACCGGCGTGTACCGCCCCGACAAGGGCAGCATCCGCCTCGACGGCAGGGAGCTGACGGGCAAGTCAATCATTGAAATCAACCAGGCGGGTATCGCGAGAACCTTCCAGAATATCCGGCTTTTCTCGAATCTCTCGGTGCTTGACAATGTAAAGGCGGGCCTCCACAACCACTACCCGTACACGACCCTGGAGGGCATTCTTCGCCTGCCGCGGTTTCGCGCACAGGAGAAGGAGATGAACCGCCGCGCGACGGAGTTGCTGGAAGTATTTCATCTGGAACAGTTCGCGGATACGAGGGCCAAAAACCTGCCCTACGGTTCCCAGCGGAAACTGGAGATTGCGCGCGCACTGGCGACCGAGCCGAAGCTCTTACTGCTCGATGAGCCGGCGGCCGGCATGAATCCGAATGAGACGGCAGAGCTCATGGAGACGATTCAGCTGGTGCAGAAGCGCTTCCACATGACGATACTCCTGATTGAGCACGACATGAAGCTGGTCTCCGGCATCTGCGAGCGCCTCACGGTTCTGAACTTCGGCAAGGTGCTGAAACAAGGCGAAACACAGGAAGTGCTGCACGACCCGGAGGTCGTGAAGGCTTACCTCGGCGAGTGAGGAGGGCATATGGACGAATTGCTCAAAGTGACAGATTTACATGTCTATTACGGCATGATACACGCAATCCGCGGTATCTCGTTTGAGGTGAAGCGCGGCGAAATTGTGACCCTGATCGGCGCAAACGGCGCCGGCAAGACCACAACGCTCCACACGATTACCGGCCTCCTGCCGTCTTCGGGCGGTGAGGTTGTCTACAACGGACAGAACATCACCCATGTGCCGGGCTATCAGCTTGTTCGGCGCGGTCTCGCGCATGTGCCGGAGGGCAGAAGAGTCTTTTCCCAGCTCTCGGTCTTACAGAATCTGGAGCTCGGCGCGTTTACGCGGCGCAGCAAGGAGGAGAAGGCGGAGAGCCTTAAAGAGATATACCGCCGCTTTCCGCGCCTTGCGGAGCGGAAAAATCAGCTCGCCGGTACACTCTCCGGCGGTGAGCAGCAGATGCTCGCGATGGGACGCGCTCTCATGAGTAAGCCCGAGATGCTGGTGCTCGACGAGCCCTCAATGGGACTTTCGCCGATCTATGTGAATGAGATTTTTGACATCATCAAATCCATTCACGAGAGCGGCACCACGGTGCTCCTGGTCGAGCAGAACGCAAAGAAGGCGCTCTCGATCGCAAACCGCGCTTATGTGCTCGAGACGGGTACCATCCGCCTTTCCGGCACGGCCGAGGAACTCTTACACAATGCAGAGGTGAAGAGCGCTTACCTCAGCGAATAAAAGACAGCGGGGAAAAGGCAGTGACGAGCGTAAATCTATTTTCGGACGGCGCGGCGCGCGGCAATCCCGAGGGGCCTGCGGGCTACGGCACCATTCTGCAGGTCATAGACGGCAGCGGGCGGAAACACGAGAAAGAACTCTCGGCGGGGTTCAAAAAGAGCACCAACAACCGCATGGAGCTCCTCGGCTGTATCGCGGGCTTCGAGGCGTTGACGCGCCCCTGTGAGGTCACGGTGTATTCGGACTCCCGCTATCTGGTCGATGCGTTCAATCAGCACTGGATTGATAGCTGGCAGAAGAAAAACTGGACCCGGGGAAAGAATGAGCCCGTGAAGAACATAGACCTCTGGAAGCGTCTCCTTGCGGCAATGGCGCCGCACAAGGTGACATTTTGCTGGGTCAAAGGACATGCGGGGCATCCGGAGAATGAGAGATGCGATGCCCTCGCGACCGACGCGGCGGATCACCGCGCTGTATTGGAGGACAAAGTCAATGAGACGGCATGAGAGATGGCGTCTCCTTTGCTTTGTCCTTTTTGCGGGGATCGCGTTTACGCTGCTCGTGGAGGCAGTGCTCCGCGAAAAGCGGCACATTGCGGCGGCGCGGGCTGCCGAGACGAGCGTCACCGGGACACTCGCCGACACGGGCGTCACCGGGCGAAGTTACCGGGATTTCCGGGAGAAGTTTGAGGACACGGACAGAACCATAGCGATACTCCGGGAAAAGGCGAAGAAGGACAGCCGCGCGGACAGCGAGACACGCTTTGCGACATCAGAGCTCCGCTACTGGGAGACCCAGCTCAATGCGCTCTGTCAGGTGCTCCCGGTCGTGTTGAGCGAGCAGGAGGCGGCTGCTTTTACCAAGGATCAGCAGGAGTGGCGCAGAAAGCGCGATGTTCCGGCGGAGAGCGGCGTTGTGCTCTCTGTGCGGGAACAGGCGGAAAATACGCGCGCCCGCGCCTATCAGCTCCTGGAGCAGTACAAGGACAGACTGCCGTAGGGACAGCACAAAGCGGATTTACAGAACGGCAGTTTACGGCTAGAATAGAAAGTTAGGAAATTCGAAAATTTAAACACAGAGGGGCAGTGCAATGATTGCAAAGAAATACGGGGTCAACGAACTCCGCAAGATGTATCTGGAGTTCTTTCAGAGCAAAGGACATTTGATCATGAAGAGCTTCAGTCTGGTGCCGCACAACGACAACAGCCTGTTGCTCATCAACTCCGGCATGGCGCCGTTAAAGCCGTACTTTACCGGCCAGGAGATTCCGCCGTGCCGCCGCGTGACGACCTGTCAGAAGTGTATTCGCACGGGCGACATTGACAATGTCGGTAAGACCGCGCGCCACGGCACCTTCTTCGAGATGCTCGGAAACTTTTCCTTCGGCGATTACTTTAAGCGCGAGGCCATTCACTGGAGCTGGGAGTTCCTGACCGAGGTTGTGGGACTCGAGCCGGACCGCCTCTATCCCTCGGTCTATGAGGAGGATGACGAGGCCTTCGCAATCTGGCGGGATGAGATCGGCATCGCGCCGGAGCGCATCTACCGCTTCGGCAAGGCTGACAATTTCTGGGAGCACGGCTCCGGCCCCTGCGGCCCCTGCTCCGAGATTTACTATGACCGCGGCGAAGCCTACGGCACCGGTCCCGAGGATGTGATGGGCGGCGAGGGTGACCGCTTTATGGAAGTCTGGAACAACGTCTTCAGTCAGTTCAACAACGACGGTCACGGGCACTACACCGAGCTCAAGCAGAAGAACATCGATACCGGCATGGGGCTTGAGCGCCTTGCGGTTGTCGTGCAGGATGTCGAGTCGATTTTCGAAGTCGATACGATACGCGCCCTGCTCGACGAGGCGGCAAAGCTCGCCGGGACACAGTACAAAGAGGACGAGAAGAAGGATGTCTCGCTCCGCGTGATTACCGACCATGTGCGCTCCTGCACCTTTATGATTTCGGACGGCATCATGCCGAGCAACGAGGGCAGAGGCTATGTGCTCCGAAGACTCCTGCGCCGTGCGGCGCGCCACGGCAGACTCCTCGGCATTGAGGGAGCCTTCCTCGGCAAACTCGCCGAGACCGTGATTGCCTCCTCGAAGGACGGCTATCCGGAGCTCGAAGAAAAACGCGAGATGATCTTAAAGGTTCTGACCGAGGAAGAGGCGAAGTTCAACCGCACGATTGACCAGGGTCTCTCGATTCTCGCGGAACTCGAGGAGACGCTCTTCGCGGAGAAAAAGACCGAGCTCTCCGGCGAGGACGCGTTCAAGCTCTACGACACCTACGGTTTTCCGCTCGATCTGACGCGGGAGATTCTTGCTGAGCGCGGCTTCACGGTCGATGAGGCGGGCTTCCAGAAAGCGATGCAGGTGCAGCGGGAGACCGCGCGGAAGGCGAGAAAGACCACGAACTATATGGGTGAGGCACAGACCGCTTATCAGCAGATCGATCCGACGCTCACGACCGAGTTCACCGGCTATGACAGGCTGACGGACGAGGGCAAGATTACGGCGATGGTCCGCATTCTCCCGGATGAGAGCGAGGAGGATGCAACGGCGCTTACCGAGGCGCTCGCAGAGGGCGATGAGGGCACGATTGTGACCGACAAGACGCCGTTCTATGCGACGATGGGCGGCCAGCAGGGCGATGTCGGCGTGATCGAAGCCGGCAACAACCGCTTCGCGGTGCGCGACACGATTCACTTAAAGGGCGGCAAGGTCGGTCACACCGGTAAGGTGCTCTCCGGCATGTTCCGGATCGGCGAGACCGTGACCCTTGCGGTCGATGCGGCAAATCGCGAGAATACGGCGAAGAACCACTCCGGCACGCATCTCTTGCACGAGGCACTCCGCGAGGTGCTCGGCAATCATGTGAACCAGGCGGGCAGCTTTGTGAGCGCGGACAGACTGCGCTTTGACTTCACGCACTTTGCGGCGCTCACCCCGGAAGAGATCAAACAGGTCGAGACACTGGTGAACCGCGAGATTCGGGCGGCACATCCGGTCGAGACCAAGGTCATGGGCATCGAAGAGGCAAAGAAAGAGGGCGCAAAGGCGCTGTTTGGCGAGAAGTACGGCGACGATGTTCGTGTGGTGCGGATGGGCGACTTCTCGACCGAGCTCTGCGGCGGCACCCATGTGAAGAATACCGAAAATATCGGCGCGATGAAGATTATCTCCGAGACCGGCATTTCGGCGGGCGTGCGCCGCATCGAGGCACTGACCGGCGACGCGCTGACCGCCTACTATGAGGCAGCGGTGCAGGAACTCGAAGCGCTCGCGGCGCAGTTGAAGACGAATCGCGCGGAACTGCCGCAGCGCGTTCAGCAGCTGCAGCAGGAGCTCCGCGAGAGCGATAAGCAGAACGAGAAGCTTCGCGCCGAGCTCGCGCGAAATGCCGCGGCGAATGCGGGCGAAGAAGTACAGGACGTGAAGGGCGTAAAGCTCCTCACGACCGCGCTCGCAAAGATTGAGATGAACGAGCTCAGGAACCTCGGCGACAGCCTGCTCAAGAAGACCGAGGGCGGCGTGGCCGTGCTCGCAAGCGCGGATGAGGCGCAGGTAAACCTTCTTGTCATGGTCGGCAAGGCGGCGGAAGAGAAGGGCGCCAATGCAGGCAAGCTCATCAAGGCGATTGCGCCGTTGATCGGCGGCGGCGGCGGCGGCAGACCGAACATTGCGCAGGCGGGTGGCAAGAATCCTGCGGGCGTGCAGGCGGCACTCGCCAAGGCGGCGGAAGCACTCGCCGAAGAACTGCGCTAAAGAGCGGTAAGACAGTCGGAAGAAAAGTACAAAAATGCGCTGTGCGGGAGCACGGCGTATTTTTTGTGCCAATCATCCCTGCTCGGCCGGGCTACACAAGTCAGCTCAAAACGCTGTCATTCGGGACTGAGTTAATCAACACTATTTCTATAAAATGTTCATTAAAACACAGTGCGCATATTAAGTAATTAGCAATAAGCTTAAAAATTTATTCATATTATCTTGAAAATGTCTGTGAGGCAATTTAAACTAAAAAAAGCCTAGGACAGGCTAGTGTAACAAGGAGGAAACCATATGAGGAAACGAAGAAACTGGTCAAAGCGTCTGCTGACCGGAGTGCTCAGTGCGGCAATGGTCGCCCTGAACATTTCGACGGCGGCGCCCGCTTTCGCAGCGCCGT
>ERZ773007.23-NODE-23-length-80555-cov-4.698509_pt1 | contig 80555 bp, 72 predicted proteins | sample MGYA00580665_ERZ773007 | MGnify/ENA primary metagenome ERZ773007 (study PRJEB29015, sample SAMEA2738122) | human oral metagenome | biome: human oral; feature: human-associated habitat; material: saliva | place: China | collected 2167 ... | reverse complement strand
GTTCTTCTTTTTCTTTATATTCAAAAGGCTTTTTTCCTATTTTTTCTCTCTCTTCATTTATTTCTTTTTCTAAGTCTAATTTTCTTTCTTTTACTTTTGTGGTAATTTCAATTATTGGATTATCAATCAACGATGGAGAAGGTTGGAAGAGAACTATTTTTACAAACCCCGACAAAACAGTTTCTAAAGAAATTAAAGTCGAAAAACTATCAATTAAAGATGAAAACATCACAATAATTTTGGATGATAATTATAAAATTTTAATTTCTAAAAAAGCAAAGGACTCCAAATACGAATACGAGGTTTATAGAGATAGCAAAAAATTAGAAAATATAAGATTTTACGGTTTTAACGAAATATTCAGTTCAACTGATAAGATTAAAAATGATAGTTACAGACCGAAAGTAACATTCGATTTTTCAGAAGAGGGTGGAAAGGTAGAAGAAATTTACTTCAAATTAACCCCAAATGACGTTGAAAAAAAATACCAATTTTAATTATTAGATTTTACATAGCATTTTTATAAAAGGAGGTTTTGTATGGAACAGTCGTATATTTTTCTAATTGTAACCATTTTTTTTCTTGTTTGTCTAGCACTATTTTCTTTGGGTCTGATTGCAAAATCAAAAGAAAATGATTACAACTTTGCTCTCAGCCCAGCTAGATCCAAATATTTTGGTTGTCTTGGGTTGTTTTCTTCAGTATTATTTGCAATTGTACTAATTTTTGGTATTGCAAACGGTTGGTATGATCCACAAAACCAAACAGAAACAAAACCCCAGGCTGTTACAAGTGTAGAACTTAAGGATGATATAATGACCATCCATAATAATGACAACTACAAGATCATTATTGACTTTAGAAATAACTCTACTGAAATATATCATAATGGTGAAAAGTTAGAAGGTGTTCGTGTGCGTGGCCCTCAATGGCTTATGCAGTATCAAATAGATGATTTAAAGAGCAATAAATCTGTAATAAATACAGATTACAACATCACCCGGAAAGGCGATTTAAAAAGGATTGAAGTCTACATATCTAAGAACAAAACCAAGGGCGATTTCAAGATTGAATATTAGTTGAAAGGTGTTAACGGATGAGGGATTTAATTTTAGCAACTATTGTGTTCGCTTTGATGACAATTTACTTAGCTATTTATTCTTGGAATAAAGTAAAAAAAGCGGAAGAAAACAATCAAAACTTATCTGATGAGGAGCGTTCCTCTTTTGGTATTGCTGTTTTAGGGATGTCATTTGGTGTAGTTTTAACATCATTTTTCTTGTACGCAACAGTTAAAGATATTATTACTCAGAATTATCAAATAGAACCACAAACGAAGAGAATAATTAGTTTGGAAAAGTCTGGTGATACTGTGTCAATTTATAACGATGAGAATTACAAGATTGTTTTTGATTTAGAAAAAGGATCCGGAGAAGTTTATCATAACAACGAAAAGCAAAACGATGTTCGTATTGATGGTTTGCAGATTTTGAAGGAAAATTTTGATGGCATTAAGAACAATGAATTATTATTGACTACGAATTACAAAATCACCAAGGATGGTGTGCTAAGGAATATTCAAATTACTACATCTAAAAATAAAAACAAAGATGATTTTGAAATCAAATATTAGTTTATTACGAAAGGAATGAAAAATGACTCATTTATCTTCTTTTATCTTAATGGCAATTGTTGTCATTGGAATGGTTTGTTTTTATGATTATTATTATTTTGATGATGATCATAAAAAAGCATTTTGGACAGTGGTTGCAACAATTTTTACGTTCGTTCTTTTTTCTTTCGTATTTATAAAAGTTGGTTGGCTACCAGATTTTCTTGACGTTAAGAATGTTAAGACTGAATTTGTTTCAGATAAAAAAACAACTGAAACTTTTTCAGCTAAAAAGGTTTATCGTGATGGTGAGAATGCAATTATCGAGGATGAGGGCGGGTACAAGATTGTTGTTAACTTATATAGCTGGAAAACAGAAGTATATAACAATGGTGAAAAGGAAAAGAATGTTAAAGTTACCGGATTGTATTGGTACACAAGCAATCTAAATAATATCAAAAATAAAGAAAAATTTGTAAAAACAAAAATATTCAAATCTAATGGTGCACTCGTGGGAGTTGAGATAATCCTCGAAGACAATAAACATAAAAAGGATTTTGAGGTAAGTTATTAAGGAGGGGTTTAATGGTTATAAACCTATATCATATTATGGTGTTTAGTTTAATATTTGTTATAATATCTTTTCTTGTTTGGATATACAATGAAAATGCCATCAAAAATAATAATAAATGGGGCAAGAAAATTTCTGAAACTTTAATGGTAATTATTTCTTTAGCTTCTCTACCAATCATTCTTGTTGTTTATTTAGGAACAACTGATAGAATCCACGTAACTAAGGGGGACGCATACCTAAAAGATATTGAAGTGGAGCAGGTTGTTTTAGAAAATAAAGATTTAACTATTAAAAATTCTGATGGTTATAAAATAAAAATTAATTTGGAAAAAAATGAATTAGAGATTTACCACAATGACAAGAAAGAATATAAGATTACAACAAAACGATACTTTATATCAAAAGAACAGTTAGAAGCCATTAAAAATAAAGAAGAGTATATCAAAACTTCTTATCTCTTTTACAACGACGGATCTTTAGACAACGTTTATGTTGAAATTGTAAAAAAAGAAAAAGATGTTAAAGATTTTAATATAACTTATTGAGTGGGAGAATTTTAGATGGATACTATACTTGCAGGACTTAAAAGGATCTTCATTTACCTATTAAAAATAGCTGCAATGTCTGGATTTATAACAGTTTTTATCTATACCGCAACCCAAAGTCATCTTGTTACATTTATATCTTTTGTTTTATTGTTTTTAGCGTTTATCGGATGTGATGATTGAAATTTTTGAATTTAGAGGTTTAGCGATGAATAATATAGATGTGACGATTGAAAATTTTGAGTTTAGAGGTTTGGCAATAAATGACATAATGGATAAAATAACTCTAATTGCGACTGTAATTTCTTTTCTTATAATATCCTACGTAATTTATCTTTGTTTTAAAATAAACAAAAGGGATAGGTTGGAAAGAGAAGATACTCCAGTTAAAAATTTAGAATCCCACCGCCTTAATATTAGGGAGAATGAGGTGGACGAATTTTCTTTAGAAGAAGATAATATAACTATCCACAACAAAAATGGATTTAAAATCCTTATCTCCAGAAAGACAAAAGAATCAATTTTGTACTTTAGGGGAGATCCGGTTGAGGATGTTGAAATTCTAGGCGTTGATAATATATTGAAATTCTCCTCTGAAATAAATTCAGGAAAGAAAGTGATAAAACAAAGATTCTGGCTTGATGATGATAATCTTATCGCTAGAATTGAAAATGATATCAAAGATGTGAAAGTATCAAAACCGGGAAAAGATAGGGATGGTGATAATGGTAGTGGTGGTGACAATGGAACCGACGATTTAATGTTGGCGACTGTTATTTGTAGTCTTTTAAATTGAAGGGATAATAGATGGATATTGTAAATCAAATTGGCTCTTTTTTTGATAATATTTTAATAAACAAGAATTATGTACTAATTTTTTTGATATCTGGGATGGTTATAATATCAGTTTTTATTACTACACATTTATGGGAAAAAAGTAATGAAATGGAGACCTCCAGATTACAAAAAACTAAATTTATTAAATCATTCATTTTGATGATTTTGTCTTTTGTAGTCATTATTTTTTCATACATTGGAATTTCAGACTTTTATATAGATTCCAATCTAATAACCGAAACCGACGAGGTTGTTCTTATTGAGAAGGGAATTAAGGATATTAGGGTGAACAGCGAAGATGGATATCCTTTGTTTGCTACTGGGGGATTTAAATTAATTGGTAAAAGAGGCTACGCTGTCAACTATTTTAAGGGAAAACCTTTTTTCAATCAAGCTTTCTTCAATAAGAATAGTTTAAAAGGAACAATCGTTAATATTGATAGTGATGTTTACAGTAATTTGAAATCTGAGAAGGATCCAAAAAAAATAAAATTAAAATACTACTTTTATAAAAAAGGTAGTGGTAACCCAAGAATAATTGTTGTAGAATCTAAATAAATACAAAAAATAAAAAGCAACTTATAAAATTAAGCTGCTTTTTGATTTTTATTTTTGCGATTCCGTTTGCAAACGTGATTTTGATAACGATTACGTTTACGGAACGAGCTTGTAACCAACTTGTGAACGGCAAGGCTATTTAAAACCCGTTTCGGAATATTCTCTTCAGGAACTCCTTCGAAAGCCTCTAAGTCGTGAGTGGATTGTGTGTAAACTACCGTCACACCAAGCTCTTTTAGCTTCTCACGGAAGATGTAAAGACGAGCTTCTTTATCCTTAATTTTTGACTTAGCGAGAGCCATTTGGTCAGAGTGAATTACAACTTTTTGCAAATCAAACCCATTTTTCTGTGCGTCCTCAACTGCGAGCTCAACTGCACGAATTTCACAATCAGTCGTACTTTTATTTCTTGAAGACTTGTATACACGAACCTCTTGATGAGGTTTTAAACCAAATCCTTTGCGAATGATTGCTGCTACACCAACTTGGCTTTTTACGCCACCGTCCACGTAATAGTGGATAATCTCTTTCGGATCAATTTCCATTTTTTTCATTTAGTTTAACCTTCTTTCTACCAGACTCACTGGTTTAATAAATTTTATTTTAAAAATTATAATATTTTCTGTTGACTTGGGATTAAAAGTGCGTTATAATAGTTATATCTTCAAGAAGTTAGGAGGTAAACGCTCTTGAGTAAAAAACTCGTAACTGGAATTGTAGTAGGAACAGTTGCACTAGCTTTGATTGGTGCAGGTGCTATTGCTGCTCAAATTATTCCAGAAGAAGAAATTAAAGAATCTCAGAAGAAGATCAAAGATAAACTTGAATCAAGTCCGATTGTTCAAAAAGGACGACGTTATCGTGGACATATTCTCCGTCGATAATAATAAATTGACCAAACAAAACTTTCTAGTCCCTTTTCGGGACATTTACCTCGGTTAGCGCAACTGGATAGAGCACACGCCTTCTAAGCGTGGAGTTGTGGGTTCGAATCCCACACTGAGGATTGCCAAACGTTATTTTAATTTTATGTTTTTCATATATATAACCGAAAATAAAGAGAGGTCTCTCTGAATTTATTTCAGTGGAGATTTTTCTTTTATAATTTTAGAAAATAAAATTTCGTATAAAAATACGGAGGAAAGAAGGTAAAAAAACTAATGGATAAAAATGTAAAAAAATATATCCAGCAAACCGGGATTGAAAAGGATCCCCTTGCTCTGAATATGACTCGGGAACAAATTCCTAGTGTATTGTTAATGAAAGACGCACAGAAGTTCATCGATGAAATTGCGGTGCTTGTCACTTCAGGAAAACGTATCTGTATTATTGGAGACTACGATACGGATGGTGTAAATTCGACATCATCACAGTATCGATTCTTGCTACTTGCAATCAAGTACCTTAACGAAAAACTTGATAATCCTAACCCTGCGAAGGTTATGTATTACATTCCTCACCGCTTTGAAGATGGTTATGGTATCACACCTAAAGTTATTGACAAGGTTTTGTTGCGTAATCCAAAAACAGATGTTCTTATCACCTGTGATAATGGTATCGTGGCTTTCGAAGCTGCTGAATACGCAAAACAAAAAGGTTTGCAATTGATTATCACTGATCACCACTTACCACTTGATAACGGTAAATTGCCCGAAGCAGATATTATTGTCAATCCTAACCGCTTAGATGATGATTACCCGTTCAAGGGTATTTCTGGAACAGTTGTAGTTTACAAACTCTTTTGTGAATTTGCAAAACAATACTGTCCTGAACACTTGGATCAGTTCCTATCATTTGTTGATTTTGCGGGAATTTCAGTTATTTCTGACGTTATGAACGTAACTTACGAAAACCGTGTATATTTGAAGGAAACTTTAGATATCTTTAACGGACAAAGTAAGTATCCACTACGATTCGCCTGGGTTGCGATGATTGAATCTCTACGTCGCTCTAAAAAATTAGAAGCTGATCACGTATTCACGGAAAAGGATTTCGGTTTCTTGTTCTCACCAATGCTAAATGCACAGAGTCGTGTATTCGGTGACGCTAGTGCCGGTGTTGAAACATTCTTGTCAACAAGCACAGCTGAAGTTCGTGAGAAAGCAGAGTTTCTTATTAGCGTGAATGAAAAGCGTAAACAGATTTCCAACGAATCCTTTGCTCGTGCGAACGAAACGGATCATACCGGAAAATCAGTAATTGTTATTCGTGATGACTTATTGGGTGACGGATTTATCGGTCTTGTGGCTGGAAAAATTACAGAAAAGTACAATCGTCCATCTGTTGTATTTACAGAAGGTCACGATGGTGTTCTGAAAGGTTCTGCCCGTTGTCCTGAAGGCTTCAATCTTATTGAAAACCTAGAGATTGTTCGTGATTTAACTATCAAGATGGGTGGGCACTCGGGTGCTGCCGGTCTATCAATTCCAACGAAAAACTTGGATGAATTTACTGAACGACTAACCAAACAGTTTGACAAGGTTATTCCAAAAGACTTCTCTAATAAGATCGTTCCGGATCTCGTAATGAAACCGGGAGATGTAAACATCGATTTCTTGCGTGACTTGAACCAATACGCACCTTTCGGTGCTGGATTCCCGTACCCAGTTGTTGAGGTCGAAAATCTTTTGGTTGACCAAGTAAAAGAAATGGGTAAAGCTAACAAGGGTGAATTGAAACCTCACTTGAAATACCTTACAAAAGAAGGTATTGATATCGTTGTGTGGAACGCACCGGATGAGCTTCCTCGTGAAGTGGAACCGGGAACTAGTTTCTCAGCTGCTGGTACACCGGAAGTTAATAACTTCTTGGGTCAAGTATCAATTCAGATGGTTTGCTCACCAAACAATATTGAATTTCAATATTAATAAAAAAGGGGTTTAAGCCTCTTTTTTTGTTGTTTTATTGATTTAAAATTCATTTTGTGATAAAATGATAAAAAAAGAAAAAGGTGGCTGTATGGTCTTAAAGACGGAAGATTTAAATTTTTCTATAAAAGATACAACATTCTACAAAAATCTTAAGAAATTACAGAAAGAAATTCAGTCTAGATCAGATTCAGAATGGTTCGACTGGATTTATTCCAGAAAATGTTGGGATAGAAAACTACAAAAAGAAACCAAAGATGGACTATCTGGAAATTTAAGTGGTTATAGTGACGGAATTTTTGATTTTTCTATTTTAATAAACAAGTTAGACTTAACAGTTAGCCTTTTATTGAAAGAAAACGAGAATGAAAATTCAATTTTATCAAAAGTTAATAATGGTTCTTTGAGTAAATTTGTAAATAGAGATGTGATATCTAATAAAAATTCTGACAGCATATTTTCAAATCAATTTGAAACTTATATAGTTGACGGATACAAGGTTGCGAATATCAATAAAAAATATTCAATTAAACTTAATAATCGAAACAAAAAAATAGATTGGGTGATTTGCAATTTTAACAAAAATGACAACTCCGATTCAAAAAGCTGTGATTTGTGCGGTATGAATTTTTCAAGCAATTCTTTTTTAATTTCAGAGACAATTTTCCCCGATGAAATTTTCGATGAACTTTTTGCCGATTTTGTATCGAACTTAAATCAAAATTTAGAACCTCAAAAGTCAATTTTGTTTAGTGATGATAAAACTCTATTCTCGTTTAAGAAAGTTGCCCAATTTGAACGTCTGTTGTGGATCAATCATTATTACAGGCAGTCAACTTCTAAAAGTAGTCTTTCCGATCTTCAAAAATTACAAGAGTTTATATCTGCCAAAAATAACTTTTTGTATATCAATATTGAACAATCAAAATCAGACAATTATTTATCGAATTGTTTTTTCTGGTTTCTTGTAGAAAATTATTGTTTTTCTATTATTAAAGATGGTTTTAGAGATACAATAAACACTTCGATGTTTTTTATTGACAGAACGATGGCTTGGATGTCACTTTTTTCCACAGATGTTGTTTATACAGAGAAAAATAGCACATCAATGCCATTTTCTTTAATTGAACAAAAACAAATTCTTCTGGAGCAATTAGAGTGTTATCGCTCTGAATTTGGTAAAGCATTAAACAAACATCATCTAAAATTTTTAAAAAATATGATCTTTTTATACAAATCTGGAACAGTACCCTCTGTGAATCTAATTTTATGGTTTGAAAATGAAGTTTTTTATAAAAAGACAGTTTTTATTTATAAAAACTCATCCTTTTTAAATAAAAATCCATATTTTACGAAATTTATTAATGTTAGCGGTAAGTTCTTATTTAATTACGCCAAGGTTCGGGTGAAATAGCAAAGAAAACTTTTCAAAAAAGATTTCTTTTATTTTTAAATTTGAATAAATATAAGAAATATGATACTTTAAATATAAAAAATATAAAAAGGATTTTACAATGGTTTTAACTTCAAAAAAAACAAATTTTAAAATTGAAGATACAAAGTTATACAAAAGTCTGAAACAACTTCAGAAGGAACTTCAATCTAGATCAGATTCAGAATGGTTTGACTGGATTTATTCCAGAATGGAATTTGATAAAAATTCAGGGTCGTTTTTTAGAGCGGTTTCATACAGTTATAAGGACCTATTAGACTTTTCTTTTGTTGTAAACAACCTTGAATCTTCTGTCGAGCTCATTTTGAAAGAAAATTGTGGGGTGATAGAGGATGATTTAAATAATTCTTTATTAACAAAGATGGTTGACAGAGAAACGCTACCAATCGTCGACTCTGATACTATTTTTTCAAAAGGATTGGTTTTTTACAACGTTAAAGGTCATTATATTTCTACATTAGCTGAGAAGAAGAATGTTATATACAATGGTAAGAAGATTAAATTGAGAAAGGGTTTTATACTCAACAGTGCATACGAGCTTCAAAATTTAGTTGAAGAAGCAAATTCTCTTCGTAAAATTTCTTACAATAAGGATGGCTATATAATCTCAAAAACTATTTTTCCTGATGAATTATTTGATAATCTTTTTATGGTGTTAGCCTCTGATCTTGAAATAAATTTAAATCCATACAAAGTTTATTTAGAAAAAGTAAAAGACTCCTTCGTTAAGTATGAAAATATTACAAGTTTCGAAAAGTTATGTTGGTTGTCTTGTGAGTTGAAAAACAACTTATTATCGGATGATAATTCTGATAAACAAGAATTGTTAAAAAATTTTAATATGGAAGCAGACCAATTATTGAATGATCCGCTTTTAAAAGATAAAAACTTAAAGGATAGTTCCGGTTATTTTCTATCATTTCTATTAAAGAACTATTGCAATATTATTGAAATTGACTCCTATGGTAAAAAAGTAGGTACAAAAATGTTTTCACATATCCTAAACGGGCCTGTTGGTTCTGGTCATTTTTGTGTTTTTGCAATGGAAGACTTACTAAAAAGTAAAAATGAAGAAGACCTCCTTTCTGTAATCGAACAGAAACAAATCTTCCTGAAACATCTGAAGCTATACGAGGCTGAATTTAGTTCAGTTTTAAATAGATATCATCTAAAATTTTTACAGTGGATGATAAAAGAATACGAACGAGGAACAATCCCTAGCATTAGTATTTCAATAACAGTCAAAACTGGTGAAACTGTTTCGTTTATTTCTGGGTTTACTTACAAATTAGTTAAGATAATCCCACCACTAACTTGGCTTCTTAAATCAAATAGCAGATTTTTGTATTCCTATATCAGTGAACTAAATAATATTCAGTTTAACTCACGTGCAACTAGTGCTCGTGCACCTCGTGGAGTATTTTTTAGATAATTTCACAAAAAAGCAGGTATATATACCTGCTTTTTGACTTTTTAATCGTTTTGTGGTAAACTATATAAGTTGATAAAAATTCAGAAGGTGACAAGATGGTTATTGTATCTAAAAATTCAATGATTCTAAAAGAGGCTCTCCATAGACGTAGAGTTAAATTCCAAGAAGAATATTCTCACGATGGTCGTTTGCGTTTTGATATCGCAATTTTTTCCGGTGACGGGCCTAATCGTGAAAACCTAGTATGCCTCATTGAATACGATGGGGAGCAGCATTACACAGATAAGGTTATGTTTGATGATACAAATCTAAAGGAACGTGACGCTGAAAAAGATGAGTGGTGCAAGCAAAACGAAATTCCTCTCATCCGTATTCGTGAACAAGATTTTCCCTCTCCTGAATCGATTTACAACTTTGTCGACTCTAAATTAATTCCAGCGCTACCACCCTCTTCTATGTTGCCTCCAGACCGGAATTTTTCTGAAATAGAAACAGAAAAACTGGGGCAAAAAATCGTTGTTTTAGATACTCTGGCAAAAGAGACCTACTCTATAAAAGACGTGGCGAATTTACTCGATTATTCTAGCGGTTACATCTCAGATAGAATACGAAACTTTGCCTGGTTCAAGAATTGGTCTGGTAATTCAAATTTAGAGGTTTCACCTTATTCTATTGATAGAGAGGATCTAATTCGTGGCTTGTCCTTCTTGCAATTTTTGGTTGATGAAAATGGAAACCGGATTCCACCGCTAGATGACAGTCATCTTGCTGAGATTATTTCAGAACTTAACAAAACTGAAACAATTAAAGAAAAAATGTTACTGATTTGTAACAAATTTCAGCACAACAATAATAATAAAATTAGAAAGAGTACAGTTGAGATCCTAACAAATCCGAACGTCCACGAGTCTGTTCGGAAGATTTTAACTGATGAATATCACACCGTTGTTTTTTACGGATCTAGCAGAATTAATAGTGATGATGTCACTATTATAGAAGAAACTTGCCATAATCTCGGTTGTGATTTTATAAAATTGGAGGATTACGTTGAGAAAATTTAACAAACGAAAATTAGTTGCAGCAATCAGTATTTTGTTGGTTTTTGTCACTTTAGGTGGTTTGTTTGCTAGACATCAGTATAAACAAGCTAAGATTAAAGAAGCTCAAAGTGTTTTAAGTCAAGAGACTGATCGTGTAAAAGACGAAACCGACTCTATTGAAGAAAACAATAATAAGGCAAGGACTAAATTAAAAGAAGCCGAGACTAAAAAGGCGGATGTTGAAGGTCAGCTATCCGAAAAAAAATCTAACGTTGAGGATCTAGAAAAAAAGAAAAAAGAGCTCGAAGAAAAACTTGGGGGTGAACAGTGATTACTAGTAACAAAAGAAAAAAACTTGTAGCTGGATTAAGTGCAGCATTGGCTGTTTCTGGAATTATGCTAGGAGGAAGTATGGTAGAGGCTGACTCTAACACGCCAATTCCTGATAATATTCGAGAGAAAATTGAAACATTAAAGGTTGATATCGACCACCCGGAATTGAAGGCGGAGAAAGAAAACCTTAATGTGGTTGCTTTAAAACAGGCGGTTGCTTCACAAAAACTAGAATCAACTCAAAAAACGGTTACAAAGCTAAAAGAGGATACAAAAAAGGCAGAAGATGATCTGACTGCTGCAAAAAAATCAGAAGAAGAGCTTCAGAAACAAATCAAGGAGCTAGAGGAAAAGGTTAAGGCAAAAGAGGAACGTGAAGCTCAAGCAAGTAAGCGTCAATCTCAATCTCAATCACAAGCCCAATCAGAAACCCCTAGCAATCAAACATCTGATGAGAGCTACGTGGCTCCTACTTCTACTAATTCAGGAAGTCCTTATTTTGGTGCCGATGGTCTATTAGTGGAGTCTGCTACGGGACGTGCACAGGATGTTATTAACCATCTTTTAGCTATTCCAGGACACGCAAACGGTTCTTGGTATCACGCTCAATACGGAGTTGACGCAAAGATTAATTCATTGTCCGTGGAGGAAGCGGTTTATGTAATTCACAGAATTGAGGGTGCTGGATTCGGTCAAACCGGTGATGGCTACGCTGGTTATGATACTCCGGCTTCTCACAGAAACTTCTTAAATAATCAGGTTAACAACCGATTTGGTGGCGATATCTGGGCATTACTTCGTTCTTGGGGAACTTATTCATACGGTGGTTATTAAAAACAACAATAAAAAGGAGTTAATAAACTCCTTTTATTTTTTTATAAAACTTTAAGCAATTCTGCCTGCAAATCCTTCAATGACTTATCTTTCTGAAGACGAATCCGGTTTGACAGGGATTTCCACTTTGCGTGTTCCATTCCGGATTTTGCTTTTGAAACAACTCGAGCTGCCATAATAGATTGAAGCAGTTTTCCTGAACAATCCACCACGCCATCTGTAAAGGCGTTGACGGTTCCCTCGGCTTGATTTTCAAAGTCTGAAAAGAACACCTGCTCTAAAACTACTCCAGATGGTACAAAATTCTGTAACTGTTCAATAGTTACGAGTGTATAAACACCCTTTTGCTTACCTTTCTTCTCCACGGATTCGATGATAATTGTAGACAATTTTAGGGTAGTTTTTGCTGTGTGTTTACAGGTATTTAAATCTTTTGCTAATTTAGAGACAAGTTCCGGATTTGAATCTTTTAGAGACTCCTCGAAAACCTTGGCAATAAGATTTGTTACTTTTTTAGCTTTTTCTGTTGTCATTTTAATTTCCTTCTTTCTTTTAAGAAATATTTTCTTGAATTATAGAGTACTTGACAGGACGCTGATAAGTTGTTATAATAGGGTTATTAAATAAACAAAGGAGATGTCGTTTTGAAATCTGAAAAATTAACAAACGAAAAAGAAGTTGTTCGAATTATCAATCAGTCTGAGAATTTCTCATTACCTGAAACCAATGAGGATCGTAAGCAGGCAAGATATTTCAAGAAACTTTTTAACAAACGTAAAAATATCGGTGTTTGGAGTTTTATTATTGCAATCGGGGGTATGATCCTTTCATACTTTGCTTACATCCAAAAAGAACCAGTCCTTAGTTTCTTAGAAGAAAAGTACACAAACTCTTTCGCTGGCAATGCCAATCTTAGTATTATCCTTATTACTCTTACAGTTTTAGCAGTTGTCACTCTGCAATTATCTAAGCCGAAACTTCCTACTGAATTAAGTCCAGAACAGGAACGTGGTTTGCAATTGTATTTGCGGAATAATAACACTGACTTCACAATTCGAAAGATTTTCATTGACGGAGAGGTCACCAGAATTAAAACCGGAGATAACGCTTCTATCTTTATCAAATACTTCTCTGAAGAGAAAGAATTAAAAGATAAAGAAATCGAAATTCCTATTGGCAAAGTGAAAATTCCAGAGGATATCCTTGCAGCACCAGTTCGACAACGGATTATCTACATTGATTATCCTAAAATCGGTTCTGTTTTAGCTAACGATAAGATTATCATTTCACGCAAACTTTACGAAAAGGATAAGTTGCCGCTGAAAGATATCGACGTTCTAATCAAGCTTGACAAGAGTGGTAAAAACTACAATATTTATTTTAAGCAATAAAAAAAGGAGTTTTAAAACTCCTTTTTATATTTTAATAACCGTACTGATAGGATTTGATTTCCATATCCATAGCGTGTTGTTCGTTAAATTCATCCAAAATAACATTTTCAAGATCTAGGGTTCCTGCGAACTCAGCGTCAAGAAGTTCCTTGTAGGATGATAAAAGTTCTACAACATCGCCCCAAAATTCGGCGATTTCCACCTGTTTGTTATTCGAATATTTATTGTAATATTCAACAATTATTGCTTGCTCATCTTCCGGCAAGCAAATCGGTACATAAAGATTTCCGCTTGATAGTTCTTGGTCAAAATAATCTAATCGATCCTCGTCGTAATAATCAAGCAAATCAGCCATTCCGCCAATAACACCATCTGTAATTTTTACAGTTAAACTTGGGTTTTTCTCTACTAAATCCAGGAATAGAATAGCTCTAGCAAAGTCAGCGTGTTCAAATAGAACTGGCTTTCCTTGTTCCAGAAGTTTCTTAGCAATAAATAAATCAAATAAGTTGTCGTATACAAATTGATATTTATCGTCGAATAAGAAATTTAAGCTAATTTCATCAAACTTATCAGTCCACAAATCAAGATCAGGATTTCGAATATAAAGATGAGAAAGTTGTTTGTTTTCATCTTTGATGGTTTCGTATGATTTGTATAGTAGTTTATCCGAATATTCTTTACCAAATAATTCTAGGATAAAACCACCATTATCCTTTTTTGAAAAGAATGATAAGTGAGGTGTGATTTTATAAATTTCACAAAACTCATCGTATGTTAAGCGGTCTAACTCAAACTTTAATAAGTTTGTTAGATGTTTGTAAAATGGATGTCCAAAATCAAACTCATCAAAAACGTTTTTGTTGGCATAGTGAACTTTCCGAAGAAGACTCATCAAAATGATTGTTTCCCTCTCTTTGAAGATATCACTTTGGAGTTGATCGAAGAATGAAATTCCCCAATATTGATCAATCAATAAATTCCCATTTATTGTTTCTTTCTCGATCACCTTTTTAATTTTTTCTTTGAAATTGGGTTTAGGAACACGCCCCAAAAATTCACCATCTTGAACACGAAATAGTGGAATGAGGTCAATGTTGAATGTTTGCGACCCAAAATCATAAAATTGTTTATCAAAATTAGATTCAATAGACAAGAAAAATTTATCTTTGCTTATAGAATAAGCTAGAATATGAACCCTTCCTCTTCCGAAAGGTGTGTCCAACAAAACTTTATCACTATCTAAATCTCTATTTAACTTTCCAATCAATTCGGGAAAGAAATTTGAAAAATTGTTTGTACTAATCATCTAATTCACCTCCTAAAAATCATCAAAAAAATGATCATCTACGAACGATTTTGACTTATAAGCTGAACTTTCGCACAAGAAATTCGAGGCTAGTGGGTTGATACCATCTAAGTATTTGTCATTAAATTTCTGAAACACTTTCAAGAATTGGATATGTTTCTTAAATTCCTCAGTTTCTTCTACTTGGCAAGTATCGCTCTTAAGAGAGAGAAGATAATTGTACTTTTCAAATTTTTCATCAATTGCCGAGAATGGAGTTTTGTGATTTTCTAGCAAACTTAAATCCGAATAGTTAATATCCAGAATAAGGACTACACTTTCAGTTTGAGATTCGATCTCAGATTTTAGAGTATCCTTATTAAAATTAAAATTTAAAATTTTAATGTTCATTAATTTTCCTTCTTTCTGTAGCCACAACAGTAGCTGATATTTTTTCTTAAATTATAGTAGAGGGAAAAGTTTGCTAAAGTATTGACAGTTATTATTTTTTCTGTTATTATTTTAAGTAGAAAAAACAAGTAATGAGTAGTTTTGAAAGATTAGGTGAATGTTTTGGTATTAAAATCAAGAAAAGAAAATAATATAACAACATTTTTAATAGATAAAATAAAATCAAGTTTGGATAATGTCCTTCTTTTTTGTGATGAAAGAAAGGACGATGAATCGCTTGAAATTCTTTTGAATTTAAAGAAAAACCAAATTGAGGTTTATGAAACAAGAGATGTGAAACCTGATCATTTATATACTAAAAAAGAGGGGTTAGACTGGGTTGAGCAAAAATTTCACAACAAAAACGGGTCTATTCCAGATTACATTGTTTTAAGTGGGGGTTTCTTAGCAATAAATTTGGATATCCATTCAGATGATAATATTCTCCCCTTGAGAGAGTATGTGCTTTATTTTATTAGAAATATAATGCTGCCGGAAATCTCTTTGCTTGGTGTTTACTCCTATTATCGTAAATCCAGCGTTAGTGGAAATTTCTTTGATGGTTTTGGTATTGACTATTTTTATATATCCACCTTATTCTACTATTATGGAGAAATCCCGCAAGAATTTAGTTTTGTTTTGGAGGATATCTTTCACGCAGAAACAAAAAGTGGATTGTACAAATACGTTGAGTTGTATAAAAAATCAATCATTAATTGGTCTGACGTTCAAGATAAAATTGACTGTTTTTACAATTTACTAAGTTCAATCACAAAGGGAAGTTCACGCACCTCCCGTTGGCTCACAAAAGAATTTGCAAAAATTGCAAGTGAATTTACAAAAGAAGAGAAGGATTTACTTTTTGATTTAGCAATCGGTGGGTTTGTAGGAATTTCAGTTTATGAACAGGAAGATCCTTATTCCAGTGTGGCTGATACTCATCACATCAATTACAAACTTTTTTATACAATTGAAAATATATGTGGTGAGAAGTTTTCAAGTCTTTTGCCGGATAATCAAAGAAATAGTTTATTATTTTTTGAGAATTTATCTGACTTTTCTAATAAATCAAAAAACTCATTCCCGGTTTACCTTTTTGGAGACTACGATGATCGGATCAAGCGTGCCATTGATCTTTACCAAAGTTTACTTGTCAAAGACGGTTACGAAGAAGAGGATTTGATACCTGGGAAGATTTTGGCGTTAATCTATCGATACAGCTTGAATATAAAATTAACCAAAACTCTACTTTCCACTGACTTTTCACAAAAAAGAATTAGATTTGAAATCATCAGATCATATTACGATACCTACTTTAACTTTTTAGTGGAGTATTTCGGGAAAAAATTAAACCCCAAAACTGTAATTATTACAGTTCCGTCCGGTTTTGTGAATGTGAATAATCGACTCAACCATTTTTTAAACTATCCGATTTACTTCAGTGATGTGGAAAAAGTTGTAGTAGAATCTATCAATTCAAGTCCGAATCCATACGAAGAGAAATTCCGAGAGGAGTTTCTAGCTAGCAAGTACAACCGCAACAATAATATAACTATCGTTTCTGGAACAACTCCAGTACTGTCAGTCGATGTCGTGATTAACGACTTGCTTTAATAAAATAATGCTTGTAACAATTCTGTAACTTGCACAGAATTGTTTTTTTTGTTAAAATAGTAATAATTAAGTCTAAAAAGAAAGGATTGGTGGAAATTTGAAAAGTAATTTTGCAAAAGGTATTCTAGCTGGAACTGTTTTAGCTGGAATCGGGCTATATTCTGAAACAGTAGCAGCAGATGAGGTTGCAAGCTATTCAGTAAACCACAGTTACACTGTCGATACTGAAACAACAGACACACTTACATCAAGCCCAGCAACTGGATCTTATAGTGTTAATTACAATGAAACTTCTGTAAACAATGAGAGGCTTGTTTCGTTGATGGCTCCGGCAAAAAACATTGGTGAAACCGGGTTCATTCAGTTGGACGAACACCGTGGAGCAGGTTCACAGGAAAATCAAAAATCCGAAGAGCCCGCACGAAAAGAGCAGGTTCACCCGATGGGAGACGCTAAGTTTCACATTTCGTCTGTGTTTGGAGAGGTTCGAAACTTACTCTTAACAAACGGACAATATTACTCGGATGTTCACAACGGTGTGGACTATGTTGGTGAAGATGGAACCCCTATCCACGCATATCGTGATGGTGAAGTGGTTTACTCTTCTGGTGGTGAAGGAATCGGTGAGGGGATCATCATCAAACACGACAACGGATTATACTCTTACTCTTGGCACCTTCAGGAAGGTTCTCGAAGAGTTCAAGTCGGTGATACTGTAAAAGCTGGAGATGTCATAGGATTACAGGGTTCAACTGGATATGTTACAGGAAGCCACCTACACTTCGGTTTGTCAACAAGTTTATGGTCTGACTATGTTAATCCGGAAGATTACTTATAATTTCTGAAATTAGTACAGGAAGGTGATTTATTCTGAATTTAAGAAAGATACTATTAACATCTGCAACACTTGCAGTCGCCAGCTGTTTTATTTCTGGCACTGTTAAAGCAGAGAATGAAGAATACCATTATGTTCTTCAAACCTATTCTCAGTCACCTATCGTCGAGTCGGATGTGGCGGAAGACGATCTTGGTAAATTTAAGTTGAAAGCGGTGGATGAAATTTCCAAACTTAACTTAAAGGACAAGGCTGAATCTACAAAAGTAAAATTGGAACAGTCTTGGACAAAATCAGAGGTGAGTTCCTTATTAAATAAAGCAAAGGGCTTGTCTGATGAGAATACAAAGAAAGATGAAGAGGAGAAACAGAGAATTGAGCAAGAAAAGAAAGCCGCAGAAGAAGCTAACAAGAAGCGAGCGCAGGAAGAAGAAGAAAAGAGAGAGAAAGCTAAACGAGCTGCTCAATCAAACCAGGTATCTCAAGAACACAATAGTCCATCCGTTTCTAGCGGATCCTCGTCAGGATCTGGAACAAAGTCGTTTGGCCCTAATCAAGCTAGAGAAGCGTTTGAACAAATTACGGCAGACCTTGGGGTAACCGGTTCAGAAAAACAAATCTGGGCTGATATTATCACCAAAGAATCAGGTTGGAATGTTTATGCAACCAACCCTTCAAGCGGTGCTTACGGTCTACCACAAAGTTTACCGGGTAACAAAATGGCTAGTGTTGGTGGTGATTACCTAACAAACCCTTATACCCAGTTAATGTGGATGTACAAATACGTGCACGAAAGATACGGATCTTTCGCAGGCGTAAACTGGTACTCTCGTGGATGGTACTAAAAAAAGACCCTTAGAGGTCTTTTTTCTTGGGGTTATAATAGATTGACTTATAAGCTCGATTCTGTTACAATAAAATAAGAAAAATAAAGGCTGTTATATATACAGTTAGGAGGTTTTACTTGAACAAATTAAGAGGAATTTTGATTTCCACTGCAATACTTTCAGGTGTGGTGCTGGCGACTGAAGGAGTTTCAGCGAAGGATAATCATCTGTTTGTAATTCAGACCTTTGCTCAGAAACCGATTTCAGAAAAAGACTTTAACGAATCTGATATTAATTCAGAAAAGGAATCTGCTCTGAAGAAAATTCAGGAGATGAACTTAAAAGACAGAGCTTCAGAGTTTAATGAGCGTATCGAATCCGGATACACGAGGGCTGAAATTAGTAAAATTTTGGATGAGGCAAAATCGGTATCAGACTCAAACAACAAATCTGATGATGAGGTTAAGCAAAAGGAAGAAGAGAAGAAAAGAAAAGAAAAGGAACAAGCGGAAAAAGCAGAAAAGGAGAAAACTAAGCAAACATCAGCTGAAAGTGAAAGTTCGTCTTCACCGGGTAAAGATTATGCCTCTTTGGCAGCCTCACGTGCGGGTAATGAGGGGCTACAACCTCAAGCTGCAAAATTTAAAGAAGAAATTATTGATGTGTTCGGAATAACGAATATCGGCGGTTATCGTCCGGGAGATCCGGAAGATCACGGAACCGGTCACGCACTGGATGTTATGGTTCCTGTTGGTTCGGAGTTGGGTGATCGTGTCGCCCAGTACGCAATCAATAATGCAAGTAGAGCAGGAATTAAATACATCATCTGGAAACAACGATTCTGGGCACCGTTTTACAGTATCTATGGCCCGGCTTACTCTTGGAACATTATGGGAGACCGTGGCGGTGACACTGCGAACCACTACGATCACGTACACATCTCCTTTAACTAGAAAGTAATTCTTGAACGTTATATTTTTTATAATTTAATAAAATATTTATAAAGAAAGAAGAAAAAAAATGGTTATAAGTAGTAAAAAAGTTAGATCCTCAGATTTTGAAATTGTTGAACAGTATACGAAAAATAAAGGTTTCATCGAGTGGTTGAAATCCATCTCTAAATTTATCTCAGATGATGACGTTTTACTGAAAAAATTACAGGACGATTTACTTCTACCTGTAACAAGACAAGTGGAAAGCGTCCGCTCTGAATTAAATAAAGGACGAGTGAATAAATATTATCAAAATCAAAGATCTATTGTCGTTGATTTCTTGAAAAGCGACGTTGAAGATAAGGAATTTAACTTGATTGTTAAGTATTTGTGGGAAGTTTCGGATTGCGTGCTCGATACATATAACAATGATTTTCACAGCAATATTTATGATATAAAACAAAAATATCGTGGACTAATTAGTAAGAAAACCTTAAAGCAGTTCGACGCTATCGTTAGTGAAGTCGAAAATGGTGTCGCACTTGGAGGCTTTAATGATATTTTTAACCCGTTGGATTATTTGATTAGAGGTGCAAAGATAACCTCAAAAATTCATCCTTTTGATTTTTATTCTTACATTATTTTTGATAAAAATCAAAATAAGTTTCTACTTCAACACCCAGGCGGAACAATTTTTGGTCAAAACTTACCATCAAGTTTAGTTTTGAGTGATCCAATCAAATCAAAACACGAAGAAGATTCTTTCGATACAGTTAATTCGAAAGAAGACGCTATGTTACCTGACGACGATGGATTTGTAACAATTGGTGAAAAAGAAATGCTCGGTTACATTGATAAGTTTTTTACAAACCTAGTTCAAAATAAAAGAACTTTCAAGCCGGGGCAACTTCCGGTTGTAACACAAAATAACCTTTCAATTTGGCAAATTTTATTTAACGATCGTGATTACGTGAATTATCGAAAACAGTATTTTATTGCCTGTTTCAATTTGATTTTTGAACGAATCTCTGAAAACGAGTTTTTGGAATTATTGGTTCCGCTTGTAAAAAATTCAGTATCATCCTATTCTGTTGCAACTCTAGGTGATGATTGGAAGGAAAATAAATTAATTTTTAATGATTTACCTTACGGGATGTTTGGAGAAGAATCTAAAGGCGATCGTTTTTATTGCCAAGATGAACTTTACTGTTTGGCTTGCTAGACAACCTTTAGTCGTGGCACATCAACAAAAATATATTAAAATCCCAATTCAATTTTGGGATTTTTTTTTATACGTATAGTAGACAAACATTCGTAATTGCTGGAATTTTTTAGTTGATATTAAAAACGAAACAACAAGGGGACTTCTATGATATTTTAAGTAAAAACAGAGATGAAATTTGTCAAAGAAAAAGAGGGAATACCTTTAGGCAAACCTCTTTTTAAGTTCTTTTTAAATTTCTTTCACAAGCTGAAGATACCGCTCGAAAGCTGTTTCTAAATCGAGAATATGATTTTCTGCCAAACTAAGGCTTACTACACCTCGGTAAAGTTCATAAATTAGGCCTTTATTATGAAGATTTAATACCTTACTAGTTGAAACATAAGGTTCTGGGTCATAAACCTCAACTAAGCGAAGTCCTTTTCCATCAGAAAATACTAAATCGTAACGATTATTTGCCTTAAAACGAAAAGAATCATCACCTGCTTGTTCTATTTTAAAATTAGACTCAAACATAATCTTATCTGCCAAAGTTTCAAATGCAAGAGCTACTGATTCACTTGTAAAAGAGTGCGTACCGTAAATAGTCTCTGTTACATATTTCGTGCTTTGTTTAACCATTTTAAATCCTTCTTTCTATTTTTTAGTTTCTTATATTATATCAAAAATAATTATTTTTATCAAATAAAAAGAGAAAAGTACCTACTGATACAGTTGGAAAATAATATTCAAAATGTATATTTTACTTTTGCAAAGTTTATTAGTTAAAAGAAACACTTAGATAAATCAGTCTATTTATCTATAATTTTAAAAATTAAATTTGTAGAAAGAAGGAAAGGAAATGAAATGCACAACTACAAACAAAGACTCTTTTGCGCTGCGAACATTCAAAGAGCTTATCCAAACCGTCGAATCTGATGATTTTAAAGAACAGATTAAAAATGTTGTTAATATCATTAATATTCAAGGATTTTTTGAGATGAATCAGGATGTTAATAATCTCGATTATCACACGAGTTGTACAGGATCTATGGAAGAAAAATCTTCGAAGGAACACTGGTTTTCGCTAGTTGATTATTTGAAGGAAAATATTACTCTATACGAATCGAGTTCAGATAAGAATATGATTAAAATGGAAATATCAGATAAATTTAGAAATTTGGCTGGATCAGTGATAGATCTCTATATTGAAAACCATTTGTCAAAAACTGCCATTTCTTTTAATATAAAAGAAAAGAAAGTGTTGCCTACATCAATTTCAGTGCGGAATTGTGTAAAATATCAATCTGAAGATTTTATGGAAAATCCTGATTTAAATTTACTTAAATTGTTTGATTTCTCTTTTTGTAAAAATCTTTCACAATTAATTAAATCAATAGATAACGAATTGCCTTTGTTTTTACTAAAAAATATTTGCGGTTTGTTGAGCAACGAAGAATTTACCGATTATTTGATCATCCAAATTAAAAATAATCTCTCAGATATGGTGCTTAATTGGACATTGAGTGGAGACAGTAACAAATTAGAGTTGAATATTTATCCAATTGATTTCTATGATTCTGAACTTATCGAATCATTGACTTTAACTGGTGATGAATATTCCAGTTTTTTAAAATCAATTAATAATGAACCCCAAACGCACAAAAAGGTTTCATTTATCAGTTTTTATAAAATCAAAAAGTTTTATAAAAATTTTCTGCTAGAAATGATTAACGGTAGTATTTACAATGAATGCGATAAATACTTCCATTACCATTTAGGGGTCAAAACAGTATCTTTTACAGATAATCAGATTTTTAAATTGAAAAAAGAGTTAATTCCTTTGCTTGAAGAATTGGATAAAGAAGGTAAGATTTTTTTTCGAATAAACCTTGAATTTGAATATTTACGAAAGGAATGTGGAAGTAAGAATTTTATAAAACAATCTTGTAGAAAGGATGGTGTAATTGAAGAATTAATGGGTTTATTGGATTGGTATCCAAAAAATCTGAACTTTTATTTTGATTGTGAAGTATCATCCTCTGATTTTGTAAATTACAATTTTATGAAACACTCCTTCATTAAATACACTTCAAAAATTGAAAATTTTGATTATCATATTTTTGTAACCGTATGGAAAGTCGATTATGAAGATTGGACGGAGGTGATGTTTGATCAGGTTAAAAGCATAGCAAATGAAATTCTTGGTGATGTAACAATTCAAATTGTAATTCCAAGCAAAAGCGATGGATATAGTAGGCGGGTGATGTTTGCACAAGAATACGATACTTATAATAGAATTTCTTCTAAGTATCTAATCATCAAATAAAAGACCGGGAAAGATCGGTCTTTTTGTCTATAATTTTAAAAATTAAAAAACACCAAACGTATGGTTTGGGGAAAGAAGGAATTTATGAAATACGCAACAACAAACAAAGATTCTTTTGCGTTACAAACTTTTAAAGAACTCAGCAAAGTGATTGAATCTGATCATTTTAAAGAGCAGATGAGAAATGTTATTAAAACTATTAACATTCAGGGATTTTTCGAAATGAATCAGGATATTTATGATCTTGAATACCATTCTGATCAAAAGGAAGAGTTGTCAAAAAAACATTGGTTTTCATTGATTGATTATTTGAAGGAAAAAATTACTTTATACGAATTACATTCTGATAAGGAGTGGGTTAAAAGCCAAATGATGAAAAAACTCAGTATTTTAAATCGGTCAGAAAAAATTAATACTTTTTTTAGATATTATATGGCTAATACCTTCATTTCTTTTGATGTTAAAACGAAAAGTTTAATGTTCACTCAAAAAACTAAATACAACAATGTAAATTGTCAATTAAAAAATAATACCCGACAAGTAAATATCAATTCACTTGTTTTGTTTGATTTTTCTTTTTTAAATAAAAAATTTGCAGAGTTAATCAACTATTTAGATGATGATTTAGTTATGTTGTTCTTTAAAAATATTTGTGGATTATTGAGTAATGATGATTTTGCAGACAGCTTAATTATTTATGTAAAAAATAATTTAAATAAAATCATTGAAGAGTGGACGTTAAATAACAAAGGAGATAATTTGAAATTGGATAGTTTTCCAATCGATTTTTATAGCCAAGAATTTATCTCACAAATCAGAAAGAAAAAGAAATATTTAGATTTTTTCAAAAATATTTCTAATGTTGAGGAAAAACAAAAAAATTCAACTTTCAATTTCAATCATATTAAAGAATATTATAAGAATTTTTTAATTCAGGTAATTGATGACCGTGTTGATCTTAAAACCTATCCTTATAATTGTGCTCACATTCAAAAAGATTTATCTTTTAATGAAAGACAAATCTCTGAATTAAAATCAGAGCTGATTCCGCTTCTGGAAGAAATTGAGAAACAGGATAAAATTTTCTTTAAAATTTATGGAAACTTTGGTTACTTTCGTGGGGATTTTGGTAGTAAAAACTTTATAAATCAGTGTTGTAGAGATGAGGGAATCATCTCACAATTGATTGAGCTTTTGGATTGGTATCCTAAAAAGTTTAATTTTTATCAACTTATCTTTACAAATAGGAATTTTAACAATGAAATTGATAACTATTCTCATATCAAATATACCTCAAAAACTGAGGGGTTCGATTACCACATTTATATCGAATTATGTAAATATGATGATAGGGAAAAGTGGCCAGAAAGACGCTTTGCTCAACTTCAAAATATAGCTAATAAAGTTTTAGGTAATGCGACGATTGGTATTACAGAAAGAGGTTTTGATAAAGAAATGCCAGAATCCTTAAAAGCCGCAGATCGATACAATTTTTATAACAACTCAATTCACTCAAAATACTTTATCGAAAAATAAATAAAAGACCGGGAAAGCTCGGTCTTTTATTTATAGCTTAGTTTTACTTTTATTTTTCAAAATTAAACATTCTTTTCATCCACCAATTATAATTTAAAAAAATAAAAAAATCCTATCAATAGGTAGAAAAAGAGGGACTTTACAATGTCTAAAAATAAATATCGCCACAAGGCTATTGCAAAATCAGTTGTTAACTCTTACCCTAAATATTCTAACAGTATGTTAAAAACTGACGAAATTATTCGAGAGGAACTTTACTCTAGTATGTTTCTTCGTACTGAACAGACCGGAAATTTAGCGTTTCCTGATGATTTTCTTGGAAGTAAATTTATTCCTTTCATCGATATCTTTGTCACAGATGTACGATTCAATGGTAAGCGAACCGGGGTTTATAAGAAATTGATTCGCAACGTAAAACTAACACATCCTAACAAACGTAAGGATTATGTGATTAGTGTTGTGGAAGAAGTTTTGAAGAAGGCAAACTTAGTTGAAATTGACTTAGACGGCCGCCTCGAAATTACAGACCGAAAGGATGAACGACTGAAATAGAAAAAGAGAGAGTAGAAATACTCTCTCTTTTTATTTATCCACGAAACATTCTTCCAAAGAAGTCCATCAAGCGTTGGAACCAGTTTGCACTACGTTCAACGTTATTTTTTACTTCTTCTCCCTTGTTCTTTACTGAATCACCGATAGACTTTGCATTGTCCTGCAATTCTTTCAGCTTATCACCCTCGATAACTCCAGTTGTATCGGACTCATCACGATCGGCAGTTAGCGTATCACGATTATTTGTAGTTGCGTCCGAATATGGTGTTGCCTTACCGGTTTTATAATCAATTTGATATCCTGGATAGAAGTTGTCAATTGTAACCGAAGTAAACTCATCCGCTTCTTCTTTTTGTGATCCGATACCTTCCAATTTTGGATCCGGTAATTTAATACGGATAGGATTTCCTTGTTTATCCAATCCACGGAAACGTAGAGTGATACTGCGAGGGTACTGGTCTAGTGAACTTTCATAATTCGCCGTTACAATATACTCGATGTAATAGTTCGGGTGAAGATAGAGCCAGTTATCAAGTGCGTTGTCGTTGGAACTCTTCATACCACCTTCAAAGTAAGTCATCAATTTTTGATTTGTATAAGATGTTTGACCTACAATATTATCGGAAACGTTTGATGGATTTCCGGCAAACTGATTACCAACAAGGTGTCCACGATCCCAAAGGTAAGTCTTTGGATCTAATTTTTGATTTTTCCACTTACCTTTTAGATTTGTTGGCTCCTCCGGTTTACCAACACGTTTTCCTTCTTGAAAACCATCGTTACCGATAAAGGTTGATTTGTACGGACGACCATAATCATCCAATTGTGTGTGAAGAAGGTTTTTCTTTTGTTTAATAACATTCTGCACATTCACTTCTGAAGCAGTATTAGTACGAACCGTATCAGCTTTAATTGATACAGCAGGTAATAATGCAGCTGACAGAATTACAGCAGTGATAATTTGTTTTGTTTTATTCATCGGGTTTTAATCCTCTCATTTTTTTGTTCTCTTACTTTAAGTATATCACAATTCTTATATATTTACAATTAAAATCATCTTCTTAAAGGTTTGACATAAAAGCGTTGTTTTGATAACATAAAGGTATATATATCTATTTAGATAAAGAGTTAAGTAGTAAACTGTTTCAGAGATTATTATTAAGTTTGGTAGTTTAATAAAAGGTTTAGAAAGAAGGTTATTCAATGGTAATTTATAAAGATTCAAAAAATAAAAGTTCATTGTATTTAAAATACATTAAGGATATCATAAGATCATTAGAAAAAAATCCGGGCGATTGGAGTTTGAATACATCAAGTAAAACATTTGATAAATATAGCGGATTTTACATTATATTAAATTTAGAAAAGAAGAAGATTGATGTTTTGGAAAGAAGGAGAAATTCTATCGGAAAAATGGAATTTGTGACTCGAGATCCTCATTTTTCTCAAGAAATGGTAAAGGATGAGTATGAGTCTGTTCTTGAAGGTTTGATGATTTCTAACATTTTGATCTTAAAAGATTTGCTTGCTGTTTATTATGAAGAGGATGATTTTGAAAATACAACCTCTGTAGAATGGATTTATGATAAAGACCTTGAACGTACACTAATTCCAATTTAAAAAAATTTTTTGTTTGACTCTATATTTTCTGACGGATTTAAAGAAATTGATGTTGAAAAATGGTTTGGTTTTCAAAAGGATATCATATTCTCTGATTCAGTTTCAGTAAAATCGATATTAGGTAAGGAACGAATACCTGAATATTTAAAAAATAATTTTGATAAACGTATTGTTGAAATTATCGAAAATGACTCCTTTGATTAGTAAATAAAATTTAACCACGTCTATTGTGATTTGGATTTATAGAATGTTGAGCTTTTAGCTTAACATTCTTTTGTTTTTCTTTTATAATTTAAGAAAATATTTATAAAGAAAGAAGGAAAATAATGGTTTTAAATAGTAAGAGTATCAAATCATCCGATTTGATGTATGTGGAGTACGCTGACCGAATCGTCAAATCCTTAGATCAAGATGATGATTGGAATGTTTGGTTTGAGTTTTATTTTGGTGACACATACGACGTTGTTATCAATTTAGAAGCAAAAAAGATCAGCTTTGTTAATAGCTATTTCCAAGAGGCTTATTTGTATCCGGAAAAACATTTTGAAAATCCAGGCATAATTTACAAAGGCTTATATCTTAAAGGTTTAGATTTTCCGAACGCAGTAGAAGATAATTGCGAAAATTATTCTAAGGTTGATTGTATTGAGCTTGTTAAGGATTATATTCTTAGGGCTTTCTTTGTAAAGGAGTCTCCAGAATACAAACATCATTTTGGTTTTCAGGATCGTAATATTTGTTCAAGTGATTTTGAGATTATAAAAAATTTGAACTTCAAAAAGTTACTCTTCAAACAAACAGAGTCTGAAGATGAGGTTATCAAAGAGATTGCTATAAACAGTTTTAAAACAATGGTTTATAATGATCCTAAAAAATTACTCGAAATTTACTTCCGCATTAACAAATCAGACAGCTACAGTCTTCAGTTTCCTATTCAAATTTTTGAATATATTTTTGGTGCAGATTTTCTTTTAGAAACAATCTCAAAACTTTCTTTTGATGATTTGAATATAAATAAAAATTCCTGCTTAATTTATTCAAAGAAAGATAACGGGGATTATCACATCAAAGACCTACGTGATTATTTTTCAAATAACAAAGAAAAAGTCTCTGAGGAAACCTTTGAAAAACTAAACGATTTTTGTTTGTCAATGATTTTTGACTTTAATAAAAAGAAAAAGTTTTACGGTATGAATCCTGTTTTTGTAGAATTTATTATTCGAAATTTAGAAGATGAGAATCCTAAAAATTTAAAGTGCCAAAGGGAACGTGAGCTCATTATGCAGATGATAAAAGAATCTTTGGCTGCAATTTCTAAAAAAGAAAACAACAACGTTGCTAATATGAAATTGATAAATTACACATTCTCATTATTACAAACTAAAAAATAAAGTGAGATAATTCTCACTTTTTTATTATAATTTAAGAAAAAATAATTTTAAAGAAGGAAATAAAATGGTAATTTCTAAAAATTCAAAAGACAAACGGTCTTTATATTTAAAATATGTTAATGATATCATTAAATCTCTAGAAGAGAATCCGGAAACTTGGCGTATGATTATCTGTGGAAGTTGTGATAAGAAAAAGTTTTATGCTGACGATTTCTTCAATATCGTTATAAATTTAGAGGAAAAGGTTGTAAATATTTTCCGTAGAGCAACACGGGTTAATGAGGAGCCCAAACTTTTGATTGACACGATTGTCCCCTTTAAAATTCGCAGAAAAGAAATTGAGTTTGTATTCAATGGATTGATGGTATCAGACATCTCATTATTGAGTGAGTTGATTTGTCATTATGATGAAGATGATGTTTTTGCCGATTTGTTCTCTATGGAATGGGAAAGTGAGGAAAAACTAAAATCTGAATTAATTACAAAATTAAAAATGTTTTTGTTTGACGCTATTTTTTCAGATCACTTTTACGAAGAAAATGTAAAACATTGGTTTGGGGTGCAGCAAGACATCCTCTTTTCTGATTCAATTCCAGTTAAATCTATTTTTACCTTGGAAGATTATTTTGAATCAGAAAAGAAATATTTTGATAAAAATATTGTTGAAATTTTAGGCGGAGAAATTCACTTTGATGATTAAACAGAAATAGGAGAGTGATTGTAACGCTCTCCTTTTTCTGTTATAATTAAAGTAAATAAAAAATCTGATATTATTTCAGTAGAAAGAAGGTAAAATCTGTGATTAGTACAGAAAATAATAAAGATCTTGAAGAGATTCAGAAAGAGAAGCAAGAAATTCAAGAGCTACACATAAAAATTAAAAATTTAGATAACGATCCTGAACTTAAGAACTCACTAGCAGAGGCTTTGATTTCTAAGACTGCAACAGATCATAACATTGTTGAGTTTTTTGATTATTACAAATCAGAGGTAACAAAATATAAGGGGTTGTGTAGTGAATTTTTAGAAAAATCAAGAACGATGGATGATGACGAAAAAGATTTATTTTGGTCTTTAATCGCTTCGATAATTAGACTTGTGCACACAATGTACAATGAGGATTTCGACGAAGGATTTGATTTATATTTATCGGTAGAAAATTCAAGCAATGTAAGGTTCAATGATTATGGTAGGTTTGCTAGTAGCTGGGTTTATGAAAATATCAGCGAAATTTTTTCGAAGGATGAATTGGACTTTATAACCCCATATTTTTCGTGTGGTTCTGGAGATGGAATCAGAGATTTAATTTCAAAAATTGGAAAAGAGATTGTCACTGAGGATCCAATTCTAGATGAAATATCATTTTGGGGCTTCTTGAATGAATTATTTACGGATGTAAACATTTATTCACAAAGAAACGAGAGTGGTGAATTATCCTTTACCGCTGAAAGAGGATTGATTCGGTTGAACTTCGAAAACCTAGCTCCACCGAGATTCTCAGATACTATTGACCCACAAAGGTTATCAGAAGATAAACTCAACAATCATATTGTGAAATCACAAAAATTTAGGTTGTTGTTCGGAAAATATTTCCGCTTTATTATCAGCACTATCCGCTATCCCGATTGTGGTGGAGATGAGGAAACTCGAGCAAAACTAAAGGAACGATTTTTATCTGATCAAAATCTGAAAGAATTTTTGGACGATCAACTGGAAGTTTACACAAAAACTCTTTTAGATACAAACTGGAATAAACTTTATCGTTGGTCAAGTTGATTTTTTAACCAGGGAACTTTCCCCGGTTTTTCTGTTATAATTTAAGAAAAATACAACTGAAATTATTTCAGTAGAAAGAGGGAAATGCCGTGATTAATACAGAAAACAACGAATCTGTTCTGGATGTTGTTCAGAAGAAAGAATTTATTAAAAATATATATTCTAAAATTGTAAATTTAGAAAATGAAGTCGAGTTCGGTGAGTCTTTAACTTCTGCTACTTTAAAAAATGTAAAAAGGGGTTACGATTATCAGAGGTATGAGAAATTAACCAATGAAAAACTGAATCTTAATCCATCTTTTTCAAAAAGTTCTAGCAATATTTCTGCTAATGAATCAAAGATATCATTCTTTAAAGATGTTACTATAAAAGCGCTCGAGATGACTAATGATTCACGTGATTTATTTTGGTCGATGATGTACACTATAATCAAATTGTCCAGCACTATGAACAATAAGGATGAATTTGAAGCAATTCAGTTATATCGAAATTGGGAAGGTTACAAGGCCGAGCTTGGTGGTTTTGGAAAATTTTCTGTAAAATGGATATCGGATCAAATTAAATTTTTATACTCAGAAGCAGAGATTAGTGATGTTCTTACTGTTTTTGATTTAGATTATAATAATACTATCGACTACTTGGTTGAAAATATTGTAAAGAGGACAGATACTGAGTTGCCATTCCAAGATCCTTGTTTAGTGAATCTTTTGAGTGGATTGTTGGATTCTATTCGTGTTTTTGTTAATTGGGAAAACATCGAATTTTCAAACATCAGTCTCGGTAATGATAAATCAATCGAGTTTGATTTTAGTGAAATTGTAGCTCCGTCATTTTGTGATATTCAAGATAATGGTTGTGATCCTTATAAAGTTACAGGGAGAAAGATTTTTATTGGTAAGTTCTTTCAACTAGTACTCCAAGACCTTTACATTGATCGTTGTGAAATTGGAAGTGAAGATTGTGAATTACTAAATAAATACAAGGAAAGATTTTTTTCAGATGAATACTTAATTGAATTTCTTAAGTCAGAAGTCGAAAAATATTCCAAAGAATATTTACTTGAAAAGGTTTAATAGTCTAAAGTTAAAGTGAGATCTTCTCACTTTTTTTGTATAATTTTAAAAATTAATAAAAAAAGAGAAAGAAGGAAAATTAATGGTTAAGGAAATTAAAAGAAGCGATGTTGTTACATTCGACTTATTATACGAAGACTACTTAAAAAAGGTAATCGAATATCTTGAAGATAAAGATTGCTGGAGAATTGAAGAGGAAAATCCAGGAAGCAAACTTATTGATAGTAAGAGTATTTTTATTTTAAATACCTCGAAAAGATTGGTAACTGTTAGGTATTATCATAAATTCGAAAGTTATTATTTACCAGAAGATAAACTTTTTTACGGTATTATCATTGAACAGCCGTCTTTAATTGACATCTCAAATAAGATTGGACTTTTAGATTATTTGAAATATAGAGTATCAGAGGAGTTGTTATCCTGTTTCTTAAAGACAGACAAAAAAACACTATTTAATCAAAAAGGTAAAATCAAGGATTTAAAAGCAATCAGTTTGCTGAAATATTTGTGATTAGATAAATTTGATAGAATTAAGTATGACCACAATCTTTTAAAAATTTGTGAAACATTATTTGAAAGGGATAATGTAAAAAATACAGTTGCTGACAGTCTAGAAGATGTTGCCTTGTCTATTTTGAGTAATGAGTTTAACAGAAATTCTAAATATCTAATTAGTGATTATGCCGGTGTTTTCCCAAAAGAAACGATACTCGAATCGTTTGGAAGGCTTAAAGATCACACGCTAAATATCGACTTTAGAAAATTCGATTGCATTTCTGATATTTATAATTTATTTTTCGTAAACAATAACTATTCAACTTCGGAAGATGTAGAATTTTTAAAAAGATTGTTTTGTTCATTCTTCTTTTCAAAAGTGAAAAAGCCTAACGATTTTTGTGAATTTTATACATTTAAGAATGAATTTTTGCATTCTGTTGGACATCTATCATTCGAATGTTCTGATTTAAATTGCAAGCACGTTGATGGATTGGACTCAGATTATAATTCTGATCATAACAAACTCTTTGATGATTTGCAATTTTGCTTTAAGGAAGCCTTGCGTTTTCTTGATGAGTTAGAAGATTCCCCTATCTTCAATATTCAATCAACTTCTACTTTAATGAATTTAAAATTCACATTCGATTTAAACTACGTTTCGTTAGAGGGTCTCGTGTTTGAATATAAATTCTTGAAGAGTTTTGCAATACCGGTTTACAAGAATATAAAAGAAAAAACAGATTTGAAATTTGTATTCTCGGAGAGATTAGACTCGTCGTTAAGCCTCTTTAACTGTGGTGAAGGTTTAGATAAACAATTGGCCCACGGATCATACGATGAGCAAACTGTTTCAGAATTATTTTCTGTAATAGATGAAGTTCTCAGCTCATTATCTGAAATTGTTGAAGAGGATAGATCTCAAGAAATTGAAATTCTGAAAGTAGAACTTTTGTTATGGAAGAAAAAATTTTCTTACTTTAACAAAGTTAATAAGAAAGAACTAATTCGCTTTGTGTAAAAAAAGGGTGGTCTCAAGCCACTCTTTTTTTATTCCTTTTATTAAAATAATCCAGTTGCTGCTATAATTTTAGAAATTTAATAAATCTGAAATTATTTCAGAAGAAAGAAGGAAATTATGAAACAAACTAAAAATAATTACGAAACTAAAACTGTCACACCACACTCTTTATACCTTGATTATATCAAGAAGGTGATTTTGGAAATGGGGAATTTCACAAAATGGGATGTAGAATTGCCCTATGCTTACGGAAGATATGCTGATTTTTCCGATTTGACTAGAGAAACTCTTTGCAGTTCTTACGCTGTTATCAGTTTAGAAGATAAGAAAATAACTGTTGTTAAATATTCATCTAGTCGACCAAATAGTAATAGTATCTCCGCATTCCTAAAAAATGATGAATTATTGCGTGGGCTAACCGTTCAATTAAATCACTTGCCACAATCATCCAACGAATATGATTTTATTATTTCTCTTAAAAAATTAATTTTAGAAGGATTTAATACATCATTATTAGATGTTGAAAACTCTCCGTTTTCAGATCAGGAAGAAATCTTTAATACTTTGACTCCAATTACTATGTTTAAGTATGTTGTGGATCCAAAATATAAAGAAAGTAAATATATTGATAACGAAATGTTAGAAATTCTTAGAACGTTGCTTTCCAAGGAAAATATTGAAGCCTCTGTGATGAATCGCACTCCTGAACTATTATCACGTATCATTTTAAGAGGTGATTTTTATGGTAATGGTGAATTTAATGAGAGGGTAGAATATTATTCGCAACTTGTTCCAAAAGAATTGATCCTAAAATCATTTTCTGCAAATCTTAATGGTGACCTTCAGGCTTGTATTCAAGATTGCCAACAAAAGAAAGATTTGTACAATTTTTTATTTGTTGATAACGATATTTCAACGGATAATGAAATTCTAGGATTTAAGGAAAAATTTGTAGGAACATTCTTTATTAAGCGAAAGGGCCCTCAGAGTTCAAATTTTCCTTTCTTGAGAAACGAAGTTCACGATGGAAAAGAATTTTATTCTTTAAATGATCGATTTTTATACAGAATTGGAGATATTCAAGATGAATGTCAACAACTCAACTGTAAACATATCGACAAGTATGACGAAGGAATTTCTGATATTTCTGATGATGAGTTGAAGAAAAAACTTGAGGATCACTACGAAAAATTCGATGAGCTTCAATTCGTATTCTCTAAAGCCCTAACATTTTTAGAAGAGCTTGATGATGAACCGGTTATAAATGTAAATGCTATTGATAACTGTTCTATCTCAAAATATAATTTTGACATTGATGAATATTACTTGCCTGGTTTGCTTGGTTTTATCAAAACATTAAAAGAGTTTTTTATTCCTGTTTACAAAAATATCCATTCTGAAGGAAATATTAACTTTGTATTTAATGAAGATGACGATCATCTAAGTATCTTTTATAACACAAAAGGATTAGAGAGATGTCTTAAAGGAAACGATTGGTATGCCAATCTTACTGAAAAAATCCTCCTGGAATTGGAGCAGCTTTTCGGTAATTTTTCTGAAATTATCTCAGAAGAAAATCGTGATGAACTTGAATTATTCCAGATGGATCTAGAATTGTGGAAGAAAAAGGTCGCTTACTTCAAAAAAGTTCAGAAGAAAGAGGTTTACCGTTTCGTAAAAGATAAAGGGTAAAGAGCCGATTTAAATCGGTTCTTTTTCTTATATATATTTTTCTGTGATTATTCTGTTATAATTTAAGAAATTAATTAAGTCTGAATTTATTTCAGTAGAAAGAAGGAAAATAAAATGATTGACACAAAATCTGTATCCCCACATTCAATGTTTTTGAAATATTTGCGGGATGTAGCTGTAAGTTTGAGAGAAGAACCGGATAAATGGTTTGTCCGTTCAGATATTATATTTAATAATATTAAAGATTTTTCAGAAGAAGAGTTTTATGGCTGGATAAACTTGACAACTAAGATGTTGAAAATTCGCCAAAGATCTGCTTCAGATTACGGCTCTTCTTATCAGTATGATAGAATTTATGAAGAACTAGCATTTAATGGTTTAATTTTGAAGTTTAGTGGGCAATTCTTTGAAAACGGAATACCAGACACAATTCTTCAAACAATCTCTCAAAATATACTTGAGGGTTTGTCTACTGTTGGTGAGTATGAACAGAAAAAAACTTTCTTTGCAGAGCAGGAAAAAATATTCAAAGAACTCGATCCTTTTAGTCAATTCTCTAATTTTTACAATTTTAGACTTCTGAAGGATCAACGTTTATTGGATATTTATTCTGAATTTATTTCAGAAGAAAATATTGATAATGTTTTGAAGGATCACCCAACGTTTATTGCTGATGTTATTTTTTCTAAAAAATTTGGAGATTCACTCCCCACTTTGGAAAAACTATTCTCTAAACAAAGCATTTTAAAATCATTGGTAAATTTGGGCGAGAAAGACTGGGCGAGAAAGACTTCGATTACTTTTCATTAGTTGATTACCCGGCTCGAATGGAAGAATTATACAAATATCTTTTTGAAGATGAGAATGTACCTGAAGAAACTAAGAATAAATTGAAACCACTTTTCACAAAATCTTTCTTTGAATGTGTGAAGAACGATTCGCTTAAATACTTTACTTTTGGCGATAGATTCACCTCTTTATTTTCTGGTGATATCGAAGAATTTAAAAATTCTCACAAAGAAAATCTTCAGTTCTATTTCGAAAAATCGTTGCACTTTTTATCAGAAATCGAAGACGATGTTGTTTTCAACCTTTATAATGATAGAGCGTTCAACTGTTTTGGAGCTTTTGAGTTTGTTCTTTTAAAAAACAAATTAGGATTTCATTATCAACTCTCAAAGAACTACAATGATATTGTGATTAAATCTGTTTTGAATTTGGTTGATGATTCAAAAACTAAAAATATTAAATTTATCTTTAGTTCAGGGTATAATCAAATGTTAAACTTGCTTTCCGGGGTATCCAATTTTGAAACAAATTGCAACTTAGAAGAACGCAGTTATCGAAAAGAGATAGATATGTTATTTTGCGAGTTAGGAGAAACGTTTTATTTGCTATCTGAAATTATTCCAGAAGATGAACAACAGGGGCTGGACATTTTACAGTTGGAACTTGAACTGTATCAGAAGAAGTTTGATCTATTCTATCAAAACTTTGAATAAGAAAGGAGCAATAAGCTCCTTTTTATTTTGATATAATTTAAGAAATAATTTAAAAAGAAAGAAGGAATACGATGGTAATTGAGAAGAATATTAATATCGGAAACGAACTGGGTTGCCAGTGTGATTGTCATTTCTTAAAATGTATTGATATTTTGAAAGAATATATCCAAGGTATAAATATCGAATCGATAGTCTCAATCGACGAATTTCATAAATTTATGGCTGAAGTAGATTGTGAAAGGAGAATTTTTTCACATAAAGATTCTGACGATTCACTTTATAAAATGTTTGGTAGACATTTCGGGGAGGATAACGTACACAACCTTCCCAAACTTTTGGATAAGATCAAAGGTGACGATTTTGACAACTTTCTAAATTTTATAGATGTTGTAAACTCCTCGAAATATTATATCTTGGATGTATATAACTACAGACAAACTTTTGTATTTGAAGTGAAATTTGAAGATTCTATCGCTGGGATTTTATCAGATGATTGCGAAAAGGAGCTAATTTCTCTATTTAGAAACTGTTACTTTTACCAAATTATGAAGAATATAAAAAAAGGTTCAAGAAAGTCTATTGACGATGATTTTAAATCTCTCTTAAAGGAATTGAAGTATCACATTTTCGGAAATAAAAAATATGAATTTGAAATAGGATTTTCTTTTAAAACTAGAAAACTAGTTCACTTTGATGAAGAAAGTTCGAAGAAACAGAGTACTTTATACGTAGGAGACTTATTCTTAAACCAAGGTGATGATATCGACCTAAGAAAAGAGGTGAAGCGATATATCATTTGCGGTAAAGATACTCAGTTTGAACTTTACAAACTTTTCACCAAAAAAGTAACTTTTATGTTAAAAAAGTTAGCAGCAAACATTATTGACTTTGAATGGCCCGGTTATATTATCGAAAATATCTACGAAAGAAAAGTTCCACTTTGTTTATTTACAGATAAACAACTGAAAGCTATTTTAGAAGAGAAAATAGACAGGGCTTCGGTTGGTTTAGTTTCTTTCATAAAAAACTCGGAACCAGAAGATCAGTTTGATCGGTTCATAAAAATTTTATCACAAATTTAAAAAGAGTCTTTCGACTCTTTTTTTTGTTTATTTATTCAATTAGCAGTTTATCGTCCAAGTACCAAGATCCGCACACGAGAGCGTTTCGGTGAATAATAACCACGTTTAAATAAACCGGGTAACGATTTTTTACACGTTTAGCCTCGGTATCCCCGACGCACACACGAACCGGTGTTCCATTATACTGATAATTTAGGTACCGGTTTCGGCGTCGTTTGCTAGTTTCCTTATCCTTCTGTAATTGCTTCAGGACATCTTCATAAACTTTATTAGTTTCAGAGTTTTCGGGTAGCAACTTATTCAAATACAGAGGAACTCCCAAATCAGTCCAGTCAGATAACTTAAAATCTTTATCCACGGTAACACGAAGGAAAAGTTTTTCACCAATCAGTTTTTTAGCTTCTTCAATTGTGATAATCGGGACGGTTGATTTGAAAATTTCAAAATTTTCCTCTTCTGAAACTGCGTTTCGGTGAAGATTGATAAAGTTGATTTTTTCAATTCCGGGTAGATAATCTTCGTTGAGGTTGGGCCCGTTTGTGTTCCAAGTAATTTTTACATCTGGGTAATATGACCGGATCATACTCAACAAATAATTGAACTTGTCAGCTGGTAAACTTCCACCAGTGATTGCAATTTCATACATATCAGGAAATTCTTTGAAAACTTCCTCACATCTAGTGATAAACGTATCCGAGTCTGTAACTTGTCGACGCAAACTTCCATCAATACAATACCAACAATTAGCATAACAATCTCCCGGTAAGTTAATAACCATTGATCGTGCAAAATTCAAAACTGGCTTTCCAAATTTAACATCCAACTTATCGTTGAACACATCTTCGCCAAGCTCCTCTTTAGCTTTTTCAAATTGTGGAATTAAGTGCTCTGGAATAACAATAGATTCTTTCATCAATTGTACCTTCTTTCTATTTTTTTATTTTAAAGAATTATATAGGATTTGATATTGCACCCACATTCTGTTATAATTTAAGTAAATAATAAAATTTAAAAGAAAGAAGGAACAAAATGGTAAAGAATACAAAAGATATAGATTTCAATTTGAAGTTGGAATTTAGTAAGTATTTTAATGACATCATCAAATCATTGGTTAATGAAAGTGAACAGTGGACTATTCATTCAGAAAACTATGATGGAAATATAATCAACGACAATTCAATTTTGTATTTTAATTTAGAAAAGAAAAAGATTTTTGTTAGTAAAGAAACTTATGCGGAACTTAACAAGCTAACCTTTAAAGGGTTACAAATAGATAGATTAAGACTTATTGGTTTTTTACCAAAAAAACTCGTTTATTCTTGTAATATGGACTATTCTAATCTATTGAATGTTATAAACAATGACATCGAATTAAAAGGCGAAGTTTTTAAGAATTTGTCTAAAATATTATTCAGTATTTTTAGTGCAGATAAACTTGAAAAACAGCTACATCAATACGCAAAATTTTTAGTTTTACAAACTATATCTTCTTCCGAGAAGGGATATCGAGATGTTTTCGTAGATTGTTTAAAACAAATAGAAGAGTTTGATTATCCTTTGCTAGAAATATGCAAAAAAACATTCTCTCAAGAAATGGAAAAAAGAAATACTCTAGCGGCTGATATTTATTTGAATATGGCAGAGATGGATGATTGGAATACCTATTCAATAAAAGATCTCGAGATGTTTTTTGAAAAAAGAGTAATTCAGAAATCGTTCGCTTCGTTAAGAAGTTATCTCCCTTACACCTTCAACTACAAACGTGCTCCGTTCTTATATTTGAAGGTCAGAGAATTGCACGATTATCTACTATCAGATACCGATCAACTTACTGATGATGATATTTATAAAATAAAGAATTTCTTCATCTATATATTCTTTTGCTACTTTGATAAAGAAAGAAAAGATGTAACTTTTAGCGATATTCTGTCTGGATATTTTAGAGAGAATGAATTAAAAACGCCTGGGATTCCTGAATCTCCATTCAATGTTTATATCTTCCACAAAAAAATCAGAAAAGATTTATACGACTTTATGAAGATTGCCCTTGAATATTTAATTGAGAGATCCGAATATGGCAAGGTTCAATTTAATCTTAGCGACTATTCTCACAAGAATATAAATGTTGAACACAAGAATGGTTGTAAAACTTTTCACACAATTAAAAGTTTTTACGAAGATTTTATTGGATTTATAAAAAAACTTCAGAGGGACAATCCTGATTTATTAGAGAAAATTGATTTCACCTACGATTCAAAAAGAGAATTTTCAAAAGTTTTAAACTTTAATAACTATTCAAACTTCAGTTATGAACTTTCAGACGATGAGTATTTTTATTACAGAATAGCCAAGATTCTCTGTAAAACATTTGATGTCTTTTCTGAAATTATGAAAGACAATGATAAAACTGAACTGAAATTATTACAGAGAGAGGTTACTCTTTACCGAGATCAAGTAGAGTTTTATAAAAAACTAAAAGAAAATAAATAAAATAAGAGAGGTAAAACCTCTCTTTTAATTGACTTTTGAAGGCATTTTTGATATTCTATATATAGAAAGCGAGGTAATTTTTATGGGTTATACAGGGATTCTTATGCCAGACGGTTCATTTCATCCTTGCGCACGAACTGAGCATAGTGAATTATTAAACAAACTTCTTTACGGAGATTACTCCAATTACAGACAGTTAAGCTCCGTTCAGAAAATTCCAGACGGAGGCGCTTGTCTTTGGGATACGGATTTCAAGTTTATCAGTTTTGAAGGTGATATGACTCCGGAAGTTCGTGATTTCGTGGAATCAAACTTAAATAATTTCAGCGAAGAACAACTGAAATTAATTAAGACGAAATTTATGTTTCAATTCGGCAAGGAAAGCAATGAATTTAAAAATATCGCCAAAGAAATTGAAAAATTACTATAATTTTTTAAATTAAATTTATTGCCAATAATGGCTAGAAAGAAGGATTTTATGAAATTTGAATTTCTAAAAGACCTTTCAGGAACAACTCCTGAAGAAATCGCAGCAAACGGACGCTTCACTGTTGAGGAAGCAAAGGTTATTTCTGGTGCTAAAGTTGCAGTAGAACAAGCACTTGAATTGTTGAAGAAAAAGGAACTTGATGAAGATGTTATCAACGTATCTAAAGATATTCTTGTTGGTAATGTTTCAGTAGAAACTGTAGCTACTGAAATTCCTTTTGGTGTTGTAACAACAAAATTGCCTTTTGGAACCCTATACGTGGGTCCAACAACATTTGAAGGTCAGCCTGGTTTGATGGAAGAAGTTGTAATCAAGAATATCGCAACAGGTGAAGAAACGGTAGTTTCTCAAGTTGTTGTGAAAGCTCCGGTTCCAGCTCAAACAATTGCTATGGACGAAGATCCAAGCAAGAATGATTTGGTAGGAAACAAACCACCATTCAATCATCAATCGCCATTTGCTCATCCAAGTCGTCCAAACTTCCCTGGAGCGTATTTTGCTAATAACTCACAGGATCATTTGCGACCAAAAGCTGCTTTCCATCCACATCAGGATGATTCACAAGCAAAGGTCGATTTTATGAAAGAAAACCAATCGGATGACAAACAGTTTGAAGGTCGTGGTATCACGATCGAAGAACTTTTATCTGCAATGGGTGACGACGGACGTGAAATTCGCTTCGTACCAATGCACGATGAACTACCTGGTCGACCACCTCAATTCTCACCAGAACAATTGCGTTCTATGTCAATTGCTCGAGAACTGGATGGTAAAAATGAACACCCTCAAGGGTTTGAGGCGTTCAAAGGCTTCTTCGGCCTATAACAAAAAAGAAAGGAAAAACTCCTTCTTCTTATAAGACAGTAAAGGATAGATAAAAATCTATCCTTTTTTTATTCAAATTTAAATTAAAATAGTTATAACAATAAAAGGTGGTAATTTAGTTGAAAAAGAAGAATAATACTAAAATAAAATCTAAAAAAACAAAGGAAAAACTATTGGAATTACCGGAAAAGGTGATCATCGTATCTCACGAAACTGACGGGAAAAATCATAAGTTCAAACGACTTAAAAATCAAAAACTTATAGAAAACTCAATTCTGATATTACAGAAGACCTCACTCAAATCCACTGTGACAGTTGAGAGCGTAGAAAGATTCTTAACTGATACAGATTTCAGAATTTCAACGCTAAAACAATTAGAGAGAAAAACAGCGACTGAAGATACAAAAGAAGAGAATCTCTCACTCTTAAATTATTTCAGAGAGAACTTTGAATCTGAAATTTTTGAAGGAGAGCCATTGGCTGATAATTGTGACAGAAGGGTGTTCAAAATTATTGCTTAACAATTAAATATAAATTTTTGTATTAAAGACCGGGAAACCGGTTTTTTCATTTTATGCCTGTGGTTACGATGGTAAGGCACAAGACGATTTTTGTGACTACTGGAGTAGCAGAGGTGTCTCTGTATTCTAAAATCTTGCAAGATACAAAAAAAAATCAACTTCTGGGTTAGGGGTTGTTTTTTTACTGCTTTTTCGTTATAATTAATAAAAAAGATTTTAATACGGGGTAGTAGATGAAAAAAATAGATATTTTCTCAAAAATAAATGTTGCCACCGATACTTTTAACGAATTATCAAGAATTATTGAATCCCACGATTTTGAAAAGCAAATTAGGGGCTTTGTAAAATCAATGAAGATCCGAGAAGTATTCCTGATGAAATCTGAGGTTATTGGTGTAGAAAGTATCGAATTAGCAAACAAAGAAAAGGTTTTTTCAGAAAATACTTGGTTTAATTTGGTTGATTTTTTAAAAACGCAGCTGAATTTATATGAAAATTCAGAAAATAAAAGCTCAGTACAGGATTATATAACAAAGACAATAGACGAACATTGTTACTCTATATTCAATAATGGAAAAAATATTTCCTCAAAAAGTAAGAATGTAGACGATTTAAATTGTTTTTTGACGGATCTAAACGGAGTAACATTTTCATACGATATAGATAAGAAGACAATTTTGATGTTTGTTTCTGAGACTGGAGAGTATATTACAAAAGAAAAATATTTTTACCAGTTTGGATATTATGTTGATAACGAAATACAAATTAATACAAATCTTCTTCGAATGTTAACTCTAGACTACTTTGGAAATTTTCAGGATCTATACAAAAACTTAGAGGACGAATTTAATTTAAAATTTTTGAAATATGCAGTTGGTTTAGAAGATGAGTCTTGGTTGAGTTCTTTTATTGTTTCAGAAACTAGGAATAATTTTGAAAATATTATTTCTTCTTGGATAGAGGAAAGCCTGAAGTTCAACTCAAAAGTTTTTCACTTAGAATTATTCCCTTACAATTTTTATAAAGATGGAAGACTTGTACTTGAGCCTAATTTCGAATCAGAGTATGAAATTACCGATTATATTTCTCAAAAGAGTTACAATGATGATTTTGCAACTGTTGACGAATTGATTAGTTATTACAAAACTCTACTAACAACAATAATAAATAAAGAATACGATTACCTTTTACCATCCGATGAAAACGATGATGATTGTTATTGGACGAATATTGAATATCCGGTTTCTCAATGGGCTGAAATTGTAAAAACCTCAAAATTGACCGACTCAGATGTTGATAAGTTAAAAACTGAACTATCTCCTTTAATAAATAAAGCCTTTGAGAACTTGATCCTGTCAGACATTGCAGCTGTTTCTAATTATTATGTTAGACATTCCACTCGTGATGGTTTATATTATAAATTTTCTTTAAATATCTTATCTGACTTGTTACATCATATTGGATACTCGCCTTCAAAACTTAATATCGGGAAAATCATCTTTAGGGAAAGAAAACTTTTGAATGCGATAGAGGAATTGTCATCAGTTAAATATCTGAAGGAATTAGAAGGTTTTGATTTCGATATTTTTATTATTCTAACTGAAGATGTTACAGAATATTATGCGGATAAAATTCCACAGTTGGAAAAGCTAGTAAAGGATAAGTTGGGAGATAACGCTAAATTAGTAACCTTCAATTCCCCTGAATATGATGATTGCCGAAAATCGATAGATGTTGCGGATTTGTTTCCAAAATACCGCATTCAGCGAATTTAAAATAAAACAGCCTCTTGCTTAGGGGTTGTTTTATTTTCTCTGTTATAATTTAAGAAAATATTATTTATATCCTAAAGGATTAGAAAGAAGGAAATTAATGAAAAGCACAAAAGAAATTAGGAATCGTGAGGCTGTATCATATTTTAAAAATGTTGAAAAATACTTAAATAGTGAGTCAGCTATCAATGACGTTACTGAAATTATTGAGAGCTTTAATATCCAAAGAAAATTTGCGATCTTCCAAGATATGTTTTCTGTAAATTACGATGATTATGACTTTGGAGATATTCCTCAAATTGATTATTATAATCTGTTGGATTATTTGAAACAGAATATACCTAACATTTTAGAGTACAAACCTGGATCAATATTATCAGGAGAAGATCACGCTAAACTGATGAATGTCTGTGATGAAATTTCAAAGCGGCAAACAATACATCTTATTATTTCTAAACTTGCAGAACAGTTGAAACCAGTTTCATTATCATTCGATGTAAATAAATCAGTTATTTTGTTATCTAAAGAAACAACAAATCACTTAAACAGTAACATTGGAATTAACTTAGAAAATAATACAGGTAAGTTTAATTGTAATCTTTTACCACTTTTCGATTTGGAAGTCTTGGTAAGGCCCTTTATTGATATTATTTCTAATCAGCTAAAAATCGTCTTAGCATTTTTGAGATATATTTCCGGTTCTTGTGATATCAAAGAACTATCATCTTATATTATTTTAGAGATGAAATATAACCTCTTAGAATCAATTAGCAATTTCTCTCTTTCTAAGGAAGAGGCAAATTTGTCAAAATATCCAGCTAATTTTTACTCTGAAGAAGAACTAAACGATGTTTTTTTTGGAAATAATGTCAATCGTAAGTCTCTTTTTAGAGGAATGAACGACTCTTTTTGGGATTGCTGTCTCGCTAACGAAAAAATTAGCCGAATTTTGCTTGAGGCTCACAGCAAAGATAAAATCCCTACTGATATACTTTATTCCTTTATCGAAAGAGATTTTTACAATCTTATACCTTGGTATACTAATATGGACAGGAAATCCCAGAGGATGTTTTTGCTCAACACTTTTACTAATGTTGCAGAAAATCTCGACTCTGATCCAATTCCAGTAGATGTTGTTACAAAATTACTTACAGAAGAAGAACTATTCTTCGTAGCTAAGAAATATTATAAAAATTTACTTAATAATCTACTATCAAAACAGTATACAAAAGCATTACAGGAATCTAAATTCATTGAAATCGATATTGATGAAATATCCAAAAAGGTTTTTGTGAAAAGTTACAAAATTCATCTAAAAATTACAGAAGATCAATTGTCTGAATTAAAATTGGAAGTTTTACCTTTGCTTAAGCAAGTTCAAGGATTATTTATTTTTAAAGATATTAATCTAGGCTTAAATCTCTTGAATTTCAATAATACTTTGGAACATTCAAAAGATTTCTTCCCGCTACTTCTTCGAGATTATGGCGAATGTGCCTTTGAGGATCTTTTTAGAATTTTCGACTGGTACCCAGAAAAATATAATTTCTTGACAGTTTATTCAGACGCAGAATCTATCGCAACTAGTTTTGAAACTTTATCTATCCTGAATCGATTGCAGGAAGGGGCTGATTTTGAAATCGACTACTTATTCTTTTTGAAATTTTACAGCGGTCGTGATTGGTTTTCTAATAAGAAAAAGCTTATAGAACAAAATTTGAAAGATATTTGTGGAAAAGAATTTAATTTATTAGCCGAAGAAGATTCTGATGAGTTCAGGAAAAATCTTAAAAATCTTAATTCGTTATTCAGTATTACAACAAATACTCCTAAATTTTCATTCAATTTAAAATAAGAGTCTTGTTAGGCTCTTATTTTCATTAATTTGAAAATATATAGTTTTTCTGATATAATTTAAGAAAAATAAAAATGCTACCGGATGGCAGCTTAGAAAGAAGGTAATAAAAATATGAAAAATACACAGCCGATTTCAGAATCTAAAGCTCTGAATATATTCAAGAAAATCGGTAATTTTCTCGAGGCTGACGAGGCACACCAACAAGTCCTTGAAATTATTTCAGAGATGAAATTAAAGGAAGTTTTTGAAAGGTATCAGCATATCATTGAGTCAAACTGGAGTGACCCTTGTGGTATTTTTTTTGAAGAAAATTACAAAAGCATTTTGGATTTCTATAAAGAAAACATTCCGAAATACACCGGTGAGAATTTTCCACCACAAAATATTAGTGAATTTTCAGATAAAGCAAATTTGTTTGTTAATGTTGGTAAAAATCCGAACGTTAGGTCTGTCGATAATTATTTGAGAAAGTTTGAAAATTTAGACTTATGTTTCGATTTAAATACAAATAAACTAATCGTTTGTGAATATGATCGGATTTATTTTACATCTAAAACATATCATAAGGTTGATTCATTCGTGAAATTGGATGTTTTACGTTTATTTGATTTTAAAAGCATTTCTAGTGTTGAAAATATTCACAGATTTTATTGTTGGATTGGCGTTGAGCATTTGATTTGTTACGTTTCTGAATTAATTACAGTAGAAGAATTTGCTTCTGGAATTATTGCGGCGATGAAGAAAAGTTTGAACGACTATATTAATTTTTGGGTTAATCCGAAATTAAACACTGATGAAATGAAGATGTTTTTCTTTTCTCCAGATTTTTACAACAAAGATGAAATAATTGATTATTTTATCAAAAACCCTGACAACTTTGATGAGATGATTAACTCAAATGTTTTAGAAAATTTATTGGATCCACAGAATAAAAACAATACATACTTAAAAAGTATTTTAAAAGATGGAATGAGTATTAATCATCTGTCAAAAGAACAATTTTTTGATTTGGTTGTTGCTTTCAACGGTAAGTTTGAAATTGGTGGATATTCCAAATTAAATAATAAAGAAAAATTATCGGTAGCTTTTGACTACTTCGATGATTATGACCAATTCAAATTGGAAAATATAAACCCAGATCCTGCTCCATTATCTATTTTGTTAGAGTTTTATAGAGAAGATGAGATTTTTGAACTTGCAAAGGAGAATATCCGACAAGTTATAAAAATGATTGAGGAATCTGATGAAGATTATAAAATGGACAATTTGGTTCTTTGTTTGAGAGATGGAGACCGGAAAAAGAGAGTTCGATTTGTGTATGATCCAGCAGACGAGAATCGAACTTTAAGAATTTCAGAGAAACAACTTTCTGAATTAAAAGCAGAGTTTATTCCTATGCTTGAAAAAATACAGGATAAGATTTGTTATAAATTTAACAATATGCTGAGTTCTTTTGATCCTTTAATTAATACATCTGAAGGGTTTCACAAGGCTATTATCAAAAACAACTCGTCCACAACTTTTGGCGATCTTTTTAAATTATTAGATTGGTATCCTAAAAATATTAATGTACTCGTTTGCGCAGATATAACGAAAGATTTTTCTTACAAAATTGAAAGCTGTTCTCTTTTGAGTGACTTAATTAATCTATATGGAATAGATACAAAAATCACCCTGCTATTACCAGAGAAATTTGGTGGTTTTTATAAAGAAAACAAAGACAAAATTAGCATTTTGCTGAACCAGATGTTTGGCGATAATGCTGAAGTTCTCCTCTCCGGTTTTGAGGAACATACGAAAAAAATCAAATCTGTTTGTAGCAGAACGAATAATTCCAGTAGGGATTTGTTATTCAATTTTGAGGTTATAAAATAAAAAGGGTAAGTAAAACTTATCCTTTTTTATTATAATTATTAAAAATAATAAAAAAACTGGGTTAACCAGAGAAAGAAGGAAATAAAATGAAAACAACAACAACAACAACATTTTAGCTTCAAATAAACTTAACGAAGTTAAAAATCGACTTGAAGATACTGATATTCAAGGTCAATTAGTATCGGTTTTAAAAAAAATAAATCTAAAAGGGACTTTTGAGATAAATCAAGATGTGAATGATTTGGCAGACTACCACTCGGCTGAAATGTTAGAAATTAAAGAGAAACTAGACAAGAAACATTGGTACTCCTTAGTAGATTTTCTAAGAGAAAAAATATATTTATACGAATCACATTCTGATAAGGAGTGGGTGAGTAGGGAAATCTCTAAAAAATTAAACGGATGTAATCCAGAAGAATTTTGGGTTTATAGTTCTGCTGGTTTAGATCGCATTGATAGACGATTGGATTTTCTTACGGATCATACAACAATTAGCTTTGATGTACAAAGATTGCAGTTTGTTTTTGCTGAAACAAAAGAAGTTCACGGGATCTATTATCAAATTGATTTGGAAAGTGGGGAGTTAAACACACACCTATTACCGTTATTCAACTTTTCTTTTTTGTGTAACTTACAATCAATGGCTGCAAGATTGGATAATAAACTAGTTTTATTATTTATGAAAAACGCTTGTGGGTTACTATCTAATGAAAGTTTAGCCACTGAATTAATTTCAGAAATTAAATTAAACTTAGTCAAGGTGGTCGAGGATTGGACGATAAATTTCAACGATGGTGAATTACATCTAGATAGATTTCCGATTGATTTTTATGATCCTGATTTTTTAAATCAAAAATTATCCACTGAAAATTACTTTGAATTTTCTAAGTTACTTGATTCAAAACAAGATAAAGGAATTACAAGATCTAATCCTAAAAAGAAAATCCGCAAAATGTTTTATTTCGGAAAATTTAAAAAATACTATAAAGATTTTCTTGTTCAATTGATTGAAGGAAATGTAGATTTTAATAAATATCCCTACAGCACAATACAAGATAAAGAAATTTATCATTGTTCTGAAGATGAAATTTCAGAGCTTAAAAGAGAATTAATTCCACTTTTAGAAAAGGCAGAAGCTGAAGGTAAAATATTTGTAAATCCTTATTACTATTTTCACTATTACACACCGGAAAAAGGTGCTGGCGGTAAAAATTTTATAAAATATTGTTGCAATCAGAGCGGCATTTTGATGAAATTATTCGACCTACTTGATTGGTACCCTAACAAATTTGGAATTTATGAGTTGGTCTTTTCAAACGGTCTTTTAGTTAAAGATCTCGAATTATATTCTTATGTAAAATACGCTTCTAAAATTGAAGGGTTCGATTACAAGATTTTTATCGAATTAAGAAATAATTTGGATTGTAAATGGCCGATTACCAAAAAAGATCAGTTGAATAATATTGCAAAAAAAGTATTGGGGAATGGGACTATTTTTGTTCAAGATGATAAGAATATTAGCGATGAACAGAAAGTTTCTAGCGACTATAATCTTTACAATCAAAGTATTGAACCAAAATTTATCTTCAAAAAATAAAGACCAGACTAACCTCGGGTCTTTATTTTTTATTCCTTTTCTGTTATAATAAAAGTAACAAAATTTCCAGGAAGAGAGTGCTCCTTTATGGTAAAAAAAACAAAAAAGATTGTGAATAATAATTTTTCAAATTTATTCAATAAATTAGATAATTTTCTCGATCAAGATTGTGCGATTAAATCTTTGGCGGATACATTAGATTCTATAAACTCCAAAGAAATTTTTGATATTTATAGGTATGTGTTTTTAAATCGTGACGATAACGTGTCATCCGAAGATTTGCTATCTGAAGGTAACTGGTTTGATTTTTTGGAGCTTATCAAGGACGGCTTAATGAACCCAGAGTCAAACTTCGACTCTTTTAAAGTTAAGTTCCAATTATTAACCGGCATTTGTTCTGTGAATCATTGCGGTCTTGGATACATAAACAACCATCTAGAAATTTTTGACGGGTTAATGTTATCATTTGATCTTGATACCGAAGATTTTTCTTTCGCAAGAAGAGAATTGCTGGGTCATTATATTGAAGAACAAGAATTTTATTATAAAAAGGACGCCGGCAATGATGTTGAGATCAACTCCTTATTTTTATTAGACTTCAGTGATTTAAAATCTATAGATTCTATTGAAAAAAAATTAGATAATAAATTTGTCAGGGGATATTTGAAATACATCTCTGAAATTATTTCAGCTGAAGAGCTTGCCTCTGAAATTATCGAAGAAATTAAGAGCCGTCTTGATAAAATTAAGCAGGAAATTGTTGATAAAATGTTGGGTATCAAAATTCCAAGATTTGATCTTTACCAGGTTTCCCTATACTCAGAGGAAGAATTGGAAGATTTCTTTATAAAAAGAAAAGAGAACTTCAGATATTTTATTGAATCTGGTTTCTTCGATAGGGTTTTATCAGGGTATGATGAGCAGAATTATTTTTATGATTTTTTGAAATCCAAACTGACAATTAAAAATTTGACTGACGAGCTTTTGCTGGAAGCAGTTTCAGTTGAGGAAAACTCTGTATTTATTGAAGGTTACTCGGATTTAAGTGATGCTGATAAAATGGGCTATATTTTTAAATTATTTGAAAAATATAATCCAAAAAATCTACAATATTATGATCGCCAAATATTGAAAAATGTTTACAAAGGTAAAATATTTGAGTTTATTAAAAAAACCTATAAATATTATTTAAACAAATTCATTTCTGGTGAAAAACTCGAATACGAAGAATATCTCGGACTTATAATTTCAGACTCTAAAGAAGAAAAGTTTGTTTTGTTCAAAGATGATTATTTTTCTAAGCCCTACTTAAATTTATCAGAAGATCAAGTTTCTGAATTAAAATCAGAGTTGGAACCTCTCCTTGAATTAATTTCAGATAAATTTTATGTCACAAACAATGATAATTGCTTATCTGATTTTTTAGATCCGGACTGTGGGGTTCAAGGTTTGGGTTATTGCTTTAGATTAAATTTTTACAACCTGTTTTATAAATTGTTTGATATTATAGAATGGTATCCTAGAAAAATAAACTTTGTCCAAAATGTAGATGATGAGAAAGATTTATTGGTTTTGCTGGATAAATATTCATTTTTAAGAGTTGTTGAAGATAACCCGGAGTTTGACTGCAAATTGATTTTAAAATTTGGGAAAAACACGGGTTGGGCAAGCAATAACAAAAGTAAGGTCTTAGCTTTGATAAATAATGTTCTTGGTGATAAGGTGTTGGTTATATTTGATGGAGATAACAGCTGCAAAGAGTTGAGTCTTGCAGAAACATACCTGTCTTATAACAGAAAAAGTCATTTTTATGTTATTCAAAAAAAATAATGGTGGGTTGAACCCCACCATTTTACTTTATATTTATATTTAATTATGTTATAATTTAAGAAAATAAACTTTAAAAGAAAGAAGGTAAAAAATAATGGTAAAAATTGGAAAGATTTCAGACTCGACTGCGTTAAGTTATTTTCGAGAGCTTGATGATTTTCTAAAAAACAAAAAAGATCAGGCTCAAAAAGAAATAGTTGAATTTATTGAAAGCTCCTTGCTAAAGGAAATTTTTGAGATTCATCAAGAGTTTGTAGATTTACCGAATAGTAGTTCTGGTTATCAGGAAATCCTAAAAAAGGGAAATTGGTTCAACATTATTGATGTTATTGAATCTTTAGTTGTTTCATTAGAGAATCCTGATCTTAAAGGCATAAGTATTGAAGATACTAGAAAATTGATTAGAAGATGTCAATCTAATGCTGTCGGAAATATCAATTCAATCTCTAGTTTTCTGGTAAATTTTTCAAATAAAATGATATCTTATGATATCAAAAATAAGCGTCTAGTTTTCAACACATTTGAGTTTGTAAACATTGGTGGGGGAAACAAAAAAGTATTTGATTCTAATTACGATTTATCTTTTATGATTTGCGAGGATGAAAGTATTTTCACCAACGGAATTAAACTTTTTGAATTTTCAAAAATTTCATCTATTGAGACAATCATAAATAATGCCGATGACCCGTTTGTGTTTCAATTTTTAAAATATGTAGCTGGAATTATTACAGCTGATGATTTTGCTTTATCAATTTTAGCGGAAATAGAAAATGAAACATCTGAAATCGTTAGCAAATGGGCTACTAGCCCAACAAATGAAAGACTTAACTTTCATTTGTTCCCAGCAGAGTTTTACTCCAAAGAACAAATTATCGATTTTCTTGTGAATGACGAAGGAAATTTTAGGACATTTAGAGTTAGTAGTTTTTTTTATGGACTTTACAAGAGTAATTTTCAAAACAATCAATATCTCAGAATGATTTTAGATGAGGCTTTTAATATCAACAATATTAAAGATGATGTTTTCTTTTCATTCTTAGACGACGAACGTACTGATCTTATTCTGGGTTATTCTGAATTAAATTCAGAAGATAAGAAAAGAATGATTTTTTCAAAATTCAAGGAGTTTCGACTTCTTGAAAAAAAACACACGTACAACATTGATATTATTGATCTTTTTGAAGATGACGAAATTTTCCGCTTCATAAAAAACACTTACAAGTTTTTAATCAATAAATTAAAATCTGATGTTACAATTGGGGAAGGGGAAGATCGTTGCTTGTTGGTTGATATAGACGGTGAAAGTAAGTATGTAAAATTCTACGAGAACTTTTTCTCGAATCATACTTATATGTTAAACGAGTCTCAGCTATCTGAATTAAAATCAGAACTAATTCCACTTCTGGAAGAAGTACAGGACAAGATGTATATCTTCTGCAATAAAGATAAAAGATTACAATTTGATTCAATTTCAGAGACAAAAGATGTTTTACAAGCCATTGATATTAGAAATAGCTACGTATTTGGTAAACTATTTGATATCCTTAATTGGTATCCTCAAAAACTAAGACTTGTTACTAACTTTTTAAATCCCGATGATTTTATGAAATCCGTTGAAAAATTTACCTTTATCAATAAGATCAACGAATCCGGAAATTGCGATGTGTCAGTTCTATTCTTGTCAGAAGGTGAACAAAATTGTATCCACAATAATAGGAATTATTCGGCTTCTACAAAAGATTGGGTGTTTAAACGATACGTTCAATTAACAGGTACGATTAAACGTAAAATTTCCAATTGCGAGTTGATATCCGAGTGCTGCACCGAAAATTTTGAAGAAAAACAGAAATTCTTGGATACAGTATTGTCCTACAATAAGGATAGATTAATTTATAATATCGAAATCAAGGGGTGAGTTTTACACTTACCTCTTTTTTACTATTTATAATTTAAGAAACAAATAAAACCGATTATTCGGTTAGAAAGAAGGAAACTAAAATGAAAAAAACTAACGGATATAAAAGTAATTTTTCTGTTTACTCCAAGAAAATATTAGCCCACCTAAATAGTGACAAATTTTCGGAACAGTTGCTCGAATTTTTTGAGTCAATTCGTATCAAAGATGTATTTGAGGTTTTTCAAGATTTCTATCTTGATGTTTACCATTCATCAAACAAAGGTATCTCTGATTATTTACAAAATGTTAAGGTTATTAACCTCTTAGATTATTACAGGAAAAATCTTCCAAAAGAATATAAATATTCAGGTAGGTCAGAAGATTCTGAAATGTACGATTTTTCTAGAAAATTTGAAAAAATGGCGGAGACTGATTTGGAAAGGAATGAAAATTACTTAAAAATTTGTTCTTTTCTAAGAAAATTCGAAAAAACTCAAATCGGTCTTGATGTCGAAACTTTAGAGTTGAAATTGGTTAGAAACTCAACCGAAATTCCTACGTTATGTGATCCGGATTCTGATACTTACTCTAAACTGGATGATACTACTCAAACAATCAAACTTTTGGGATTGATTAATTTTAGCACTTTCAACAATCTACATTACGCCTCTATTGAAAAAAAATTCCACTTCAATCTTTTAAGATATATTGCTGGAATTATTGAAGGAAAAGAGTTTGCCACTGAGCTTGCAAAAGAAATTGTAGAGAGCGTTGCGAAAAAGATCGCCTCCTTCTCTATCTCTTCAAGAAAATCATCTTATGTAGATTTAGAAGAATTTCCTGCTGTATTTTTCAAAGATGAGGATTTGATTAAATTTATTTTTAGATTGGAAGACTATTATGAGATTATTCACAGCGTCTATAAAAACGATCAGAATAATAAAAAGTTGAAATCAGCTATGGTTAATTTTTTTGATGTAAGCAAACTTGATAGGGATCTGTTTTATAAATTACTATATTCTTTTGAGTGTAGCGGAGATGATTCTCTAATTCAAATTAAGGGATATTCCGGTTTAAGTGCCAAAGAACAAAAGGATATTTTGTTTTCAACCTTTGATGATTCGGATGGAATTAAAACGGTTCCTGTTAATGTTCTAAAATATCACCTGGACGATGAAGAGATGTTCGATGTTGTCAAGAATAAAACAAAAGCTGATTTGTTGGATGTTATTGCAGGAAAAGAAATTGATGAAAATAGAAGTCTTGTTACCGTAGAAAACAACCAAAAGAAATACAATATTTTTCTAAAAAGTGAATATCCACTATACGATTTCAATTTCAAACTTGATGAAGAACAAATTTCTAAATTAAAATCAGAAATGATTCCAATTCTGGAACAGTTACAGGGTGTGCTTTATTATGATACTGACTTTTTTGTGGAGAAGTTTGATGGATTCCCTGATACTAATGAAAAACTTTTTAAATATGTGACAGGTAATAGAGATTATCTTTTAATGAATTTATTCAGGGTTATTGACTGGTATCCGAATGAATATAAACTTTCTACTAAATTCAGTAATATCTACGAATATTCAAGGATTAAATCAAGATCGCATTTCGTTAACAGATTGTCAGAAAAATTTGGATTCAAATTGAACGCTTATTTATACAGCGTAAGCGAAATTTTGAATAGTTCTGAAGATAAAATTTTGGATAAAATTAGCAAAAATAGAAATTTAAAACTATTCAAAAAGGATTTGGGGGAAAATTTCCACATAGTTTGTCCAAATTTAATCGATAATTTCGAGGATGAAGACGCTAAAATTTTTAAAGGATCAAAACTTAACAAAAAATCATTATTATTTAGTTTTTCCAAAGAAGAATAAAGAGGTCTTTAAACCTCTTTTTATTATCTATAATTTAAGAAAAAATAATCTCATAATTGAGATTTTAGAAAGAAGGTAAATATGAAAAGTACTAAGGATAATAGGCCTGCGGTTAAATTTTCTGATATTGTTAAAGAGCTGCACCATTATGCCAACAGCGAGAAGGCTATTGATGATTTTGCTTCTGAATTGGAAAAACTTATAAATCTACCAGAAGAATTTGAGTTGTCACAGTATTATTTTCAAGACAGTGACGCTAGAAACTATTTACGAAAAAAGTTGAATTTTAAAAGTGTCATCCTTACCGGAATCAAAAATAGCACAACTGCTGTTAGTAACATTGAAGACGATTTTTTTGAAATCTACAAAGATTGTTATCATAAGTATGTAAAAAGTGGGAATCCATTTTTTAATAGATTAAGTATAATGTACGATCTAAATTTATACTATGATATTGATCAGAAAAAGTTTGTAATTTACGAAGCAACAAACGTTGGGTATCCCGGTGATTTTGAATTTTACTCAAAGAAAGACTTTTATGGAACTTATATTAGTCGTGTTGATAGCATTTTTCCAGTATCTATATTTGATAGAGGACAAAATTCAAATTTATTATTTATACGGCCTATGGACTGTTTGGAAAGTATACCGATGAGCATAACCTGCAATTTTGATGTTGTGTTTATAAAATACATTTCTGGATTAATTGATACAAAGGAGTTTTCTGCTGAATTTTTAAAAGATATTAATTCTTACATTGAATCTGTTGTAAAAAAATATCTCAAACTTCCAAACGAAACGCTTGATGAGAATATTTTATCAAGTTACCCTGCTGCAATTTTTACAGAAGATGATTTGGTAAAAATTATGAGCGGAAAGTTATTTGATAACGAAACTTACAATGATCTTTCTGGTGTTTTTGGAAATAGAAAAAATAATGAGTATATTTGTTCTTTTTTAGAAAAACTATTGGATCCATCTGTAACAACTCCGTTCAAAATTCTATCTTTAATTGCAACAAATCCTATATTTAAATTTGAAAAACTTCCTGGATTAAAATCCAAAAACAAAAAAGAATTAATTGTAAAGTTAATGAGTAAAAGTTCAGGGAAAGTTCCAACAATTTTATTGAGCTATTTTAATAATGATGAGCTTTACGAAATGTTTAAAATCACAACCGTTCATCAACTGAAGAAAATGGCAAATAACAAAAAGGTTGTATTTCAAAAGGATAAATCTAATAATTTGTTGATTGGAAAACGGATTGTTTATTTTGATGAATCCATTCAGAATATCACTTTAAGTGAGAAGCAACTCACTGAATTTAAATCAGAAATCATTCCGTTGCTAGAGCAGATACAGGATAAGATTTTCCTAAAACTAACTGCGAACAGCATTCATCCAGCGGACAGCTCGAAATCTAACGAAGAAAAGGTTTTTGATATCATCCACTCCTATCAAGATAAATACGGATTTTATTACAATCTATGTAAACTTGTAGATTGGTATCCTAATAAGATTAAGATTTTGTCTATTCAAAATGAAAACTTGAGTTGTTTTGGTAAAGTTTCTTACATCAATCAACTTAAAAAGAAATTTGATCTTGATATTGACTACACATTCTTTATTTTCAAAAGCTCTCCTATAAAAACAGAGAAAGACTTGCTTGACATTATCGGAGATGATTTTGAAGATGTAAACGTTTTATTTGAAGGTAGCTTGAGTGGGGCTGAATTTGAACAATATGAATTAATGCGATCCTACGGTGTAAAAGAAGAAATTACGCCGGTAAGTCTATCCTATTAAAAGAGGTTTAATAACCTCTTTTCTTTTATAATTAAAGAAATAAAATATTTCTGAATTAAATTCAGATAGAAAGAAGGAAGTTTTTATAATGGTTATTAGTGTCAAAAAAGAAAACGAGAAATTGCTAAATTTACCAACAATCACAAAAGAAATTCTTGCTTATTGTGATACTGAAGAGGCTTTGAAAAACCTTGAAGATGAGTGGTCTAATTTCAAAAATTTCAGACCAGCTGTCGAATTGATTGATAATTACACTATTCAAAGCGAAGCCGATGAAAACTTTGATTTAACAAAGGAAACTTCGGCAACCAAAGTTATTTCTAATTATTTTGATAAAGAGAAACCGAAGAAGTGGGATGATTTAAGTGATGATTTCAAGAGTGATTATAATATAATCTTAGATAATTTACAAAAACACTTAAATAAATTAATTTTTCAATTTAAAGGTGTGAGTTTATCTTACGATACACACAATAAGAAATTTGTTTTTTCAAGAAAAAGAAACGAATCTGATGATTACAGAAACTTTAATTGTTTATTGAAAGGAAACGGATCTGAGAATGTTATTAGCACCTCTCTATTAGTCTTGGTTGACCTAACAAGGTTTTCATCAATGCCTAGTTCTCATAAAACAAAAATCGAATTTATTTGGTTTAAATATATCTTTGGTATAGCCAAATTAGAAGATTTTCTAAAAGAGTTGTTGGTTCAGGTGAAGCGAGACGTTAAGGTTAAATTGAAATCATTTGTTGAAAATTTTGAATTTGATGGGAATTACCCGGCAAAATTATTTAATAAGAGATTTGTAGAAGATTACATTTATAAGAGTGTGATTGTTGCGGGAAGAAACTCTGTAACAGTTACAGTCGAACACATCTTAAATACAAATAAAGATGAATATTTTAATGGCATTTTGAAAGAGTGTTTAGATATTTCTAAGTTGTCCGATCAAGCAGTTTACACTGTTATAAAAAATGAAAAAGATTCTTTTATAATTGGATATAGTGATCTACCTGAAGATTTAAAAGTTGAATTTGTTAGGGGTATTATTAAAAGATGGGGAAATCAACTCAGCCCCCTATCAAATATGCTTAATAAAAAAGAATTGAATGATTACTTTTCACGAAAAGAAATATTTAACTTTTTTAAAGAAACTTTTAAAGAATTATTGGAATCAATTCATCAATCTAAAGAAGAAAAGTATAATGTCTATTATATTAAGGTTGATGAGAAGGAATACATTCCAGTTTCAGGTTATAAACCGGATTTCAAAAAAGACCTTACGGAAGATGAACTTTCTGAATTAAAAGAAGAGTTAATTCCCATTCTTAAAAAAATACAGGAGGAGATTTTTGTTTCCTGTTCTTCGAACGTGTGGAAACACATCTCAATTTCGAACTTTGTAGATTTAAACGAAGAAGAATTATTGAAAAAAATAATCTCTAAGTTAGATTATGGAGATTTCCTAATCCAAGTATTTGACTTGTTGGATTGGTATCCGAATAAAATAAAGTTATATACGTTGATGGATAAACCTGGAGTTGAATCTTTGTCTGCGTTAGAAAGTTTTAAAAGACAAGACCTTATCAAAATAAGAAAATCGTTTGTTGATTTTTTATCTTATAAAGAGATATTTGATAAGCTGAAATCTATTTCAGTTGAATATTATTTGTACGAGAAGCAATATTCAACTGACAGATTGGCTTACAATATCAAAAATGAGGATTGTTTTGATTTAATTATTAAAGAATCGCTCGGAGACTTTGACAAGTTCTTTGGATATATTGGAAAAAATATAAATAAAGACGATTTTATCAAAATTAATAACTCAAATTTTTCAAATATGAGTTCGTTTCGTGCGGACGTTTTCTTGTAGTAAAAGGGTGTGCAGCCAACTGCACGCCTTTTCTTATATAATTAGAGAAATAAATTATTTCTGGATTTATTCCAGTAGAAAGAAGGAAAAATTTAACTATGGTTATTAGTGTTAAAAAAGAAAGTGAGAAAACGTTAAGTTTATCAAAAATCACAAAAGAGATTCTTGAGTATTGCGATACTGAAGCAGCTCTAGAAAATTTGCGGGATGAATGGTCTAAATTTAAAGATTTTAAAGAGTTACTACAAATCATTAAATACTATTCTCCCAATTATTACGATATCAATAAATCATCTGAAACCTTCTCTCTAGATGAGGAGCTTTCGTTCTTGGATAAGATGAGATTCGTTTTGTCATCAGATGATGTATCAAAATGGGATGATTTAAATGAAAAAGATAAAAAAATTTATAACTTTTTACTTGCTGAAGTTCGTGAAAATTTTGATGTTATAACAAACGAACTTTCTAATAAAAAGTTGTCATACGATATCTTTCAAAAGAAATTTGTTATCTCTTATGAAAAGCAAAATGATTACAATGATCAACGTATCAACTACATCTACTCAAAATGCTGTGCTGTAGAAGAAATCAATACTGGTCTTTTGGTATTGTTTGATTTGAATCGAATTTCAACAATGCAAGCTTCATACAAGACAAAATTGGAGTTCACTTGGTTCAAATACCTTTTAGATTTAGTGGATATAGATGAGTTTTTTAAAGAAGTTCTACAACAACTTAAGCGTGAGGCAAAGTCTAAATTAAAAAACTTCACCACTGTACTAGAATATGATTGCAGCTACCCTAGTAGTCTGTTCAGTAAAAAATTGATAGAAAAATATATCAAAGAAAGTTTTATTACAGATGGAACGTTGTATTATAATAGCGTTGCAGATCGAAGTATTTTCAATTATATCCTTCAAAATAACAAGGATGAACACTTTAATAAAGTTTTGAAGGAAAATCTGTGTATTTTGAAATTGAGCGACCAACAATTGGTTTACTTGATCATTTGTCAACCTGAACTTTACATTGATGGTTATTCAAATCTTGACGATTCAGAAAAAAACAAAATGATTAGAGATATTTTACTTCGATGGTCGAATAACGAAAACTTCACTTGTAGGAGTTTTGATATTGATTTAATTAAAAAGTATTTTACAGATGAAGAAATTTTTGTAGCTTTCAAGAATCGAACAAAAGAAATTTTGGAAGCAATATTATCTAAATCTACTCATCCCTATTCTTGCGAAAATAATCTAATTAAATTAGAAAATGGTAATTATATTGATATTAAAAAATCATCAGAGCCAACATCGTCGAATTTTTCGGAATCTCAGCTTTCTGAATTAAAATCAGAATTTATTCCAATTCTAGAAAAAATTCAGGATGTAATTTTAGTTAATTTAGAATGGTATAATAATAAATATTTATTAGAATCCATTATCGATCCAAATTCAACTAAAAAAGAAAAATTTAAAAGCTCATTAGGAAGTCTTAGTTATGGTGGATTTTTAATGTGGATTTTTGATTTATTAGACTGGTATCCCACACGGATTCTTCTAACTAAGAAGATTAGTCATCTTGAACTTAAAATCAAAAACAATCCTGAAGTTATTAAAGACCCAAGTTTGTACAATTTTCGTGAAGATGTGGTTTCTATGTTGCTATTCAAGGATCTGCTTGAGTACGCAGGAGCTGATTATGTTGGTTGCTGTATTGTCGAAACGTTTTTTAATACCACCGACGATTATACAATTGACTCGGATGATAAGTTTAGAAAAGTACTTGAAATTTCTTTAGGTAAAAATATTGAATTTTTAGAATACGCTGGTAAAAATTTAAATAAAGATATTTACAAGCAATCAAAAAAATCAAATCTAATACATATTAGTGCTCCTGAATTTAAAATTTAACTTTTATTAGAGAGGTTACACAATACCTCTCTTTTCTTATATAATTAAAGAAATAAATTAACTCTGGATTTATTTCAGTAGAAAGAAGGTGCCAAATGGCAATCAATAATGAAATTGTAAAGCCAAAACGAAAATTGTCGGATGTGGCAAAGGAAGTTCTCGCTTATTGTGGAACTGAACAAGCAGTCGATGATATGAAAGAGGCAATCCTTAGTATTGGAAACCCTCAACTAACAATTAAGATATTGCTACAAGAGAGTCAATTCAAATATAAGGAAAACCGAGACTCTTATTCATATTATGCGGATAAGGATCTGAAAAAATTTTATGATCCTAGTATCAAAAAATGGTCTGATTATTCTAAAGAATTTATTGATGTTTACAAAAATAAATATTACTATTCTCAAAGCTCAATCAATAATATGGCTTTAAAAAGTTTTAATAGAAAGGCAATTGCCTACGATATTAACCTTGGTAAATTTATTGCTGTTGAAATACCATATTCGAATGATATTCTAAAAGTTCAGGAAATTCACGAAGAAGAGTCGCTGAACGTTAATTGTTGGAATTTGTTGAATTTAAAAGGATATTCGTCTTTAAAAAGCAAATATAATCAAAAAGAGATGAACTGGTTTAAATTTATTTCCGGTCTAGAACCAATCGATGGTTTTGTTGGTGATTTATTAAAAGAAATTCCAAAGAACATCAAAAAATCTTTGAAATTATTTTTAGAATCACAGTCTGTTGATTTGTGTAATTATCCGTCAGAATGTTATTCTCAAAACGAACTCAAACAATTCATTGCTGATGATATCTTCTACAACGAAAAAGTTTTGGGATCGGATGAAATGTTAACAAAATTACTAAATAGTAATCATTCAAACTCTTATTTCAATGATATTTTAGAATCTATGTTTGATAAGGAAATGATGTCAGGAGTGAACCTATTATTTACGTTGAGGTTTGATCCAAATATCAAAATCAAGAACTTTTCCGAATTGAATAATGAAGAAAAATCAAAAATTATTTATTCTAGTCTTTCAGACTTTGAAAAAATACCCGACTTTATTTTGGATCAGTTTATGACTAGAGAATATTGGGTTAAGGCTTTCAAGGATACGACTATTTATTTATTAAATAATATTATCTCCGGTAACGATCCAAAAGAATTTTTGAAGAACTCCAAGTATAGAGGTTGTTTTTCGGATGAATTTATTGTTATTAACAATAAATTTGTATTCGTTGATTATATCAGACGTCACGATCCTAGCAAACTAACCTCTCCTGTATTTTTGACAGAGAATGAAGTTTCTGAATTTAAATCAGAAGTTGTGCCGTTGCTGGAAAAAATTAAGGATGAAGTTTTGTATAAAGCCCCTTCTAATAATTTTTCGCTAATCAAAGGTGAGATTGGTGATAAGTCCAGTTTACTAGTGAAACTGTTGATGGATAATTATGATTATACAACACATTCTTTTGTTCCTTATTTACAAAATATGTTTGGTATAATCCCAAACAAGTTTGATTTGTTTTTCGATGGAAACCTATCAGAATATGCTAAAGAAGAATTATTGGATTTTCTAGCTGTTGATGATATTATTAATTTTGAAAACTTAAATATTCTTATTACAGAATCAGATTGTAATATAAACACTACTAGAATTGGCTACAAATACAACAGTAAGATTGTAAAATTATTGAATAAACAAGACTATGATAATCTCGCACTATTGGCAGATTACGGTTCTGGTATCAGATGTCCAATTTTCTTTAAGAAAATTAAAATAGGCTAGGGTTTAATCCCAGCCTATTCTTTTTTTATGTTTATCTTTTCTGAAGTGTCTTCCTTTTTTGTTTTCAGCAACGTGCCCACCCTTCAATCTTGTATGGAAAAAGTAGGTATATTCTTGTTCATCTTTCAACTTAGGTTTTCCTGATGGTTTTGTTACAACCTTAAAACCCTTTTTCTTTTTACCCATAAAAATTCTCCCTCTTTATTTTTATTTTCATTATTATCTGAACCAATTATAGCACAAAATTACATCAAAAACAAGTTGGTGATTGAATAGCTCCCGTTTTTTTGTTATAATATATATAAATAAAATGTAACAAGAAAGAAGGTTAAAAATGGTAGTAAAAACAGACAAAGATAATAAGATAACCGGCCACGTGATAACAGCAATCAAGAACAAGCACCTAGCTGTTGATAATACAGAATCATACGATATTCTGCTGGAATACTTTAAGATGATCAAAGAACGACTTGATAAAATGCAGGAGGATTTTGAAAAATCTGAATTTGATACAGAAGTGAAGAAAAAGGCACTCTCCAAATTCAATCAATTTAACAAATCGGTTTATTATTCTGTTATCACAAATAAATTTTACGTTGGACAATTTAAAGATGTAGATAAAGATCCACATCTCTCAAATAGCTCAAGGTATTTCTATCATACTCTGGATCGAATCTTATATGTTGGAGATATCAAGATTTCAAGCAAATTGGTAGGTAATGAAATTGTCCCAGGTAGCGATCTAGCTCATTACGTAAAATCAAAAGATAAACTCGTGTCTCACTTAAAGAGTAAGTTTGAAAAAAGTTTGGAAAAACATAAAACAACAGAACTGGAGTATATCTCAGAGGTTCCTAATAATGCAATTGAAAAAAGTTTCAAAACTTGGAATCGATTCAGAGAAGGTTTGAATTTGTCCAGTCAAGAAAATAAGGTTTTTCTGGATGACTACGAACATCTCAAACAATTGAGTAACGAATATATCGACATTGATTCTCGAATCGTCTTCGGCCATTATCTCAAATTAATTCGAAATTCAGAAAGTCTAAAAGGAAAGTTTGTAAACTCGTATTTTCCGAATCTCAATTATCGTGTAGATTCTTCCTTTATTGATTTTGCAACTGTATATTTAGTGAATAAAGATAAAACTTTATTGCCAAATTACAAGATTAGCGGTGTTGTTTATTCAGATACCAAGTCTTCTGTTATTAGAACATTCGAACAAGAAATTCAATTAGCAGAATTGACCGGATATTCTTCCGTTGGTGAATATACAAGAACAACGACGTTCCGAAACAAATTAAAGGATATTTCCAAAAGAATGACCAGCTTTACCACTGATTTTGCAAGATTAACAATTAAAAATTATTGCGCAGAAAATTACAAATAGAAAAAGACCCAAACGGGTCTTTTATTTTATTCAATTATTCAAAGATAATCTCTTCAAAACCATCCTTTTCCAACTTATCAAACATATCCTCTTCGGATTTTACCACCTGAAATTCTTTCAGTCCAGTTTCGTTCTGGAACAATTCCAGATCAAGGGTATTATCTTTCGGATCAAAGCTGCGAACAACATCTTCAAGCACAAAAATTTTAATGTTCAATTCTTTGTGGTTGTTCATCAAATTCTTGATATTATAAAACGTTGCGTCGACATCCTCTAAGTTGGCGCCCCATTTGTATTCGGAAACAAATAAGAAGATATTATTTGGTGTGTATCCAACATTCTTTAAAATATTCAGCTTGTACATATCATAATATGCTTGACGTATGTAAAACTTTTCAGATTTTGATAAAATAGGAGTCAAAACAGAAAATACATCATTTTTATCAATGATAAACGGACTTCTTGTATTATGCAACCGATCGATACAATCGATAACATAAGCTGTTTTCTTATCCTTTAAAGATTCAATGTAATTATTTATTGATAATTTTAATAAATCTTCATCACGATCAGGAATTTTTTCTGATTCTATATCCTCACCAAAATCAAAACTTATATTATTAGTATTTCTGAAGAAATTTCTAACAGATAAGGAAATATTAGTCTCAATTTTTTGCTCATCGTATAGTTCAGACAAACAATTAAGATCGTTTAACGTGATTTTTTGATCATTAAACCTTGCGTCGTCCGTTGGAATCGATAACCTTCGGATAAGTTCCTCTTTTAACCAATCACAGCCATCGAATCCATTATGAGAATAGCAAGTAGTAAAAACCCAACTTTTTAAATTATGAACCTTTTCCAGAGGAAGATTCCTTACAAAATCACTTTTAACAAACTCTTTATATTCATCTCCCCAAAAGTGTCTAAATTTCTCTAGAAAATAAAGCATTTTTTCGTTTTTCAAGTTATCATCGATAAAACAATTAGGAACACCTAATAGTGTTTTATTTTCTTCTAAAATATCACCTCTACTAGAGATATCCATCAATAAAAAGTTAGATACAAACTTGTTATAACCATTTAAAATAAAATCAGATAACAGTAAATCTATAGTTTTTTTAAAATATTCTTCTGAAAAAATACTGAAAAACAAAAGTCTTGTTAACTCGCCAAAATCATCATCTCTAAAAAATCTATTTTTTTCAAAGTTAATTTCTTCAAATTCATAAATAAAGATACAATCCTCATTCTTAAAAAATGATGGATCATTCATATAGAAATTCCAGAATAAGCAAAGTTCTTTGCTTTTAATGTTATAGGCTATATAACCATTAAACATATTCAATCGTGGATCTATATACAAATCTGAAAATTTACGGTTATATTTAAAAAGCTCTGATTGAAATAAACGCTCTAAATTTCGATATAAACCTTTCTTTTTCAATTCTAATACAAAATTTTCATCACCAACTTTTTCGTAAATCGGGATGATGTGGTTTACAGTGTCAGCGATTTCGATTATATTGTCTTCCAAATATTGATCATTATTATTAAAGTTAATTCTTGTACTTATATCAGCAAACTTAGCAGAGGCGATAAGGCTTTCTAAAGGAACAAAACCTCCCAACAACCTACCCAAATCATCCTTTATTTTTTCTGAATGGATGTACTCATCAAGTTCCTTTTGATATTTTTTAATACACTCAAGGGATTCAGAAATCCCCTTTTCTGACTTAATCATCAGTACCTTCTTTCTACTGGATTAACTCCAGGTATTTTATTTACTTTAATTATAACAGATTATCTATTAATTCTGCAACAATAAAACAAGATTTCATCTTGTATAATTTAAGAAAAAAAGGCCTCTGTTATAGGTTTAGAAAGAAGGATTAAAATGGTACTAAAAAGTTCTGATGATTTCTCTTCAGAGATCTCAGCTATTAAAGAAATAAACTCCGCCATTTCTGATTTATTATCCAGTAAGGAGAATTTTTATAAAATTATTCGTGAATTAATAGTGGAATACTACAACCCAATTCGAAAACGATTTCAGGATATTGACTACGATCATCGTGCACGTAATTTTTTAAAAAGTCACCTTAAATATGAGCAGGGTGGTGAGGTTGGTGAAAAACCGGAAGGTTTTCTCAACAGCAATTCTATCTACGGATTCTTAGATTACCAAAATTGGTACTCAACAGAAATAAATAAGTTGTACAATTTTAATATTGTATTTGATTGCAACTTATCCAAGTTGAAACTGCGACTAAACGGGAGTTTTGATGGTTTTAATAATTTCCAGTTGTGCTCTTTTATCGCTTCTGGTAATAATTTGAGCTTAAAAACTAAAAATTCGGGTTCTTACGTTTTAGAATATATTATTTGTGATGATGACGAGCTAGAAGAGAAAATTGATTTGTTAGTTCAATCATTGAATTTTCACAACTTTAAGAAAAAAATTGGAAAATCATTTGAGAATGTCTACTTCAAAGATTATAAGAAGTTAATCTTTAAATATCCCCTTGATCAGGATTTTAGAGGCGTCCCTCTGATGTTTTATTCAGAGGAATATCAAAAAGAAGTTTTCGTTATCCTCGAAGATAAAATATCTAGTCACTTCGTTAAAAGTTTGTCAACATCTAATGACGCTAAAGAAGAGATCGATATTCTAGGTATCATCAATTCACTTTTTTCTGGAAACGAACCATACGACAATTTTCTATCTGAAAATGTTGCAGCAAAGAGATTCATCTCTCAATCTGAATTTTTTAAAGGTTCAGAGCCATCAAGAGAAGAGATTGTCAACTTTTGCAAAGATATCTATTACAACAGTCAAAAAGTAAAGGGATATTCCACTTTAAATGGAACTGCAATAGCTAAATGTTTTGTATATTTATTTAAATCAGAGTGCTTGTCAATCGAGGATATTCTGATTGAGAGTGATATCGAAAAATTAATAAATACGATTATTTTTCAAGAATCCGATAAATATTTTGCTGATCCGACAGGACTAGTGAATTACGGATTGAGGCAGATGTCTTCAGGAAAAGTTTTGCAAAAATCTTATGAAAATATTGTCAATTCTAGTGAAGCTCTACTGTTTTTATTAAAGAATAAGGAAAAAATTCAAGCCGCATTGAGATCAGAAAAACACGAACATTCTATGTTCAAATCTCCTATCTTTACAGTTCATCCCGGAATAAAACGTGGGCTTTCAAATATGTCAATCAGTGTATTTGAAGTTGTTGATAAATTTAAGGGGTTGACCGATTTTCTTAAGAAAGAAGGCATTTTTGATAAACCTAAAGTTCGTATCTACTTAAAAGAAGAAGAGTGTAAATGTTACGAAAATGTTGCTTATGGTATTAACAAATCATTTTATGTGGTCAAAAAAATGTTAGATTCCAAGTTGGAGGTTGATATTGAAATTTACTTGACAGATAATGTTTGCAAAACTTATATTTCTGATATTTTTACAGAGGAAGAGATTGAAAAAATGTCAATCTTCAAATTTAAAGATGACTACGACTTTAAGTATCCAAAAGACAGAGATGTTTCTGAATTTTCTTTAAGAAAATTTCTATATTCAAACACGCACGAACTTTCTTGGATTTCAGAAATCTTAAAATAAAAAGAACCCTAAAAGGTTCTTTTTTTATTTATTTAAGCAATTCCCGGATCCAACTATAATCATCTCTTGATAAGTTTAAAAAGTTAGAGTAACTCAATGTTTTTAATTTTAAATTTTCGGATGAATCTCTGTATTTTGATAGATCATCAATCGGATATTTAATGAAATCAATTGATTTAAACTCTTCCTCAGAGAAAATTTTTCGAAAAAGACCATCATAAAAGGACACTCTACAACTTAAAATGATTTTATCAATAATTTTCTCAGATAAAAGCAACTTGGTAAAAGTAGCAAATTTGATTAAGTCCTCTCTATTCTTATCGCTGAGATCCTTTTCTTCATAAACCACAGTGTCAATATTTATTGTTGGATTGTATTGAATACCAAGAACGTCCAAAAAGTTTTTATAATAAAGAAATTCACTCTTTAGACTCAATAAATCGTAATCTAAAAAATTGTTGTATCCACCAAAATCAAATCTGATAATCGGACTCTTGATGGTGGAATTGTCAATCTTTTTAAGTTCGGATTTAATATATTCTTTGTTCTTGATAAAGAATGCTTCGGCTTTTTTGTTAGAGAATGGATTGTTTGTTTGTGTTTGTACCCCACTATTCTTAAAAGCTGTTCTTACAGATCTTAGTAAGAGCTCCTCTGCCCTCAAAGAAAGATACGACTTATCAATCTCGACAAAATTCTTAAGAACCAATTCGATTTCCCAATCGTTTAACAATTCCTCAATATCGATAGAATATGCTTCCACCAAATATTTGATCACTGAAAATTTAGATTCGCCGTTACGCTCATCGTTCGAAATATCACCGATTAGAAATCTTCGGCAATATAGAAGTACATCATCTCGATCAGGTCTAAAATTTTCCAATCCTGGAATATCAGAAGCAAAGCGTTTTACTGCAATATTTTCAGAAAATGGATTACCTAATTGGTTAGAATCAGAAAATAACTCTTTTAAAACCAAATTTAAATTAACTGATTGTTTCTTCATAATCGGTGAATAATTAGCCTCTGAGTAAAATGACTTGTTAATTCCCAACTCACGAGTAGCCCCACGAATCTGTTGTTCTAGTATATATTCAACCTCAGAAAAAATCCAACCAACTTCTTTTGAACAAAATGCAAAAGGGAAACCATCAAAATCAATTTTTTCAAACAAATTACGGACATCAACAGAATTTTTGTCGTAAATCGTCATAACCCGCTTTTTAATTCTTGCTTTGAAATTGTTAAACTCTAATAAATTCAGAGCCTCTTTCGCTTTCTCATCTAACTTATCATCCTCACATACCATAAAATCGAGAATTTTCTTTGTTAATTCATAACGTTTGTTGGCAGGAGCAGCTTTTTTCGATATTGTAACCAGCGTTGTAACATCAAAATCATAAAATCCGTGAAATTCTCCATCTCTTACAACTTTAAAAATAGATTGTTTGTAATCCCAAACAATTTTAAGTTTGTTCACTTCGAACAACTTATCAACAATAGGTTTTAGTTTCTTGTCTGTGGTTTCGAAGAAATGATCTAAATCCCTGTAAATATCATTAGAAAAACGAAGATAATTACCACTCGATCCTTTACCATCCAATTTCAAAATTTCTTTTTGAATGAAGTTTGAAATTTCTCCGTTATAATCTAACAATTTAAATTCAGAACGAACTTTAGATACGTGTTCATCGAAGAACCCTTCGATCATCGTATTGAATTTATTTTTATTTGATAAAATATCTGAAATTGCTTCAGAAAAAGCCTTTAACATCTCTCCTGTTTCTGAGAGTTGTTCACTTGTATTTATTACCATTAATTTTTCCTTCTTTCTTTTTTAAAATTATTTCTTAAATTATAACAAAAAAGAACCCGGTTAGGTTCTTTTTCTATTTAGTTATTTTTTGCGTTTTTTAGAAAGATAAGCCAATCCTGTTACACCTAAACCTCCGGCTACACCAACTAAAGGTAATAAGCTTACACCTGCAAATGCCCCAGTCTTAATTGGATCTTTAACAGTTGGAGTCTTTGTATCTGCTGTTACAGTTGAAGGATTTTCCGCTTTAGTTGTTGCAGCCTTATCCCCCTTGTCTGTTCCAGTAACAGTAGTTACATCACCTTTATCTTTTTCAGATGGTTTTTCTGTTGTTGTTCCAGTCACGACATTACCTTTATCAGTTGAAGAAGGTGTATCTTTCTTCTCTGAAGGTTTATCAGAAGGTTTTGTTTCTACCGGTTTAGTTTCAGAAGGTTTTACTTCTGATGGCTTGATAGGGTTTGTATTTACAGGTTTATTTTCAGCAGGTTTATTTTCAACTGGCTTGTTCTCAGCCGGTTTGTTCTCAGCAGGTTTGTTCTCAACCGGTTTATTCTCAGTCGGTTTGTTTTCTACCGGTTTGTTTTCTGCCGGTTTGTTTTCTGCCGGTTTATTTTCGGCAGGTTTGTTTTCCGCCGGTTTATTTTCCGCTGGCTTGTTTTCCGCTGGCTTGTTTTCTGCCGGTTTATTTTCGGCTGGTTTGTTTTCGACTGGTTTGTTTTCTGCCGGTTTGTTTTCTGCCGGTTTGTTTTCTGCCGGTTTGTTCTCAGCAGGTTTGTTCTCAGCAGGTTTATTCTCAGCAGGTTTATTTTCCGCTGGTTTGTTTTCTGCTGGTTTGTTTTCGACTGGTTTTTCAGCAGGCTTTTCTTCTTTTGCTACACCGATATCAGTAGCGACACCATTCTGATCGAATTTCCAACGGCGACCGTCAATATTTTTCTCGGTACTTTTAGCGAGGTGACCGTTTTCTTGGAAGTAATATTTCTTACCACCTTGCTCTTTCCATCCTTGGATTTTATTATCCTGAACAACTTTGTTAATGAAGTCAAGTTGAGCTTGGTCAAAGATTAAACCACCATTAAGACCAACACGATCGCTGTAACCAAATTGGTGAACACCCATAACTTGGTTGTTTGCGTTTAGAACCCCAGATCCACTCATACCAGCGACTGTTGTGTTTGGAATGAGATAGAAGTTAGAGTGTGGCATTAACGTGTCCCTTACTACGTTATTAGATGATTGTTCGTAAAGCTGACCTTTTTTAACCGGAGCTGTGATACCAGTAAGGTTACCAGGATATCCGATAATTTTGACTGGAGTTCCGTCACTCATAACTTGAGGTGATTTCACTAAGTCATTAAAATCATAACCTGGCTGTGTGAACATCAGCGGCTCGTCTACAACAACTACAGCTAAATCGTAGTATGCTTTTTTAGTTCCAGCTGGTGGGTTACCGTATGCCTTTTGATTGAAGAAGTGAACCTTGCTCAATGAAATTGGTTTGCTGATACCTGATGTCGGACGGATTTGTCGTTCACTGTTAGAACCAACCCAATAATCTACGGAAGCAATATTCCCAGTCTCACCCTGATCGTTCAAGAAGTTGTGCGCAACTGTCACATAAACGTTTGGTGATACGAACATTCCTGATCCGCTGAGAACCATTCCACCCTTTCTTGTCTGCATAATTACAGCTGCGTTATTAACTGGTTTATTTACATCCAATTGTTTAAGGTCGCTACCGCCGTTAATAACGGCTTGGGGATATGCCCAGGACTCCTTCTCTGGAAGTACATCAGAAGAAACAATCTTCTCTTTAATTTTTCCAGCAACACGTTGTCCTTTTTTACTTACAGGTGAATTATCATCTTTTACAGCTTCAGGTGAATCATTCTTCGGCTGTTCTTGATCCAGAACATCCTCTGCATAAACTACAGAAGGTGCGTTTGTGATTGTATTAAATACAGGTGATGAAAATCCTGCAATAACTACAGAAAGTGCTACTGCACTAGCCAGTGTATATTTCTTATTTAAAGTCAAAACTATAAATTACCTCACTTTTTTAGAATAAATTCTTTATATATAAATTCTAGTTTATCTTTTACTATTTTAGCACGTTTTTTTCTTCAGAAAGAAATATAATATTTTACCTTTTTTAAAAAACAATAAAAGTTCCGTTAATGATTGAAAAAAGGGGTATTTTTTGATATAATAAATACAGATAAAAGTATTAATTTTATATAGAAAGAAGGAAGAATAATGGTTAAAAAAGTTGAATATAGAGGGAGCTTTCTCACCGAGTACAAAAAGGATATAGAAGGTGCTTCTGAGTTATTGAAGAAACTTCCAAAAAATGAGAAATTAAAAAAATCAATGGCATACGCACTTTTGAGTTGTTTGAGCGAGGCGGCAGAAATGCACAGTGATGTCTCATACGATTACGATGATGATTGTGGCGGTGATTACCTAGCACACTACCTGTTTGAAATTGAGAATAAATTTTCAGAAGATAAACGACCGCTAGTTTGGCTTTGTGGATACTTATCTTATAAATTGATAAGTTACAATAGCAATAATATTAGAGCTGTAATAATTTCAGAAGAGGTGTTGTCGTCTGACTTATCGGATCTTATTGGTCCTGAGAATTATGATAGTCTATTCGTAAACTCTAGTGTATCTGAGAGCAAGTTTTTAAATAAAATAATAGAATTATCAGAACATCAATTAAAGGAAGGGTGGGGCTTCTCTGAATGTCTAGGTCAATCGATTGAACGCAATATTTGCATTGAAATTGGTGCAATGGATGAATATAAGTTCTTTTGCACGGATTATGATTTGGATCGTGAAAAACCAGGATATATCAAAAATGGAGATCAGTATTGTTTTTTTGTTGGTGAATTGATTGAAAACATTGACATTCATCAATATGTGAAATTTAAAAATAATAGCCCACTGTCTCAAAACGCTCTATTTTACGGAAAAATTGTTCGTATGTTCGCTTCGGGTTTGTTAGAGGATAATGTGAATCTAGAGTCTGATAAGTCAGGGGAATTTTACAATTATGCAAAAGATCGTGCTTTGGAAGTTGTAGAAGATGATTATTTCGCACCATTTGTAATGAAATCGTTCGAAGACAACATTCAGAAGATTTTAACCTTATCCTACGATGAGATTATTGACGGCGAATATTGCGATCTAGGTATGCTTCCTGTTTACAGTGATTTTCGTAACTTCTATATTGAGTTAGATATGGGATACTATGATGATTAAGGTGGTTATAAAATGAAAAAATCCGTAGAGCTTGAATATTTAAAGGAATATAAGCAGGATCTGAATTTATTTAAGTCTAAATTAGAAAAACTTAGAACTGATGATGATTTGAGAAGGAAGTTTGTAAGATCATTTTCTCAGTTAGTGGCTAACGCTATAAAAGATTCTATATCTGAGGACTTTTATTTCTTACACAATGGTGGTGCTGATAGGGCTTTTGAAAACCTAACAAAATTTTTTAATATTCTCATTGATAAATCAAGAACAATGAAAAAAAAAGATAAAATCCTATTTTTCGATGTGGCTTTAGAGTTTTATAATATAAAAATTATGAACAATCTTCTTGTGACTGAAGATGAAATTCTTGGGATTCTATCAAAACATCAAATAGATTGTGAGGATGGTATCGAAGATTTTATTTTAACTAGAACGGGTGATTCGTTAGAAAACTTGGTTTCTATTTTTGTTGATTGTTTTTATTATGAAAGGTTACGAAAGTTTGATCCTGCACCCAACATCACCGATATAACGCCTTATGAGATGGACTTTAATTTTAAAGCTGAGGAATTTTCTTGGCAATTTGTTGAGTATGATGATGACGACTACTGGGATCCTGTGATTGGTGCTGACTATTCAAACGATGATTCTCCAACGAATGATCGACCTTTAAAACCCGGCACACACAAAATATTTCCAGTTGAAACCGAAGTTGAGACTGGTGAGTTTGCAACTTTATTATTTTTTAAATTTCTAGTTTATTCTTATTTATTTGAATTAGAAAGCAGAAGCGAACTCGAAAACGATTTATTCGAATCCGGTTTTGAATTGTTGGATTTTGGATTTATTGATGATTTTATACTAAAAAATGTCAATAAAATAATCACAGAAAATTTAACCTGTTCGGAAACAGAATTGAAAGAAAGAATAAGAGTAGGTTGTTTTCCTGACTATCTGAATTTATTTAAGGGTTGAAGGACTTTTGCTTGAATTGTTTCAGGCTTTAGTTCTTCTCTTTTATAATTGTTCTTCTCTTTTATAATTTAAGAAAATAAAAAAATAGAAAGAAGGTTATTTGATGATAGAACAAAAAACAGTAAGTTATTTGGATAGATTCAGGGAAGATATTGATAAAAGTGTTGCGGAGTTGGATCTTTTCGATAAAAACGAAATTTTGAAGGAATATTTTTGGGATATTTTAATAGACTCCCTGGATACAACTTCTTGCTATTCGAAATCAGATTATGCTGATGTGAATATAAAACACTTAGAACAAAACCTCGAATTTTTAGTTGAAATAGATGAAAAAATAGACTCGAACGAATTAAAAGAACTCTATTGGTTTGTGGTTAGTTTTATATTCGAACAAGTTAATCATAAAACATTTGATGTTAGTAGTAAAGTTTATCAGACCTTTGGTCAAGATGAAATTGATAATTTATTTTTAAAAGCTGAGATCACGTTTGAAAATTTCTTGTTAATTTTATCTAAAAGTTCCTTATTGAAATTAGCTTCTAAAATTCCAACACTACCGAATTTTAAAAATCTAAAAATATCTTACCAGAGATATTTTGAACCAAGGGGAGACTTTTGTTGGTATAGAGATTTTGATGGTAAAACCGAATATTCTAACGTAGTCTTGGAAGGTGATCTTGTAGTTATCGATGGAAAAACCTTTAACGATGACTTTTTGGAAGGATTATCAAAAAGCAAACTTAGCTTGTTGAAATCAAAATTCTTCAGGGTTTTTGCTTTGAATTTTTCGGAAGCTCGAGATTGTGAGTCTGAATCGTTGAATCAAGCCAAAGATTCACTTCTAAACGATAAATCTTTAAAAAAACTTTTTATCAAAACTATGAAGAGGAATTTGTGCGAGATAGCAGCTTACAGTCCTGAAGAATTACACAAAGCTTGCACACAAGCTTGTATTCCGCTTTACGAGGAGTTGAGATCGTTCTTATCAGAAAACTCGATAGAAGTTTCTCACCCAAACGAGAAATAATTTACTATCTAATAATAAAATAAAAATCACTGTTATTAATTTAGCAGTGATTTTATTCTGTTATAATTTAAGAAAATGAAAATGGAAAGAAGGTTAATAGAATGGATGAAGAGTATATCATTCAAGATTTATACAAAGAGTATCGTTACAGTTTAAAAAAGATCAAGAATAAACTAAAGAAAATTAACAAATTTGATAATTTGGGTGATAGCCTCATTCAAGCTCTTTCAGAAATGTTCAACAATCATTTTGGAAACTTTTTGTTTTATTATGATACCTACGCTTCTGATGAGCTTAAGGAAAGTCTGTGTTCGAGAATTGAAAAGTTTTACACCTTTGTCTTAAACAAAGAAAAAAGTGTTTCTTTAGAAAATCGAAGTTTTTATTGGAAGGTTATTTGTTACTTAGCTTACGGTCTGAGAAAAGAGGCTAAAAATGACGAAATATTCTACGTCAAAAATTTTATCTTTGAAATGGTAGAAGAAGATGAGGTGGAGTTGTTCTTTAGAAGAGAGTTTGGTAAACCATTTTGTGATTTCTTGTCGGATCTCGATTCATTTGCCGGATTCAGCGAAAGTAAAAAATGCACACCTGACCTATTTGAATTAAAATTTTGCGAGTTATTTTTTGATAATAACAACAACCGATTCTATTCAAATATTTTAGAATATTCGAACTATAATCGTGAGTATTTCATTGATCCCGGGAATCATAAAATACTCTGTTATAAAACATTCGAAGATTATATCGTTGTTGAAGACTTGTCAGAAGAAGACCGACTTGGTTTTGAAAATATAAATTTAAAATTATTTAAATTTATGATGTTGGTTTACCTTACGAAAGTCAGAGGTCACGAAACATTCCAAAAAGATATTGAAGATTTCAAAACTGAAATTTTAAACGACAAATATTTGGTTAAAATGTTTTTGTTAAATATTAAGTACATCTCTACGGTAAATTTATCAACCAAAGCTAATATGAATCATTTATCTAGCTACACACTGTATGGAGATTTTCCACTTTTTTACGAAATAGGAGATTTCTTAATTAGCACGAGACACTACACCCAGGAAGAACTTAACGATTATAACATTTCAAACAACGTCTGAATCAAATTCAGCGTTGTTTTTGTCTGTTATAATTTAAGAAAAAATAAAAAAGAAAGAAGGTTTTATTTTGAAGAAAACAAAAGAACTTGAATTTTTGAAAAAGTTTCGAGATGAAATTAAATCAGTCACTGATCAACTGGATGATTTTGATAAAAATAAGGAACTTAAGGGTGACTTTATTGAGGCGCTGCTTGATGTTTTTGGGGATTCGGAGTATATATTCTATGGTCTTGAGGAAGAAATTGACGTTGATTTTAAAAATTTATTTAAATTTCTTTTTAAGAAAAGCAATAAATTAAAACTTAAGAAAGATAAAGAGTTTTTCTGGGTTGTTGTTAATTTCATTCTTTTTAAAGTCATCAACCTTCAGGAATTGACTATGGATAAGTTATCGAAAGAGTTTAACTGTGATGACCTTATTAACATCTTTGATCTATTGGAGATGACCGTTGAGGGTTTCTCAAACAATCTACATTCATTTGTAGGTGATAATGAATTGATTGATTTTGGATCATTGGTGGATCATCAAATTTTCTACAATGTGAATAAAGGGGTATCAGAGAGTTATTTTGTATGGTCGGCAAACCCGGATTTGAATTATGATTCATTTTTTAGTAAACCGGGAGAAATTGTTGTACTAGATCAAGGATTATTTGAATTATCAGATTATGGGAATATTTCGAAGAATGAACTTGAGTTGCTACACTCAAAATTTATCAGACTTTTTGCAAACAATTTCTTATATTCAGGTGGAAAGAAATCTAAAGAATTTGTGGATTCACAGCGTTGGCTTGAAAACGATAAGGTATTAAAAAAATGCTTTACTGAAACGATGAGTAGAAACTTGTCAAATTTTTCAACTTATGAGGCTGGTAAACTCGGAGACGCTTGTGCTATGGGAAGTATTCCCGTTTATCACGAATTGCTAGATTATTTAGAGAAATCTGGTGAAGACGAGGTTGTCAAAGAGGCTCGGGATTATATACGTTCTGTCTGTTAATATTAAAAATAACCACTGAATTTAATTTAGAAGTGGTTATTTTTTTTATATTCTTTTATAATTTAAGAAAATAAACAAGCTGTAATAGCTTTAGAAAGAAGGTTAAAATGGTTACAAAAGAAGGGGTGGACGAAAAACTACCTGTTGGAATTTTATCATTAAAAAATTACGCTCAAAAAATGATGGGAGATTCGTCTGAAATTAGGGCTTTTATAATGAATGATATGTTTGACAATACTATTGAAGAGTACTTTGTTAAAAATGACATTAAAATTAAAGCCTGGATCAAAGATTTTAAAACGCTAACTGGTATCGATACAACAGAAATCTTCGAAAAATTTCAAGGAGATTTGGTTATGTCACTTAAAGCATTTGATATTATTAAGAATAGACCATACGGATTTCTTATGGGTGGTTATGATATAAAATTAGATTCTCAAAATAAAAAACTGTATAAAATCATTGGTGAAGAGGTTTTTAATGATTTAGCAAAAACACAGGAACAATATTTGTTAAAAACAAAAAAGGATTTAACTATTCCAGAAGGTCTTGATAACCAGGGTAAAATCAAATACAAGATTAATTTCAACCATTACAAAAATGTTATATTTGAAATTTTAAATCTAGTCCTGATGTTATCAAGTGATGGTATGAACAAGTTTGTTTTTTATTCAATCGACGGTAGTTGTTTGAAAGAGAGACGATATACAGGGGAAGATTCAATCATCCTAACTAAACTATCTCAATCTAAAAAGTATAGGCTTGAATTTTTAAAAGCGGTATATTCGAAAGATAGTGAACAATTTTTCGAATACTTAGAAAGTCAGATCCTTAGTTCCCTGAAAGAACAAACTCAAAACCTTTTAAAAAACAATTTAACACTTAAAGATGTTATTAACTGTGATGTTCCTTTGAGTATGCTTACCGATAAACAAATCATTAATTCTTTTGGAATTGAATCAATAAAAGTTTCTGATTTAAAAACAATTTCAAGATTAACCAACGATGAAAAACAATTTAATCGTATGATGGAATTGATGGAGCTTTTTGTTGAGGATGTTTGATAGATAGTGGGTATAAAAAACTCACTATCTATTTTATTTATTTCTATCTTGCTTTACTTTTATAATTCAAGAAAAAACAAGCTGTAACAGCTTTAGAAAGAAGGTACTTATGATTAAAAAAGAAAGTACAAAACTTGGTTATATTGCCGATTATAAAAAAGATGTGGACGATATCATCAGTTTACTTCAAACCTTTCCTGACAACGCTGAGATGAAAAGGAATTTTTTATCATCAGTTTTGGAGATGGTGGGGCGAACTTATGACTTAACATACGATTCTGTATTTGATGATATTGAAAATTTTGAAAAGATTCTCCCAAAGAAACTTAAAAAATTATCACAAAAGATCTCACCCAAAATGGATAATACGTTTTGGGGTTGTATGTACTCAATCTCCAAAAATTTAGGTTCAGAAGACGAAGCAAAAGACTTAATTATTGAATACATTGAAGATAGTGATTTTGAAGAACTTTTAAAAGAACTCGATACCGATTTTCACTCATTATTCGTGGATATTCGGGAAACATATTACAATGCAAGTACAACCGAAGACGAATACGATCCTGATCCTGATAATTCGGTAGAGTTGTATATTTTATACAATGATTTTTATGACCTTCTTATGAATTACTACTTAGCCTTTCGTAAAGAAGATTCTAAATTTTTCTTTTTGGATTGCGATTATGACAAAAATTATCCTAATTTTTTGCCTCCAGGATCACACATTGTTCTCGATACCGCAGATTTCCTTAAAGAAGAGGTTAGTGATTTTTGGTTCGAAACTTCACTGTTTAAATTGATACTTCTTTCCCCAATTACGGAAGATTTCTCAAATGTCAATATTTTTAGCAACAGTGCTGGAAATATTATGTTGGAAACCCTATCTAGGTTCTCGGCACAAAATTTACTGGTATCAAATGATGATGATTTAATCAGTTGTATAAAATGTGGAGAAATTCCACTTTATCCAGAATTGCGGGATTTAGTACCTAACTACCCGGAAGACGCTTATCCTGAGCACTTATATAAGAATATCTAAAAAATCAGTCTTTGAATTTCATTTCAAAGACTTTTCTGTTATAATTGAAGAAAGAAATTTTGGACTTAATTAGTTTTAGAAAGAAGGTTATTAGTTTGGTAAAAAATACTAAAGAAGAAAATTTTATATCCAAATACAAAGAAGATTTCAAAAATGGGATCGCTGCCTTGAAATCTATTCCGAAAAATGAGAAGTTGAAACTAAACTTATCAGATTGTTTTGCTCAAATTTTAGAAAAAGAACGTGAATTGTTCAATTCGGAACGGGAAAACAGTTGGGGTAAACTAGCAGTTTATGCAAATGTAGAAAATTTATGAAAAAATTCTTGATTTTCTATGTTTAAGTAACTATGACAATTAGAAAGCCCTGCACATCTTGTGAAAGGTGTGTATCATTACAAAAGTTAAACCGAGGAAATACCTTAAGGCCTGTTTGCCACAACGTAGGATGAAAGTCCAGGCGTGATGGTAGCGAAAGCAGAAAGAAGAAACAGGATATTGATACAACCTAGTAGCTGACACAAAGTGAACGGCTGTAAAGCTGAAATAAAAGCTAATTAGTGTCTAGTAATTTAAATAGTGACTGCTAGAAAACGTTAGTGCTAAGTCAATATTAACAAGGGTAAGTTTCGGTAGGAATATCCTAAGTCTCCAAAAAGAGATATGGATAACCTCGAACGACTATCACCTGATGGGGGAGTGAATTAACACTAAGCCGATATTTTATCGGTGAGTAAAGCCGTAAGCTGACGACGGAAGAAAAATATTTGGTCTGAACACTCGTGAAAGTTGTGTTAGAGTGGTTCAGATTGACATATAGTCTGCGCACGTTCTGTAATGGAAGTGTCCGGGAATCGACCCGGCTGTTAGGGGTTGCGCCTTGACAGAAACTGTCAAAAGTACGAAAAGCACATTGAAAACTGAATAACACGATAAAGTGAGTTGCATTATATTGCGTATTATGATATAATAGTTTAATCAAATCATTAAGGAGATAAAACTATTGAAGAAAAACCAAAAGGTGGCTCGTGATGAGAAGTCAGAAGATTAGGTTAAAATTGACCAAAGATCAAGAAAGCCTTGCGTGGTGGTATAGTAAAGTTTCACGTGATTTTTGGAATCTTTTGGTTGATATCGACAAGAGGAACAATAAGGGTGAGTTTGATGAAATCTTGAGTAAAAACGGCAATCAAACCTATCATTCAAACTTCTATAATAGAGAAGTTTATAGTCTCAATCAATCAGACTATCTCAATCTTGCAAAGGTTGTTGTTACTAAGAACTGCGAAGAAAATGAAGAAAAATGGTCTTGGTATTATCAACCCAATCAATCGTTTATCTACGCTTTTCTTTCTAGGGAATTGGTGAAAATTCGGAAACAAAACAAAGGAAAATTGAACTTTCGGAGTGTTGATAAAATTCAACCTAATTTCAATATACGATGTGATGTATCTGCTGATGGTAAACGCCCTAGTCGTATTTACCTAAAAGAAAACGGTAAACTTCAAATACCAACTATCGGGAATGTAAGTTTTGGTTCTGCTAGATCAGGTTTTGATTTAGCTTGCAAGAAACAAGTTGCGAACATATCTTTTGATGGAAAATACTGGTACTTATCCTACACTGAAGATGTTGAAACTAAAGTACAAAATTTACCAGATTATACCGATGGAATTGGGATTGATCTGGGAATCAAGACACTAGCAACAGTATCCGATGGAACCATTGTACCAAACATTAAGGCTTTTAGACGAGTTCGTATCCTGAATAAACGCCTTAAACGACTACAACGTAAGGTATCTCGAAAGTACCTTATCAATAAATGCAACAAACACAATAAAACAAAGAATATTATCAAGCTAGAAAGACAAATTAAGTTGATACACCGTTCGATAAAAAACATCCGTATCAACCACATTCGTAAATTTGTCTCAGAATTGGTTAAAAAACAACCGCAATATATCGCAATCGAGGACTTGAACGTAAAAGGAATGATGAGAAACAAACATCTTGCAAAAGATATTGCTAATTGCTCCTTTTACACTATCAAAGAATATATTATCAGAAAGGCAAAAGAACGAAATATAGTCGTTCGGTTAGTGGATAGATTTTATCCCTCAAGCAAGACCTGTTCGAATTGTGGCGGTTACAAAAAGAATTTGAAACTCAGTCAACGAGTATACCATTGTAACAGTTGCCAAGTGAAAATAGATAGAGATTTCAACGCCTCACGTAATATTGCAACAACTGACAGATATAAACTAGCTTAATTGAATTGTTTTATTGCCTTTGGAAACTAAAGGAAATTAGTTTCAGTGGTAGGTCAGCCGTGAAGCCAAACCACTTTAATATAACGCCCTGAAAATTTATGAGTATATCAAACAAATGGTAGCTTCGGCAAAATTTGGCTCAAGATGGGAAGGTCAAAATCGTGTTATTCAATTTCTGAATATTCGCACTTTTGACTGACGGTTTTAATATGGAGCAGGAATTTATTTTAATAATTGTATTGATTTTGGGGTGTGTCTTTGTTGCCACTCTTTCTTGGTATGGCATTAGAATATCAAAGAATGACGAGCCGGACTATCCACATAATCATAGTTACCGATATATTTGTAGTGTTATTGGTTTATTTGGTTCGATATTTTTTTTCCATTCTTGTAGTTATTTCATTTATCAATGGAGTTTTCGACCCTGAAAATAGGACATAAACAAAAACTAAACAAGTAACATCGGTTGAAAAATCTGGAGATAAAATCACCATCTATAACAGTGACAGCTACAAGATTGTAATTGATTTAAAGGAAAATACAGAGAACCTCTATCATAATAGTGAAAAATTGGGAAATGTTACTATCAACGGATATTGGGATTTAAAGGACAATTTTCAGGATATTAAAAATAAGAATTTGATTGTAAATACAGACTATACAATATCTAAAAAGGGTGATGTTAAATCTGTATATATTGAGGTTGTTAAAAATAAAAACAAAGACGATTTCAAGGTTGAATATTAGTTGAATAAAAAAGAGGTTTTTGTTATGATTTATTATTTTATGTTGGTTGTTCTTGTTTTTTCAGCTGTCGTTATATGTGAATATGAAGGCACTAGTA